>Ga0206974_1020_pt1 | contig 41985 bp, 31 predicted proteins | sample Alteio_BWOrgHeat_84_FD_152920 | JGI IMG/M metagenome (GOLD analysis project Ga0206974, IMG submission 152920) | Enriched cells from forest soil in Barre Woods Harvard Forest LTER site, Petersham, Massachusetts, United States -... | ecosystem: Environmental > Terrestrial > Soil > Temperate forest >... | reverse complement strand
TGCATCGGTTATCCTTCCTGAAAAAATTGGTCTTGCACGTGCAGAAGAATTATTACTAACAGGAAAATCCATCTCTGCTGATGAAGCAAAAAATATAGGTCTGGTTAATTTTGTTTTTGAAGATAAACCTGCTCTCGAAACAGGCATCAATGCTTTTATAGAAGAGTATATAGTTCCGAAAAGCGCATCATCACTTCGGTTTGGTGTAAAAGCATCGCGTGCAAAATTCAATCATATCTTAACAAACTTTTTGCAAACACTCGAGCAGATGTATGTAAAAGAACTAATGAACACCAACGATGCAAATGAAGGCATCAATTCATTCCTCGAAAAAAAGAAAACCTGAGTGGAAGAATAATTGATTACGAAATTAAATAAACGGAAGCCTTGCTATGCAGGGCTTTTTTATTTAAAAATTTTAATTGAAAATCATCCATGAACGCATGATTTATTTAATGCAATCGGAAAATATATTTTAGTATCATTGTTTTTAAATTCCAAAATTATGAATTCATTCTTCCGCATCAGTGCAACCATTGCGTTTGTTTGTTTATGCTTTCTGAAAGCTGAATCACAAACAGAGAAACTGGATTATCAGGTGATCTCTAAAATAAAAGATGAAGCCTTTAATCATTCGCAGGTTATGGAAACGATGTTCAACCTTACCGATGTTTCAGGTCCTAGGTTAAGCGGATCTGTCAATTTAAAAAATGCCGAACAATGGGCACAGAAAAAATTATCAGAGTGGGGAATGGAGAATTGCACAATCGAACAATGGGGTGGATTTGGCAGAAGATGGGACGTGCAAAAATCGTACGTTGCTATGACAGTTCCTTATTACCAGCCGTTGATCGCAATACCCAAAGCATGGACACCCGGAACCAATGGCTTAATCAGTGCTGATGCAATGCTTATAAAAGTTGAAACAGAACAGGATCTTGAAAAATATAAAGGAAAGCTAAACGGAAAGATCATCATTGTGTATTCCAACTTAGAAGTAAAATTAGGATTGAAGCCCGATGCAAGGAGATACACTGATGAAGATCTGAAAAATATTTTCATGGACAGATCATTTGATGAAAATCCTGAGAACCGTCCACCGAGAGATCCTGTTCAAATGCGCAAAATGCGTCAGCTCATGCAAAAAGTAAGTGCCTTTCTTATTGATGAAAATGCAGCGGCTGTGATCAGTTCACGCGGTGGTACCATGGGAACATTTTTTACTACAAACGGTGCATCTTATGCTACCAATGCAAAACCGGTATTGCCCGAAGTTGAAATGGGAAGCGAAAATATAAATCAGCTCATACGTTTATTGGATGCAGGAAAAGAAGTGAAAGTAGAAATGGATATCAAAACTTCATTTTCTGATAAGGATACCACTTTGTATAATGTGATCGCGGAAATTCCCGGAACAGATAAAACCCTGAAAAGCGAATTGGTGATGATCGGAGCACATATTGATTCGTGGCATGCTGCAACAGGAGCAACTGATAATGCAGCGGGCTCGGCAGTGATGATGGAAGTGATGCGCATCCTTAAAACCATTGATGCAAAACCACGCAGAACCATCAGGATTGCTTTATGGAGTGCTGAAGAACAAGGTTTATTAGGATCGAGAGGATATGTGAAAAATCATTTTTGCGATCCTGAAACGATGACACTGAAACCTGAACACGCAAAACTTTCGGCTTATTATAACCTTGATAACGGTGGCGGAAAAATTCGTGGAATTTATTTACAGGGAAATGATGCACTTCGTAATTTATTTGAAACATGGTTACAACCTTTTGCCGATCTTGGTGCAACAACCGTCACAACAAGAAATACCGGATCAACGGATCATATCTCATTCGATAATGTGGGATTAACAGGATTGCAATTCATACAGGATCCGCTGGATTACGGCAACAAAACGCATCATACCAATATGGATACTTACGATCGCATACAAAAAGCAGATCTCATGCAGGCATCAGCGATCATCGCATCCATCGTGTATCATACAGCTATGCGGGATGAGAAACTTCCGAGAAAACCTTTACCGAAAGTTAAAGCAAAATAATTGCTTCAAAGAAATGTCGAATAGAAGATAATTAGTTATCGCTCTCTAAACTCGTTTTAGTCATGCCCCTTATCATCCCGAACTCTGAAGATATGCAGCAAGTGCGGAAAGAGCGCATCCATTGTTTCCTCTGCACCACGCGTTGAACCCGGCAACGTAAGTATCAGTGATCTGTTTTTCATTCCTGCAATGCCGCGTGAGAGCATCGCATAAGGTGTTCGCTGCTGCCCGTAATTGCGTGCTACTTCCATCAATGCAGGTATCTCACGGTCGAGCAATGGCCTGATGGTTTCAGGTGTAATATCACGCGTTGACAAACCTGTACCTCCGCAAAAAATAATCAGATCCGTTTTTTGTTTGATGTAGAATTCAACTTTCTCTTCAATGGCTTTCGGTTCATCAGCAATAATACTGTAATCCGAGATCTTTACATTCAACTCTTCCAGTTTCTTTGCAATGGTTTTTCCCGCCTTGTCTTCTTTTTTTCCTGATGAAACAGAATCGGAACAAACAATAACAACAGCACTCAGATCTGATTTATAGGTATTCATAAAATCTGATTTGCCGCCTTTTTTACTCAACAATCTTATGCTGTGAATTTCAATTCCCTTGTCGATCGGTTTCAGCATATCATACATCGTGAGTGCTGCAACTGATGCGCCATGCATGGCTTCCACTTCAACACCTGTTTTATAAATTGTTTTTACTTCGAGTAAAATTTTTATTTCGAGATCATTTATTTCAAACGAAAATTTCGCTCCTTCAATCGGCATCGGATGGCAGTCGGGAATGACATCGCTGGTTTTTTTCACGGCAAGCAAACCGGCAGCTTTCGACATTTCAAAAACATCACCTTTCGGAACATTTTTATCTTTTATCGCATCAATCGTTTTCTGTTTACTTACACAAACTGATGCCTGCGCAGTTGCAATACGGAGTGTTGAACTTTTATGTGTAATATCCTGCATAACTCTACTAATTACGAATATTTGCGAATATACGAATACCCTGTCATTTGAAATTTTTTACGCGATAAACTCATTCGTAAATTCGGCTATTTGTAATTCGTAGTTAGTCGTTTGCTTTCCACTGATGTGTTTCATCCTCAAAAATTTCTTTGCCGAAAACAGGAACCTCCTTTTTGACACGGTTCACCATTTCGGCACATGCCTCAAAAGCTGCATTGCGGTGAGGTGAAGAAACAAAAACAAAAAAACAGATCTCTCCCGTTTTAACAATTCCCTGACTGTGCAAAATGTGAGCGCAGGTTAATTTATGTTTCAACAAAACTTCCAGGCGGATCTTTGCCATTTCCTTTTGTGCCATTTCCTGATAAACGAAATACTGAATTCCGGCAACCTTCTTTCCGTTCTTTTCATCTTCACGAACCTGACCTAAAAAGATCTGATGCGCGCCTATATTTTTCTTCTTGCTGTGATTGGCAATACTTTTTGCAATCATTTCTGGAGTTATCGCTCCTTCATGAAAAAACAGCTTTTCTTTTTCTTCTGTCATATCTTTTAAATATGTTATTAACCTCCTGCAAATGGAGGAAGCAACGCAATTTCATCATTTTCATTCAACAAAATATTTTTAGTTACTTTTTCAGAATTCAGTGTGATCTGAAAAGTATGATCTTTTAAAACCGGATATTTTTCATACAATACTTTTTTAAATGTATCAGTATCCGAAACAACATGCATTTCCATTTCAGAACATTTTAAAACATCAGTCAATATGCCGAATATCCGTACTTTCATTTTTTAAAAATAAACAGGAAGCAAATGTACTTCAACAAGTTCATTTTGGGTAATATTTCCTTTATCAAGATCAAGGTAAATAAATGAATCAGCCTCCGAAAAAGATCGCAGCATATCCGAACCCTGTCCTTCCAGTTCCATGACACCTTCATCAGTTATCTTTGAGCGAATGAATGCTGCTTTTCCTTCTTTCTTTTTTATTCCGCTTACCGTTTTCAGCATCAACTTTCTCAATTCATAATTCACAAAGCCGCACATTTTGCGAATGGAAGGATACACATATTCGTAAAAACAGACCAGTGCTGATGCCGGATTACCCGGTAATGCAAAAACAAAAGTACCCTTCAGCTTTCCTGCAAACATTGGCTTTCCCGGTTTCTGGTAAATTTTATAATAAGTTTCTTTTGTCCCAAGTTCTTTCAGCGCATCAAAAACAAAATCATATTTACCGACTGAAATTCCTCCTGAAAGAATCAGAATATCAGAATCGGCAATTGCCAGTTCTATCTTTTTCTTTAATTCATTTTTATCATCTTCAACAGTAAACTGATGATTGACATTTATGTTCATTTGCTTCAATGCTGCATTTAACACCACCGAATTTGATTCATAAATTTTCCCTCTTTTCAATTCTTCTCCAACGCGAACAATTTCATTTCCTGTAACAATGATCGAAATTTTTGGATTAAGAAAAACCTCAACTGTTTCTATTCCGAGCATGGCAAGAAAGCCAATGGCTGCGGGATTCAACAACATATTTTTTTTCAAAGCAAGTTCACCTTTTTTTATTTGTGAACTCTTCAACCGGATATGATCACTTTTTTTGTATTCCAACCGGACGGAAATTTTTCCGTTCTTTTCTTCTGTATTTTCCTGAATGATTATAGCGTCTGATGATTCGGGAACTGCTGCACCGGTATAGATCCGCACACACTCACCAGGAGAAAGCCCAACAGAAATATCATCACCTGCTTTTATCTCACCAACTACAGTAAATTCTTTTCTGCTAAAATCATTTCCCGAACACACTGCATAACCATCCATTGACGACTGATCGAATAACGGCATATCAATCGGTGAAAAAATATCCTGCGAAATCACGCAACCCAACGCATCAGCAATTTTCACTTTAACAGATTTTGACCGCTGAATTTCTTCAAATAATAAACGCTTCGCTTCTTCTACCTTTACCATTATGTAATCACTAATTTTATGCACGCAAAAATGAGTACAATGCTGAGAATATATTTCAACACATTATTATTAAACCTGCTGCTCCCGTAATAAGCGCCTGCAATTCCTCCAATAATTCCGGCAATTGCCCAAAAATAAATTTGTGATGAGATATTTTCTAGTGATGAAAATGCTCCTGCAATCCCGGAAAGTGAATTCAGGAAAATAAATACTGCTGATACGGCTGCCGTCTCTTTCATTTTTGCCCAATGAAATAAAAGCAAAACGGGGCTGAGAAGAATTCCCCCCCCAATACCGATCATTCCTGAGATAAGACCAATTATTCCTCCGATGATCAATGCAAGAGGAAAGTTCAGTTCTTTATTTTTCTCTGCCGAATCTTTCCCGAATAATCCGAGTAATCTTAGAATAGCAATGAGTAAACAAACGGCAAGAATGATCTTATAAACGTGTACATCCATTTGAATTTTAGCACCGATGAATGAAAGCGGAATTGAAGTAATGATGAACGGAAATAATAACTTCCACGTAAAATGTCCGCTACGGTAAAACTGGTAAAATGAAATTGCTGACACAAAAAGATTAAGTACCAAAGCCGATGGTTTCATCAGCAACGGGCTAATTCCAAAGATCACCATAAGTGCCAGATAGCCGCTTGCACCACCATGTCCGACCGAAGCATACAAAAATGCAACGATGGCAATAAGAATTAAAAAATAAACTTCCGGAAACATCTGAACAAATTACTGCGTAAAAATAAGGCAAAATAATTAACCACAAAGTGCACGATGGTTTCACAAAGATCACAAAGAAAGTTTTACGAAATTTTCTCGCAGATATCGCTGAGTTTCGCAGATTTATTTTCTGTGAAATCTGTGCCTGCGCACTGAAGTGCTTCGTCACACAGGTGTGGCTTATTTAGCCGCCAATCGCAATCATACTGCGGTTTTCCGAATGATCAAAAAGTTGTTGTCCGCCCCATTGTTCGTGTTTGTCTTTTAGCGATTGCAAAATATATTGTTCAATATCTTCACCTTTCCGAAGCGGAGTAAGCAGATCAATTTCACCTTTTGAAAACAAACAGTTCTTCATTTTGCCGTCAGCTGTTAAGCGCAGCCTGTTGCAATCGGAGCAAAACGGTGCACTCATCGTATTGATAAATGCAAATGTTCCTTCGTGCCCGATAACTTTGTATTTTTTCGCGGTGTCGTGCTTTTCATTTTCAAGAGGAACAACTTCAAAAAAATGTTCAACCCGGTCGAGTAATTCTTTGTAAGGGATCAGTTTATTCTTTGTCCATTCATTTCCCTGAAATGGCATGAATTCAATGAACCTTACATGCACGGGATAATCGCGCGTCCATTGCACAAAGTCATTTACTTCATCATCGTTCACGCCTTTCATTACAACCATATTTACTTTTACATGAAAATTATTCTGGAGCAACAAATGAATATTCGAAAACACTTTATGGAAATAATTTCGCTTGGTTATCGCCTCAAAACGTTCGGGCATCATTGTATCAAGACTAATGTTGAGTGAATGAATATTTGCTTTTTTGAACGTCTCAATAAATTTATCAGCGAGAATTCCGTTTGTTGTGAGTGTTAATTTTACAGGCAAATTATTCTCAATTGTACGATAAGCCGAAAGATCTTCGAGGATCTTTTTTGCATCTTTTCTGACCAATGGTTCCCCACCTGTTAAACGGATTTTATTTACACCAAGACCAATAAATAGTTGAGCAATTTGATCTATTTCACCGGATGTCATGTAATGTGCTGGTAACGATGACGGAAATTTATAATCTTCAGGCATGCAATATTTGCAACGCAGATTACACGATTCCGTTAAAGAAATTCTGAGGTAATCATGAACACGCCCGAAATTGTCGATCAGCATTAACTTTTATTAAACTTCGAAGATAAAATTATTGCAACAAAAAACCCGAACCATTTCTGATCCGGGTTTTCAGTTTTCTATACTGAAATTAATTATGTGAATTCGGATCTAAAACATTATTCGCTTTACACCAGTCAGCAAATCCTGCTTCACCCATCTGAGCTTTCATTTTTGCTGTATTCACTGCTGTTCCTTCAACAACATATCCACCGTAAAAAGGATATTGTTCGATTCTAACAACACCATCAATAAGCAGATCATAACCGTTACCGGCTTTATGCAATGCATTGTCCATCGCATCTTTAATGTTAACGCCCATCATTAAAAATTGCATGCTCTTTCCAACAACTCTTACCCCTTTACTTTTATCAATTCCAATAGATACATTTTTTGAACTGATAACTGTAAAATCAATTAGTCGCTGACTGCATGAAGAAAAGGTTAATACTAATACCATTAGAATTAAGCCATAATTTGTAATTGTTTTTTTCATAATCTGAGAGATTTGTTTTTTCGGAACAATGATAGCATAATTATATAATTAATCAAAAACTGACAAAAGAAATACAAACAAAAAACCCGGAATGTTGTTGTCATCCGGGTTTTATATTTTAATAGTGAGCGGGTTATTACTCAGATTTATTTTTAATAATCCATTCCGCCCATACCACCAGGCATTTGAGGCATGGCTGATTTCTCTTCTTTTTCTTCAGCGAGTACACATTCTGTTGTAAGGATCATACTTGCCACCGATGCTGCATTTTGCAGGGCAACGCGGGCAACTTTAGTAGGATCGATAACTCCAGCGGCAATAAGGTTTTCATAAACTTCGGTACGTGCGTTGTAACCGAAATCTGCTTTTCCTTCTTTCACTTTATTCACTACTACAGATCCTTCGTCACCTGCATTTTCAACGATCTGACGCAATGGTTCTTCAAGAGCTCTGCGGATAATCTGAATACCTGTGTTTTCGTCTTCGTTAGCACCTTTCAGTTTGTCAAGCGCATCAATTGCGCGTATATAAGCAACTCCACCACCTGCAACTATTCCTTCTTCAACTGCAGCACGTGTTGCATGCAATGCATCGTCCACGCGATCTTTCTTCTCTTTCATTTCCACTTCTGAAGCTGCACCAATATAAAGAACGGCAACACCTCCTGCTAATTTAGCCAGACGTTCCTGTAATTTTTCTTTATCGTAATCAGATGTAGTTGAGTCGATCTGTGCTTTTATCTGATTAACCCGTGCAGTAATATCTTCTTTTTTACCTGCACCATTAATAATTGTAGTATTATCTTTATCGATAGAGATTTTTTCAGCTTTTCCGAGAAATGTCATATCTGCATTTTCAAGTTTAAAGCCACGCTCTTCGCTGATAACAGTTCCGCCAGTAAGAATAGCAATATCTTCAAGCATTGCTTTTCTTCTGTCACCAAATCCCGGTGCTTTTACAGCAGCAATTTTCAGTGAACCTCTTATCTTATTTACAACCAATGTTGCAAGTGCTTCTCCATCCACATCTTCAGCAATGATCAAAAGAGGTTTTCCAGTTTGAACAACCTGTTCAAGAACCGGAAGAAGTTCTTTCATACTCGACACTTTTTTATCGTAGATCAGAATGAACGGAGCATCCAGTTCAGCTTCCATTTTATCAGGGTTAGTAACAAAATATGCTGATAAATAACCACGATCGAATTGCATACCTTCAACAGTTTTAACTTCTGTTTCAGTTCCTTTTGCTTCTTCAACGGTTATCACACCTTCTTTACCAACTTTAGCCATTGCATCAGCAATGAGTTTTCCGATCACTTCATCATTATTGGCAGAGATACTTGCCACCTGCTGAATTTTTTTGTTATCATCTCCCACTTTTTGTGATTGTGAGTTCAGGCTTTTTACAACAACTTCAACAGCTTTGTCGATTCCGCGTTTCAGATCCATAGGATTAGCACCGGCAGCCACATTTTTCAAACCTGCCGTTACAATTGCCTGAGCCAAAACAGTTGCTGTTGTGGTTCCGTCACCCGCAATATCTGCAGTTTTTGAAGCCACTTCTTTAACCATTTGAGCGCCCATATTTTCAATAGGATCTTTTACTTCGATCTCTTTTGCAACAGTTACTCCGTCTTTTGTTACAACCGGAGAACCGAACTTTTTATCGATAACCACATTACGGCCTTTTGGTCCCAATGTTACTTTTACTGCATTAGCCAATGCATCCACACCACGTTTTAAACCGTCACGTGCTTCTACGCTATATTGAATTTTCTTTGTCATGTTTATTAAATGTTAAATTTTAAGTGTTAAATGATAAATAATTTAGCTAAAGGCTGACAGCTAATAGCTAACAGCTTTTTAGATATTAGATAATAGCGAAAATATCAGATTCGCGCATGATAAGGTATTCTTTACCTTCAATATTGATCTCAGTTCCTGCATATTTACCATACAGAACAGTATCGCCAGCTTTCACTGTCATTGGCTCATCTTTTTTACCGTTTCCTGCTGCTACTACTTTTCCGCGTTGCGGTTTTTCTTTTGCTGTATCAGGAATAATAATCCCTGATGCTGTTTTTTCCTCTGCGGCTGCAGGTTCTACAAGAACTCTGTCTGCCAGTGGTTTCAATGATACTCCCATAGTTATAATTTAATTTGATTGATTAGATAAAGTTGTAATTCATTTCTCTTTCAGCATATGCTATGCCACCTGAACTTAAGTGACAGTTTTTCATTTGGGGTGGCAAACTTAAGCCAAAAATCTGACATCGGAGAATATTGAAAGAAAAATATGTCCTACACGCAACGTTTTGAAACTTATATTTGACTATACATTCAGCATGCAGCAAAAAGAGGAGGAAATAATCAAAGGTTGTATTGATGGTAATCGCATTTATCAGAAGCAACTTTATGAGCGTTTTGCATCAAAAATGCTCGGGATATGCATGCGTTATGCGAAAGATAAAGCAGAAGCCGAAGACATGATGCAGGAAGGGTTTATAAAGGTATTCAGGAGCATTCAGAACTTCAGAAATGACGGTAGTTTTGAAGGATGGGTCAGACGAATAATGGTGTACAATGCCATCAATATGTTCAAACTGAGAAAAAGAAAATTCCGTGAGTCGCTCGACAGTGAAGGAGCTGATGGAACAGTAGAAAATAATGTGATAGAGATGATTTCGGCAAAAGAGATTATCTCTCTGATTCAACAGATGCCTGAAGGATACAGAGTTGTTTTCAATCTTTTTGCAATTGAAGGATATACACACCGCGAGATCGGTGAAATGCTTGAAATTTCCGAGGGAACATCAAAGTCACAGTATTCGAGAGCACGACAATTTATGAAAGCAGTTTTGGCAAAACATTATAAAATATTAAATGAACCTTTTCAGGAACCGAAATAAAGAATTTGAAGATTTGATAAAAAATCAGATCGGTGATGTGGAATATAAACCTTCCGGATCATCATGGGAAAAGATCGCTTCAAATTTACCTGAAGATGGCTTTGAGTCCGTGATCGCTGATAAAGTAAACTCCTTTACTACTATTCCTGAAAATACAACCTGGGAACAAATTGAGACCGAAATTACTTCCGGTAATTTTTCAAATTTCAAACGTTTTATCTGGATCCCGCTTCTCTTCATCTTCTTTGGCTCTGCTGCATATTTCGGGTATAAGAATATTGAAAGAGGTAATAAGCAGTCCGTTAGTTCAGCCGAAAACAAATCAGAAAAAATAAATTCTTCTGTTCAGGAAACAACTAAAAAGCCAAATGAAAGCACGGTACAAATTACCTCTCCTCATCTTCATTCTTCTGAAATTATCAAGCCAACTTTAAAGCATGCTCAAACTCAAAATAATCTGGTTAAACATGAACGTTTTACTTCTGTTGAAAGCACTCCATTAAATAGCAAAATAAAAAGTACTCAAACGAATACCCTCTCCGGATCACTTACAGTCAAAGAGAAAGCTGAACGTCTTGAGAAAAATAAAGGGGTAACGGCCAACATACAAAATATAAAAAATACAATTGCTGAAAATGTAACTGTACCAACAAAATCATTAGAAAAAAATAGTGCTGAAAACAATTTTTCTCCGGATAAAAAAGCAGAGCAACCGTTAAATTCAGTCAACACTTTTACGCCTGTAACTGATCTGACAAAAGTAGCACCACTGCCTCCATCCCTCAGCTCTCCGGTATTGATCGATACAATTAACCATACTCCTAAAAACATTGAGATAAAACATGCAAGTGATGAATTAACACATTTTTCGATCAGTGCCATCACCGGCATCCAATATTGTTACAATCAACTGAGCGCTCCGGCAAATTCAACGATCAATTTCAATGCGAATATTTCATTGCGTAAAAAAATTGAAATACCTTCTGTTGACTGGAACGGTGGATTTTTACTGGATTATGAAATATCAGATCATTGGCGGATTTCAGGCGGATTAGCGATAGCTAATTTTTCCCAGAATTTTCAATACTCAGTAACAACCCCTGCAATGAACCATCAGCCTGTTACAGATCCCGGTGCGCAGATCAGTCACTCCAACGATTCGATCCTTACTGGTAATTCAATTGGTAACAGAATAAAATATACATGGACAGAAATTCCATTATTCATTACATATACGTTCAATCCGAATTCGAAGATCCGTTTTGAAATTATGACAGGAATGAGCTACGGAATAATTACGGGTGTTGATGCTGCACTTGTTTCTTATGACAACGTTGGCGTGCTGCTCTTAACTGATAAAAGCAATTTCCCCGGAATCAAAAATAATTTGTTCGTACATTTTAATCCTCACTTAGATTACAGGTTAAGTAAGTTAGTTTCTGTTGGTGTTTCCCCAACGTTTAAATACAGTATTACTTCTATAACAGCAAATGATTCATGGGTTGAGCAACGACCTTATTTTATTGGTATATCTGCAACACTTCGAAGGAAATTCTGACCGGAAATAAACAATTCATCTGTTGATATCGCATACTGATCTTATATTTTTTCCGTAAATTTACATTAGTAAAAATCTGCATTTATGCAATCTCTTAACCCAAACTGGTTTTTTGAAAACCTGCCCGATTTTGAATACAAAAAATATTTGCTGCTGGCATATTTAAAAGATATTCATTTGCATTTCAACCGTTCGTTATTGTATCCGGGATTATCCGATCTGGTCTATCATTACAGAAACCTTTCATCCTTCATCGAAAATAAAAATTCGATCTATTCTTCATTTCCCGATAAGCTTACTGAAGTTGATTTAAAGAACCTCAGGATCTCATTCACAAAAGTTATATCAAATGATGAACTCATGAACCATATTGAAGAAGTTGTAAATTTTTCAATTCCTGCGATCAAAAAATATATTGATGAAGGAAAAGAAATTTATGAATTTATTGAGAAAGAAATGTCGTTCGCACCAGTTGGTATATTACCGATCTATAAAAATGAAGGATATATGCTGATACGCGATGGTGATAAGGCCGAAATAAAAGTTTATGAATATGAAGTGAAATTACTCGAATATCACGATGAGTCTTTTCGTTCGGTGTATACAAACTATATTACAAGCTATCAGAGCGGATTTATAAATACAACCCGTAACATCAAGATCGATATTATAAAAAAGAGGAAAAAATTACCGAATCCTGCAACATTTTCTGTTGAAACGGAATACACTTTTCCGATAGAGGAAACCATCATGCCTATTGCCAAAAGGATGCTGGTGAAATTTATTGAACAATAAAAAAAGCCGGTTAAAACCGGCTTCAACTATTTTTATACAACTTATTATTGAGTTGGCTGCGAACCATCAGCAGGTTGTTGACCTTGCTGCGGTTGTTGCTGCTTTTGTTGCTGTTGCTGAGGTGTACCCGTTGTATTTTCTATATTCTCTTTTATACGTGATTCGGAAGCATTCGTTTCAGAATCTCCCGGATGAATAAAGAAATTGGAAAATAATGAAAGTACAATAAGTACCGCTGCGAGAATCCATGTCGCTTTTTCAACCACATCAGTTGATCGTTTGGCTCCCATTATCTGTTGAGGTGCAATAAAATTTGCTGCTATTCCCCCACCTTTGGGATTCTGGATCAAAACAACAAGTGTCAGCAGTATACAGGCAATAATGATAATAATTCCGATGAATAGAAACATAGTTAATCGTTTTTGTTTTCTTCTTTGATTTTTTTAATAAGGGTGGCAAAGTAAGACATTTTGTGAGGATATATCAAGCATAATTTTTCGTACGCTCTGATCGCCTTTTTATAAGCTCCCTGACTATAATAGATATTTGCAAGTGTTTCGGTAACCAGTTCATCATTTTCCTCAACACTGTACTTAGCCATACTTGCCGGATTATAGAAATCGGCTTTAGGGCGACTGATACTTGGATTTTCCTGAATGAATTTGTCAAGTATTTTTTCGAATTCAGGAATATTCGATTTTGGAGTTGCTGTGTTTTCTTTTTTATCAGCTGACAATTCCATTTCACCTGAAACCATTTCGGTTTTACGATCAATTTTATTCTTTGCTGAAAGCGAAAGCCATTCCGTGAAAGAATGCTTTTCAGAATTATATATTTCCTGAATATGAATTTCTGAAGATCCCAAATCCAGCGCTTCCGGGTCATTTATTTTTTCAGGTTCAATATTTTCTTCTTTGACCGTTTCAATGATCGCCTCTCCTTTTATTTCCGTAATCAAATCCTGCACGGCAAAAGTTTCTGAAACGACCTTCGTTTCCTCCATCTTCTTAACAGATTGCCGCATTCCGTCAATTTGAATATCATTCAGAAAACGATAGAGAATTTCCCTGTCGGAAACAAGCAAAGCTGTTGCTTTCAGTTGTTTCTCAAATTCGTAGTGGTCTTCGTTATATAATGCTTTTGTGAGAAGAAAATGTCCTGCCTGAAAATACGGAAAATCATTCGTGATATTTCGTAAAGCAGACAGATGCGACTTATCAAGAAGCAATGGATTTTCAATAAATGATATGAATTCGGACTTATTCAAGAAACAGAAATTAACAATTGCGAATTAAGCAAAAAAAATGATCTCACCAATTTACAAAAGCCTTGTTAAAGATATCCTGAACGAGCAGATCGGTAACCTGATCTATCAATCCTGTTTCAACAGTTGTGAGATTTTGTGTAGCAGAAAAATCTACATAATTCGTAAAGATCTGAGTAAAATTCTTCTTTTCGTCTTTATTATTCTCAAATGTTATTTCCACAGTCACAGTTAACCTGTTCACCGCATTTGTATTATTGCTTTGCACAGCAACAGGAGCTACTTTATAATCTGTGATTTTACCGCTGAATGCAAGATCACTTTCTCCCGAAGAAAGTTTTAATTGTGTTTCGTTAATGATCTTTGATTTTAACTTTTCAGTAAGTGTCTGGCTCAGGGTAGGCGAAACAATACTTGCCGTATTTGCAATATACTTTACTGAAAATGTTTTTGCATCAGGAGGAATAGATGCTCCGGTATGCGAATAAAAACCACAGCCGGAATGCAGTAATAACAATCCGGCTGTGAGTATATAGAAAAGATTTCCTTTTACTTTTTTCTGCATTATACAGATACTTTTTTTGCTGCAATGGTTTTTTTCAACCATTCCATATTTACCGATTTCGGTCTTTCGAGCGGAGATCCCAAAACCCTGTCCCATATAAGTGAAGCCAATACACCTAGCGCTCTTGAGACTCCGAACATTACGGTATAAAAATCATATTCATTCATTCCGTAATGTACCAAAAGTGCTCCTGAATGTGCATCCACATTCGGCCACGGATTTTTTATTTTACTGATCGTTCCCAAAACTGTGGGTGCAATATCGTAAATATCCCAAACAATATTTACAAGCTCATCATTTGGCATATGCTTTTTTGCAAACTCCATCTGAGCTGTGAAACGCGGATCGGTTTTACGAAGTACAGCGTGTCCATAACCCGGGATCACTTTTCCTTCACTTATTGTTTTCAGAATATATTCTTCAATCTGCTTTTTACTTGGCTTTCCACCACCTAATTCTGCCTGCAGATCAAGCACCCACCTGATCACTTCCTGATTTGCCAAACCGTGAAGCGGACCTGCCAGTCCGTTCATTGCTGCAGAAAATGAAAGATACGGATCGCTTAATGCCGAACCAACCAAATGTGTGGTATGTGCAGAAACATTTCCTCCTTCATGATCAGCATGAATGACCATATATAACCGCATCAGTTCTTTGAAACTTTCATTTTCACCATAACCAAGCATGTGTGCAAAATTTGCTGCCCAGTCGAGTTTCGGATTAGGTTCGATATGAACTCCGTTTTTGTAAGTCTTACGGTAAATGTATGCTGCAACACGCGGAAGACGTGCGATCAGATTCATCGAATCTTCGAACGTATATTCCCAATACTCTTTTTTGTTCATTCCTTTACGGTATGCTGCAGCAAATTCAGATTCAGTTTGCATTGCCATTATAGCTGCAGAAAATTGTGTCATTGGATGTGTATTTACCGGAAAGGCATCAATAACATCGAAAACATGATTAGGAACGATAGCTCTTTTTGTCCAGTCACTTCCAACTTCATACATATCATCATACGTAGGCATTTCATCCATCAGCATAAGGTAGAACAAACCTTCGGGTAATGGCTCTTCTGCATTTTTAATTCGTGGTAATTTTGCCCGTAATTCGGGAATGCTGTATCCTCTGAAACGAATTCCTTCTTCTGCATCCAACAATGAAGTTTCTGTGATGAGTCCGATCATTCCTTTATCTCCTGAGAAAACAGAATCAAGATTGTAATGCCCTAAAACAAAATCTCCATTGGCTTTAATGAATTCTTTGATTTCTGCGGCTTTGGGAAGTGCTTTTTCTGAAAATCTCTCTTTAAGCTTATCCATAAAATGGTTTATAAAAATCTATGTGCAAATAACGTTTATAATGTGTATTTGTTTTTATTCTTTTTCGAATTTTGCAATGAATGAATCATAGCTAAAACAATAAATACATTACAAAAAATGCAAAAGAAAACACAATAAACAACATGATATTAGTCATCTATTAAACATCTAAAAAATCCTGCCTGAAAGAATAGAGTTTTTCATATTTTAAATATCTCTTATATTGTGCTGATATTTTACATGAAAATACTTTTTACTTTAATCATTTTTACTTTTTCATTTACCATTGCTTTCTCTCAGGAATCTGTGATTATTGGTCATGTTATTGATTCAAAAACAGGAGAAGCTTTATCATTTGCTTCTGTAAAAATGAATCAAAAAAATATTACCAAAGCTGATAGTTTGGGTAATTTCAACGTAAAAGTAGAAGCCGGAAAATATCGTGTTACGATCTCTAAAATCGGTTATCTTTCATTATACCAAACTGTCCGTATCGGGTTCGAAGAAAAACTGAATATTGATTTCAGGCTTGAGTCATTTGTAAACGAATTAAATCAGGTGGTGGTGTCGAGCAGTAAACAGGAAAGAGTACTTGCACAGGAAGCAGTTTCAATTACGAATATCCAGCCATATCTTATCACAAATACCAACTCAAATAATTTATCGGATGTACTTAACAAAGTTCCCGGAATCAGTGTTATCGAAGGGCAGGCTATTATCCGTGGTTCGGCAAGTTATTCGTATAATGTTGGAAGCCGTGTGATGGTCGTTCTGGATGGCATGCCACTAATGGGACCGGATGTCGGAGACATTCAATGGGATCTTCTTCCGATAGAAGCTGCCGAAAATATTGAAGTTCTTAAAGGTCCGTCTTCTGTTTTATACGGCTCATCTGCATCAAGCGGAACCGTAACCTTAAATACCGGATGGCCTACGAATAAACCGGAAACTAAAATACAAACGTATCAGGGAATAACAGGTGATCCGAGAACCAAGCAGGGAATATGGTGGGAAAACACTTCGCAACCTTTTAACAGCGGAACTTTCTTTTCACACAAACAAAAATTCGGACAGTTCGATCTAGTAACAAGCGGAAACGTTGATATGAACCGCAGCTTTATTCAGCTCAACGATTCGTATCGTGCACGTATGTATGCAAAAACACGTTATCGTTTTAAAAGTATCAAAGGACTCACTGCAGGTGTAAACGGAAATGTGATGTTCAAAAAAGCAGGAAGATTTTTTTTATGGGCAGGTGGTGACAGCGGTTTATATAAACCTTACAATCGTTCCACCGGACAGGATTTTTACAGTATGTTTTCTGTTAACCCTTATATCACTTACACGCGTCCTGATAATTATACTATTTCACTTCGACTGCTTCATTATAATATTACCCGTTATGTTGATTCCACGCACTATGCACGGGGGCAAAATAATGCAGTTGCAAATACACAATCAATTGATCTGAATATTCAGAAAAAATGGTTTAAAGGATTTAATACAAACACGGGGATTTTTCTTTCAAGAATTTGGGCAACAGGAAATGTTTATCCCGGTGATCATTATGGATATTCGGCTGCTGCATTTACACAAGCAGATTATCAGTATAAACGATGGAATATGAATGCAGGAATGCGTTATGAATTTAACGCGCTCGGAACTATTGAGGAAACTCCGCGACCATTGCTTCGTGCAGGAGTAAATTTCAAAGCGGCTAAACAAACATATCTGCGTGCCACCTATGGCGAAGGTTACCGCTTCCCTACAATTGCCGAACGTTATGTTGATGACAATGTCGGATCAATACGAATTTTTCCGAATCCTGATCTTAAAAGTGAAACAGGCTGGTACACTGAATTTGGAATAAAGCAAGGTGTTGCAATCGGCAGTAATTTCAATGCCATGTTCGACTTTGCATTCTTCTGGCAGGAATACCGCAACCTTATAGAGTTTCATTTCGACCAATGGTCAAAACCTTATCTTGACACCTCTGTTTTTCCACCTGCCATTATTCAGGGCCAAAATGGTTTTAAAGCGGTGAATATAGATTACAGCCGTACTGCAGGTGCTGAACTTACAGTTGAAGGCAGCGGAAAAATAAATGATCTTGAAGTGCGAACATTGTGCGGATATACATACATCTATCCTGTTGACCTCAATGCCGATCCTTCACAGCGGGATTTTGGCACATATATGAATAATTTTTTCAGTGCATATAACGGGATGTCAGATGCACAAAAGGCAAGCACATTAACTTACAGGAATACAAAACTTGTAAAAGCAGATATTGAATTCGGATATAAAAAATTTATTCTTGGATATGCTGCTTTATATTACAGCACATTCGATAAGGTTGACCCGCGGTTATATGATATCGTTCAGGTGTTCATGACGAATGCAGGAGCCGGTGTATGGATACAAAATGTACGATTGGGATACCAGATCAGTAACAATGTTACTGTTGCATTTTTAGTAAATAATATTGATAATATTGAATATGCCATTCGTCCCGCCCGCATGGAACCACCAAGAAATTTCAATATTCAGTTCCGGATGAATTTCTAATACCGCATCACTTTTGTACGTTGTATTTTATCGTCAGAAGTAAACACGACAGTATATAATCCTTTAGCTAAATTACTAAGATCAATTTCTTCCTTGTAGCTATAAACAGAAGGTCTTGAAAATGCTTTCACAAAAACTTTTCTGCCGGTATTATCAAAAACTTCAACTGTATTATTATTTGTTTTTATATCATTCATCTCAATGGTGAGTTTATCATTCACCGGATTCGGATAGGCTTTTAACTGAACGTAAGGTTCAATCTCAAAAATACCTGTTGCTGCCTGAATTTTGAAGGTATATGAACTCGAATCAATTCTCTGGATGTATGTATATGGTGCATTATTCCCCAATCTTACATAAGATAAAATATAAATCAGCATCGAATACGAACCGACTTTTGTGCTATCTGCAATACCACTAAGTTTTGCACAGCCTAAAGTTCCGCCAAGCCAGTAACAACCTGCTATATTACACTGGTAGGAATATCCGCTTGGTATTCCGTAAATGTGAATCAATTGTGCTGTATCAACTCTTGCAGTTATTTGAGAACCGGCAACTGTTATAAATGTATCCAATGGAACTTTAAATGTGAGTACCTGACTGTATTGAACATTTGCTGTTGCAAATGGAAGGTTGGTAGCAGGATATAAATAACCACCTGCCGAATTAATAGCTGTATCAGGTGTGCATTGCGATTTTGCCGATTGCACTATTGAAAAAATAACAAATAATATGAGGAGACTTTTTTTCATGTTCAGTTTTTTTGATTATCAAATTTAGCGATTAAATATTTAAAATTTTCTTAATTGTAATTCCCATAAGCTTGTTTGAGTTCAGCCAAGACTTCTTTTCTAAGATCAGATGGCTTTAATACCTTAACAGTTGCACCGTAACTCAATATTTGCGATTTCAATTCGTAAGAAGGAATCACATTCAGTTCGATGGTAAACTCTTTTTTCGTATCTGCAATTATTTTCTGTGACTGATGCCACGGCTGACTTTTGATAAATGGCGACTGCACCGGGTCAAATTTCAAAACTACCTTTACTGGTTTTAAATTATTATTTACAGATATTCCGAATGAACTTTTAAAGTACTCTTTGGCACTGAATTCCTGATCCTTTTTAAAATTTTCATTTGTTATTTCAATATCTGTAATTCTCTCCAATGCAAATGTGGCAATGTTTTCTGCGTTTTCTGATTTACCGGTAACATACCACCTGTTACGATATTCCTTTAAAACATATGACTTAAATAAATATTGTTTTTCTTCATCGCTTCCGAATTTTTTATAGTGCAGTCTTATTTTTCTTTTTTCTTTTATGGCGATCATCAGATCATTCAGAAACTGGTTTCCTGCCGAACTTAAACTTTTCTCCACCTCTACAAAGTTTTCTGTTTTTTCTTCACCAAATACCGAACGGATATTGATCATTTCTTCAATTTTATTCAGCGTTTCGCGGTATTGCTGGACCTGACCTATTCCTTCAAATTGCTTTAACAATGAAAATGCAAATTCGAGTGTGTACAGATCATTTTCGCGTAGAGGAAACTTGCTTATGGAATAATATGCATCGGTATAATAATATCCTTTTTGTTTCCTGTCGAAACTGATGGGTGCAAAATATCCGAGCTCTTCATCAAACTGCATATCCGACAGATCCTTTTCAATGGTACGCAATGATACCTGACCAATCACTTCACATGCCTCAATGAGTTCGTCCTTACCGGGAAATGGTTTTTGCTTATTACGCAAACATGCATCAATAATACGGTACCGGATATATGCATTTTTATTTTTTGGCATGATGCAATTTAATTATTCGTGGTCAACTGTCCACAGACAACAGTCCACAGTTGTTAATTCTTAAAAAAAATGAAAATATTTTTTGCCCGCAGATAGGCTGCGGTTTGAATACTGAATTTTGAACCATAAAACTAAATCAAAAACGACATGGAAACTTTAAAACGCAACAACACCGAAAAAACAATCAGCGCATCCGACATCTATGAAAATGCGATCAGTGCCATTCGCAAAGGAAAATATGAAGATGCACTTCATCTCCTTAATATGGTTTTGCTTTTTGAACCTGAACATACCAATGCGTTGCTGAAAAAAGGATTGTGCTATTTATATATGCACCAAATAGAACTTGCAGCAGAAATTTTTCACGACACACGCGAAAAAAATAAAAACAATCCGCATGTGTATGCATGCATTGCCGAGTTGTTCAAGCTGCAATTTGAGTTCGACATTGCCATTGATTTCTGCGACCGCGCCATAAAACTTTCAGGCGATACCGAATCGGATTATAATCTGATGTTGTCGGAACTGTTCTTTTACAAATACGATTTCGATACGTCATTCACATATATCAACAAAGCCATCATCCAACGTCCGCACAGCGAATATTGCTATTACTGGCGTGCATTGATATTGAAACGTTTTGAAAAATACGATGCCGCATTAAGTGATCTCAACAAAGCCATTGCCATGTATCCGGGATTTGCCGAAGCCTACCGCGAACGTGCAAGCGTGCGCATGCGCATCAACGAAGTGAACGAAGCTTTGAAAGATATCAAAATTGCACAGCATGTAGAAATGGATGAAGAAAATGAAACGGAAGAAGGAGTTCGCAGAGCTCATCATATTGCAGTGTTGTAGAAAAAAGTCATTGATCATTGGTCATTGGTTCATTGGTCATTAGTCAATGGTGGTGCAGAGATGAAGGGATGAGGGAATTAAGGGATTAGGAAATGAGTGCGAAGTATTTAATGTTGATTACAGATATGGTCAATGGTCATTTGCAATGGTCATTGATCATTTTTCTTTTTGCACCCAATGACAATTGACCAGTGACTATCTTATAAGAATAACTGTTCCTTTTGCTGTTTGAGAAATGAAAATTAATCAAGTGAATCATTCATCATCAGCTTTCGATGAATCCTCGGCAGGTAAACTTCCCACTTCGTAATTCCCACCAGCCTGCGATGAATCTTCGTCTGGTAAACTTCCCAATTTTTCATTTTCTACTTTTTCCTTTGTACTTTCTACTTGTTCCTCTCCACACCAATCGCATGGCGAGCCATCTTCAAGGTAATCTTTACCTTCACATTTTGGGCATGTATAACCGCAGGTGGACATTTTTGAATTAGTGAGTTAGCGAGTTAGTGAGTTGGTGAATTAGTGAGTATGAGTTGCAAAATGGTTTTGAGTTTTTGTTCTTCTGATAATGAAAAATCGATCCAGTGAATGTTCAATCCTTCGCGTTCCATTTTTCTAAAGAAGGTCATTTGCCTTTTCGAGAATTGCTGAATGGCAATAGTGAGTTGCTTTTGCATCTGTTCGAATGTGAGTTCACTTTTCAAATGCATAAGTACAAATTTATATTCCAATCCATAAGCCATAAGCCTTTCTTCAGGCACTCCTTTCTTAATCAATGTTTGAACTTCTTCTATCAATCCTTTTTTTAAACGCTGATCAAGGCGCTCTTCAATTCGCTTCCATCGTATTTCTCTTTCGGGATCTAATCCAAAAACAATTGGTTTCAGATCTTTGGATGCTGGATTATCCTTCTGCACATTGTTTTCTTCCCACCTGCAAATTTCAATGGCACGTATCATTCTTCTCATCGTTGAGGTGTCGGCAATTTTTTTGTACGGTGTATCGGGCAATGCAATAAAAAGTTCGACCAATTCGGGTTTTGTCTTTTGCTCTAATTCTAATCTCAGCTCCGGACTTTCAGGAATTTCGGTATGTGCATGTCCTTTAATGATTGCATTGATATATAAACTTGTTCCTCCGCACAAAACCGGAATTTTATTTTTTGCACGGATCTCATCATACACTTTAAAAAAATCTTTCTGGTACTGATGAAGGTTATAAATATCTCCCGCCTCTGCAATATTTATAAGATGAAAAGGAATTAATTTTCCATCGACAATATATTCATCAAGATCTTTTCCCGTACCGATATCCATATCGCGATATACCTGCCGCGAATCCGCACTGATGATCTCCGTGTTGAGTTGCGAAGCGAGTTTTGCAGCAAGACTTGTCTTTCCGCTTGCAGTAGGACCAAGAATGATGATAAGATTATATTCCGTATTCAATTAAATCAAAAATTAGAGGGCGAAGGTAATCTATTTTAAATGTACCGATATATTAATGCAACAATGTACTGATACTAGTCAACTAATAAACAAATAAACCATTCAACCGATTAACCAATCACCTTCTCCTATCCAGAATAAATTTTGCATTTCCTGCATTATAAATTTTCAGGTATCCTTTTTTCAATAGCAGATCTTCGGTTTCTTTTAAACGATGTGGATACAAACGGATCATTTCACCGGGATGAATAAAAAATTCCTGAGGTTTTGTATTTCCCGAAAATGTAAATCCAAGTTTTGTATAACTCTCCCCTGAACTCCAGTCACGGTCGGCATATGTCATGATGTGTGCGGGATGAAATTCATTAATAAAATAATTGAGCAGTTTACTTAATCCACCGGTGATCGTTGTTCCTTTTAAACTTGCAAAGCGAACCAACTCATACGAACGATATAATGCCTGACTATCGTTCATCACACGGCTTTTACTGAATGTTGCGACTGCCACCAATTCATCGTTGAGCGTCAGTCCGAATTTATAATATGCATTGGTTGTTCCATGCAAATGATTCTCTATTAAAAAATCATCTGCAACTTTTTTATTCAAGCGAACGATTTCTGTTTGTCTTCCATGAATTCGTTTTGATCTTCCAAACAGCGCAAGAATACGCGACCGGACAAGTTCTTCATGATGCTTCCAGACATCTTCCCATAAATGAATCAACCTGATCTTTTTTTCATTTGCTTCATCCGAAAGTTGTGAAAAATAATGCTCACTGTTATTTTTCGAACCAGGTGTAATGGAAATGCAATGAATACATATCGGATGAGATGATACGAACAGCAACGGAAAATCAGAACTGCGCAGGAGTTCATTTTTTTCAGTAAAATCAATATTTTCTTTTTGAAGAAATTCCTTTACCTCGGCATCGAATGACATGCGTCAAAGGTAAAGCGATAAGTGAAAAATCTTACAGCAAAAACTCCGGCACTTCTTTTACCTCACTTGGTTGCATTGAACCTAACCTGATCTTGCCAATTCTAACTCTTACCAAACGCAGAGTCGGATAACCAACAGCAGCAGTCATTTTACGGACCTGCCTGAATTTTCCTTCACGAATAGTTATTGATATCCAGGTTGACGGTCGATGCCTGCCTCCACGCGATGCAGGATCGCGCTCGGGCATAAGTTCGGGAATTTTTGAAACCTTACATGGCAATGTCAGATAGTTTTCTTTTTCCTTTTTAATGATAACTCCTTTTTCGAGTTTAGCAATTGCTGCATCAGTTATTTCGCCATCAAGCTGCACCCAATATTCTTTTTCAATATCCGTACTGCGGATATGAATATTCATGGCATTATCTGACGTGAGCAACAACAATCCTTCACTGTCTTCATCCAGTCTTCCAACAGGCTGAACTCCTTCGGGAAAAGCAAACAACTCTGCCAGTCCTTTCTTCTTTTTGTAGCCTTTTGTATTCAGCTGGCTAAGCATCCCGTAGGGTTTATATATTACAAAATTACGATGCATAAAATATTTAATTCAATGGGTTATATGGCCAACTATTTTTTTTGTACTGCAAAAGTAAAAAACAAATAATTCCGGTAAAGATAAAAATTATTGCCGCAAAAATATAAATCCATCCCGAAGAGAAAAATACAAATAACCATACAAGTATTCCGACAATTGGTGGTATAGGAAACAATGCCATCCGAAACGGAAAATGAGTACCTTTTTTTTCCATGTGTAAAAAAATCAATCCGGCACTCTGGCTTACAAACTGTATGAGTATTCGCATCACAATGATCGCGGTGATCACTTCTATCATTTTAAATAATAAACTGAAAATAAATGCAACACCTGAGAGGATCAATAATGAAAAATGAGGAAAATTTTTGGTAGGATGTGTTTTTGCAAAGACCGGAAAATAATTTCCGTCAACGGCTGCTGCATAAGGTACCCGGGAGTATCCAAGCATCACGGCAAACAGTGATGAAACAGCTATAAACAAAATTAGTGAAGTAGCGATCACAGCGATGCTGTTTCCGTATATTTTTTCAAAGAATGTACTTACTATGAACTCAGAATTTTTTGATTCCTGCCATGGAATAACTCCTGAAATTGCTATATGCATCAGCAGATATAAAACAGTTATTCCCGCAATTGAAATAAAAATACTGCGCGGAATATTTTTTTCAGGCGCATTGATTTCACTTCCAAGATGACAGATATTATAATAACCCAAAAAAGAATAAATGGTTTTTGTGCTTGCCAACCCCAATCCGAAAAAAAATGCCGGTGTAAAATCAACCGGCTCTTTAGTAAATGCAAACGCCATATTAAAATTCATATTCATGAATCCGGCAATGATAAGCCATATTAATGTTCCGATAACTACCAATCCCATATAAACAGAAATTTTTCCGATGTCGGAAATTTTCCTGTAAAGTAAAAATGTTATAAAAATAATGAGCAACCCCGAAACACATTTTCTGCTCCATTCATCCATGGGAACAACATAAGAGAGGTATTGTGCAAACCCGATGGCGCCCGATGCAATAACCAAAGGTGCCTGAAATGTAGTTTGCCAGATATATAAAAATGAAAACAATTTTCCCCATTTCTCTTTGCCAAAAAGATTTTGAAGAAACACATAACTTCCTCCTGCTTCAGGCCACTTGGCACCAAGTTCGGCCCAAACTGCTCCGTCCATTACCGAAAGAACTGCTCCGAGGATCCAGGCAATGATACTTAGCGGACCATTCATCGCACCAATAATGAACGGGATCGTAATGAACGGACCAATGCCAACCATATCGATCATATTGATGGCAACTGCCTGACGCAAATTTAATCCTCTAACAAGTTTTGTCATTTTGTGGAGCGAACCGCAGACGAATTAACAACTCCCTTTCCATTCAACAAAATTGGTTTGCATTTAATGATTGTAACTGACCATACAAGATGCTGCCAAAAAACAATATTTTGGATGCGATATATCTTAACCAACTGCTGAAATACACTCTACCTTTGTTGGCGAATTTGTAATATATACTTATTCAGAAAGCGAATAGTTTAGTATTAGTTTAATGAAACTGCGAACTTGAGTAGAAACAAGTTCCGGGTTTAGTTTAGTCGACTGGCCATCCTGAGATATCGGGATGGCTTTTTTATTCTATAGCTAAAGATTGCACAGATTAAAATAATACGTCTTTTAGCTAAGTCAGCACAAAAACGCATACGGTTTATCGTTGACTATATATTTTTTAAAAAAAATATCTGTGTAATCTGTGGCTTTTAATTTTATCACAGTTTTGTTTCCGAAAGAATATTCTCCTCATCAATAAAACCCTGATGTTTCCAAATGAGTTTACCGTTTTTATATAATTCGAGATACGGAATTCCATCGATACCTTTTTGTTTCAACAGATCGGCATTTTCATCTGCATCGAGTTTCAGCAAATTCAATTTTTCTTTTTTATCCGTACTTATTTTTTCAAGTATCGGAGCTAATTGTTTGCATGGTTTGCACCACACTGCACTAAAATCAACAAGAATATATTTATCGCTGGTAACTAATTTTTGATACTCATCAGTAGTTAAACTTTTTGCAGTTGATTTCGAATCGGTCACTAATTCTTTTCCTGCATTTCGCCATGCCATGATTCCGGGCATTTCGTAAACGGTTTTAAATTTTTGTTCGCGCATAAACGATGCTGCACTTCCGCTTCTTCCGCCCGACAAGCAATACACAAAAACAGTTTTCGAGCGATCCAGCTCTTTTATTTTGGTTTCAAAACCGGAAGAATGAAAATCAATATTCACTGCATTTTTTAAGTGCCCGCTTTCAAATTCTTCGGGTGTTCTTACGTCAATGAGTTGTGCGTCTTTTGTCGCAGAAAGAATTTTTTCAAATTCATCGACTGATACTTTTCCTCCTTTACCTGATGGATTCTGACAAGTTGCTAACGAAAGAGAAAGTAACAACAAACAAATGGAATTAAACTTTACAAATAAATGGTTCATGTTTTTTTGATTTTTGATGCAAAATATATTTGAGTATATTCGAATAACAAACGCCTCATCGTATTGTTATGAAAAAACAATATTCCCTCATTTTTTTGACAATTGCATCACTTGTTGCATTTGGTTCGAATATTCCGTCTTCAAAAAATTCAGGCTATATCGAAAACAAAGGACAGATCATTGACCAGAACAATCAGTTAAATCCTTCTGTAAAATATTTATTTAACGGAAATGGATTGAATGTTCAATTGCGGGCGAATGGTTTTAGTTATGACACGTATAGGATGAAGCCCCACTCCGGCTCTTCCCAAAAGGGAGAAAGTTCCTTCCCACAAGGCAGGTCTCCCCTTCGTGGAGATATGGATAGGGCTGACAGCATTTATTTTCATCGTGTGGATATTGAATTTATAAATGCGAATAAAAATCCTGAACTTATTTCAGAACAACCATCAAGCGATTACACCAACTATTACACAACCGGAACACCTGAAGAAGGAGTCTTAAATGTGAGAAGATTTCAGAAAGTAACTTACATTAATTTATACAATGGAGTTGATTTGCAATTCATTGTTTCCGACAATAAACCTAAATTTAATTTCATCATTCACCCAAATGCCGATGTTTCGCAAATACACTGGAAATACAATGGCGCATTCAGTTCTTCCTTAACTGATGGAAAAATAATTTTATCTGTTGAAAGTGGAAATATGGAAGAACAAATTCCTGAAAGTTTTTTGCAGGAAATTTCTGAAAAAGTAAATGTAAATTATATTTCGTTTGGTGAAAACGAGTTTGGATTTGCAGCTTCTTCATTCAATAAAAATTCAACGTTGATAATTGATCCCGTGCCGTGGGCAACCTATTTTGGGGGAAGTGGACTTGACAAGGGGTTTGGAATTGTCACTGATTTGAATGGTAATGTATACACAACTGGATATACAAATTCAATATCGGCAATAGCCACCAGTGGAGCGTTTCAATCTTCAATTGGTTTGGGAAATGATGCTTTCTTAGTAAAATTGAATTTATCAGGTATGCAGCAGTGGGCTACATATTATGGAGGTAGTAGTGATGATTATGGATGGGGAATTTGTAAAGATATTAATGGCTATTTATTCATGGTTGGTTCTACAGGATCAAACTCAGGCATTTCAACAAGTGGTGCCTATCAAACAACTTATGGCGGAGGACGTGATGCATTTATTGCAAAGTTTAATTCACTAGGTTCACGCATATGGGCTTCTTATTTTGGTGGAAATAGCTCTGATTGTGCATGGGGTGTGGCAACTGACCTGACAGGAAATATTCTACTAACTGGAAGTACCTTATCTGCATCTTCTGTCGCTACAAGCGGAGCTTATCAAACTTCATTTGGTGGCTTTAGCGTCTCTGCGGGAGACGCCTTTATAGCGAAATTTAGTCCAGTAGGCAGCATTCAATGGGCCACTTATTATGGCGGGTCAAGTGATGATGAGGGCTATTCAATTGTTTCTGATACAATCGGAAATATATATATAGCAGGCCATTCAATGTCAACTACAGGTATTGCAACTGCCGGAGCTCATCAAACAACCTTTGGGGGCGGATCAAATTACGGAGATGGATTTATTGCTAAATTCAGTTCTTCCGGAGTTCGTCAGTGGGGAACATATTTCGGGGGTAGTCAGGATGATCAGGCTTTTTCAATTACAGTGGATATGAATAACAGTATTTATTTTACAGGATATGCATTGTCAACATCAGCGATTGCTACATCAGGTACTTACCAAACAACCTATAGCGGACTTGGTGATGCATTTATTGCAAAATTTAACTCATTGGGTTCGATTCAATGGGCTACATATTTTGGTGGTAGCGGAGGTGATTGTGGTTATGGCATTACTACAAATTCAAGTGGAAATATATTTATAACAGGAGCAACGAGTTCTTCATCTGCAATTGCTACCACTGGTGCATACCAGACAATAATGACCGGATACAACAACATATTCCTTGCAAAATTTAACTCCATAGGGTCTCGCATCTGGGCTACTTATTATGGTGGTAATGCAGAGAATAATGGAAATGGAATTTCAACCGATTCGACAGGAAATATTTATTTGACAGGTTATGTGTCTTCAACATCTTATATAGCTACTAGCGGTGCATTCCAAACAACCTTTGGTGGAGGGAGCTATGATGCCTTTGTTACTGCATTTGCAAGTTCTGGTGGAATGACAGGAGTTTTACCCGTCCAACTAACTTCCTTTGATGCAAAACTTGAAAACAAAAATGAAGTGCTTTGCACATGGGCAACGGCAAGTGAAGTGAATAATGATTTCTTCGAAATTCAGAGATCAGTGCAGAGTGTACAGTGCGCAGAAAATTGCTGGGAAAGTATTGGGAAAGTGAACGGGAATGGAACAACAAATTTGGTTCACAGTTATCAGTTCACAGATGTCTCGACTCCGCTCGACATGACAGGAGCATTGTACTATCGTTTGAAGCAAGTTGACATTGATGGCCATTTTGAATACTCAAAAACTGTTGCGATCAACTTTGATAAAATAAAAAATTCGGATTTTATTATTTCACCGAATCCTGCAAATGATGTGCTTTTTATCAGCAATAAAAATCAAAATCTGAATCATTCACTCATTATTATTTCGGATATGCTCGGAAGAAAAATTTCGGAACAAAATCTTTCAAATGATACAAATGAATTTTCACTTTCAATAAATAATTTGAAAACCGGAGTTTATTTTCTGACCATTCAAAATGGTGACGAAATAAACAGAATAAAATTTGTTAAAGAATAAGTTTCCACTTATTTGCTTTTTCCGCAGAATATCTAAAATAGTTATTTTCAACTCTTTGAAAACTTTAAATTTCTGTTAGAATTGTATCATCAGAAATTTTATAGTGAAATATTATCTCCATAATTTCCTGTTACTCTTATGCTTCATCAGTGCTGTTAAAGCATCAGGACAGTATTATGTTTCAACAACAGGTTCGGATGCAAATCCGGGAACTTTATCACATCCGTTTAAAACCATTCAGAAAGCTGCAAGTATGATGAGTGCAGGTGATACCTGTATTATAAAAGGCGGGACTTACCGCGAAACTGTAATTCCTGCAAACAATGGCACCTCATCAAAACATATCGTATTTAAAAATTTTCAGAACGACACCGTTCGTATTACAGGCACAGATAAAATTTCGGGATGGAGAATTTATAAGAACAATATATTTAAAGCCTATTCTCCGGATACCGTTTTACAATTGTCCGTTGATAATACGACCGCAAATGAAGCGATGTATCCGAATTTCAGAGGGAATCATTTAAGCACACAAGGATGGAAACAAATTTCAATTGTCCCTTCCGGTAAAGCAGAATTTGATGATATGAATTTCCCGCAGGGATATTGGGTTGGCGGATATTGTGTGGCATTAGTTGGTTCAAAATGGATATCCGAAAACGGAAAGATCGATAGTTCGAAAGGTGATGCAGTTTATTGCAAGCAGCGTTCATCTCCATGGAGCACATCAACCGGAAGTGCTTATTTTGGAAATGGTGCAGGATATATCACACATCACTTGAATGCACTGGATACGATAAATGAATGGCACTGGCAAAATGATACACTCTATTATTATCCGAAAGATTCTTCGCAGATAAATGAAATTCATGTTGAAGCAAGGACACGGATGTTTGGTTTTAACTGTTCCGGAAAAAATTATATCGAGATCAGCAACATTAATTTTATTTATTCCACAGTAAATTTTGAATCGTCAACAGGATGTATTTTAAACGGTGCAAATATTTATTACCCCACTCCGTATTTTTATTTTGATCAGGGATGGGGAAGAGATCCTTTTCAGAATAACGATAACACGATCGGGCATTGGAAAGGAAAAGGCGTAGCATTATCGGGAGCAAACAATACTGTAAAAAATTGTTATATAGCACACAGTTGGGGAGACGGCATAAGTATAGGAGGAAAAAATAATACAGTCGACAGTTGCCTGATAGAAGATTGCGACTGGTCGGCAACCGATGCTGCACCAATAGCAACGCTTGGTACGGGGCATTCAATAAAACATTCGGTTATCCGTAATTCTGCAAGAGATCTGATTCTTATCCGCTCAACACACGCTGCAAGTATTTTGTACAATGATCTGCATGACTGCGGATTTTTGAATCAGGATCTCGGTATTATTTATTCTTTTCATACGAATGGTGACGGAACAGTTATCGCTTACAACTGGATCCATGATAATAACTCGATCGGACCGGGAGTATACCTTGATAACTACGACACCGGTTATATTGTTCATCATAATGTGATCTGGAATTGCTATTACGGAATACTCACAAATACTCCTGCAGTCAATCACAGTATATATAATAATACGGTGTGGAATTGTGAAAGTGCTATAGAAGCTACCGGTAACCCGGGATCAGGATTGGTAAATCAGGTAGTCAAAAATAATCTTTCAAATAAAGATTGGGATCAGTTTACAACTGCATGTAATAATTTAACAATCGCTGATCCCGGATTTTGGAACCCTTCACTATTCAATTTTACACTAAAGCCAAATTCACCCGCAATTGATTTTGGATGTACTATTCCCGGAATAACTGATGGATTTACCGGAAGAGCTCCGGATGCAGGAGCATATGAATTTGGAATTACACCATGGATTACCGGATCTAAAACCAAATCCGTTGATCTGCCTTTTATTTTCAATAATCAACCTTCAACAACAGGAGTAAACTTGTTAAATAAAGAAATAAAAAGTAACTCACTAAACATCTATCCCAATCCCGCAAAAGAAATTTTGCAAATACGCATTTCAGATAAAACATTAAAAAATGTAAACATCATCATTACAGATATTATAGGGAAAATAATAATTGATGAGCCGGTTTTAACTGATACAAACGAATTCTCTCTTCCTGTTTCTGCTTTGAGAACCGGAGTTTATTTTTTAACCATTCAAACAGGTAGTGAAATAAACAGAATGAAGTTTGTGAAGGAATAAAAATCATTTCTATCAATTTTCTATTGATACTTACTTCCACATATGTTAAATCTTTTACCTGTGTGATAAATGCCTTCGTATAGGAATTGGAGACAGAGTCATCAATAAAAAAATTATAGCGTGTGCAATAAAGCATGACTAATAACTTATAAAAACAGAAAAGGTTCCTGTTACGGAACCCTTTCTTCTAGCCTATGAAAACTTGCACTTCTACTCAAAAGTGCAATATCTTTTTTCGTTTATTTTACAACGATTATTTTTTCTGTCTGAAGTACATTACCTGATCTGTCGGTCATTTGCAGGATGTAATTTCCGATATTCATATTCTCCACATTGATGCTTGAAGGTGTATTTGCAAACTCATTTACTTTTTGTCCCTGCATGTTGAAGATTGCAATCGTTACATCCGAAACAGTTGTTACATAATTGATATGAATAATGTCGGTTGCAGGTGTCGGATAAATTGATGCGATATGGGTTGATGAAACTTTTTGTGCTGAAACGGTCATTACGTTTGTATATGTAAAATCTCCGTTAAGGTCGGTTTGTTTAATTCTGTAGTAGATGTTTTCGTTGTTGTAAATATTGCTGTGAACGAATTCATAATTTACCAGTTCTGTTGAATTACCTGCACTCTTCACTTCTCCAACGGTTTCAAATGAAACGGCATCTTTCGAATATTCAATTTCATATTTATCGTTATTTATTTCTGATGCTGTCGACCATTTTACCACTACATCTGTGTTTTTAAGTTCGGCAGTGTTCGAAATATATGTTACAGGAAGTGCTGCTAATTTTGCTCCCACAAGTAATCTGAACCGTGCATTTCCTACCGATGAAGAAACCGAATTGCTTAAAGTGAATTTGTATACATCTCCGTCATTGATCACTTTGGTTACACCTGCATACACATCTACCAATGTTATCGAATAATTTGTAAAAATTGTTCCGCTGAAAATAAACTGGTGTGCAGCACTTTTGCTTGTTGTAAATGTCATCGGGATGGTTTCGTATCCCTTGCTGAACGGAGGACGTAAGCTTGCAGTTAATTGTGAACTGTCGGATATATCATATAATGCTAAGTTTACATCCGGACCTGACATCTTTTTGATATCATACATATCCAGTCCTTTTGTGGCACCTCTGTAATATTTTAAAATACTCACATCGTATGTGAATGAATCGTACATCGCTTTGATATACATTTCATCTTTTGATTGTGCGTTGGTTTTGATCGACCCAATCATCATAAATGCGGTGATGATTAGCGTGATCAGGTTAAGTCTTGACAAGGTTTTCATAATCTTTATATTTTTATTTATTATATATTTACGATTGATATATATACTAATGAAACTACTGTGCCATTGACTTAATATGCTGTTTTTAAGTATATTACAAATAGTAATGAAAGTTGTAAATAACATTTTCCGGAAAGTTTTTCCATTTGCTGGAATAGAATTAACATCGAATAAAAAAAGAGGTATGTATCCGGCTTTTAATGATAAAAATGCTAACTCATATTTATATAATATTATATTAGCATCTCTAATCCACCGAAAATCTTTTCATAAGAAATACTATTTAAATAATATCATTAGATATTATTGATTTTATATATACTTTACATCTTCTTAATTTTTCAATTATGAAAAGAGTTCTTTACTTAAAATTATTTTTCGCATTTTTTATTTTGGCTTATGTAAACTCGTTTGCCCAAACGGTTACGAATTACGTTTTTACTCCAAGTTCATCAACATATAGTGCGATATCAGGAGGAACAGTTCCTGCATTGGCTGCAGGGAATACTGATGATGGGTATTTTACCAATATACCCATTGGGTTCAACTTTTATTACAACAGCGTTTCGTACACATTTCTATCCGCAAGTACCAATGGTTTTATTTCTCTCGGACAAAATATCAGTAATGTCAATAATCAGGTAAATAACCTGTCGACAGCTACAAGTCCAACATCTCCGCGTCCGATAATTGCAGGGTTATGGGATGACATTTTACTTTCAGCAACAACAGACATTTCGTATATTACAACAGGCACATCTCCCAACAGAATATTTACGTTACAGTTCGCAAATGTTAAGTGGCAATGGAATGCTGCTACAGCGGGAATTTCTTTTCAAATAAAACTATACGAAACGACCGGAAAAATTGAATATGTATACACACCACTCGCAGGTGCATTATTAAATCCAACTGCATCGATAGGAATAACCAACACTGGAACGGGACCTTTAAACTTTTTAAGTTTAACATCAACAGGTAATAATCCCTATGATACAAGCATTTCTGTTGAGACAACAACATTGAGCACTAAACCGGCAAACGGACAGAGTTATGCGTTTGTACCGAAATATATAGTTCCCATAGCTCCTGCAGCGCTTACATTTTCAGCTATTGCACCAACATCTATGAATGTTAACTGGACTGACAACACAACTTCAGAAACGTATTATCAGGTTTACATTTCATCAGATAATATTACATTCAATTATTTATCGACAGTTTATTCTACAACTTCAGGTACAACAGGAACTGCATATCAATATACCACAACAGGATTAACTATAGGAACAACTTATTATTTCCGGGTTTTTGCTGCAAATGAAGGAAGTTCACCAATCAATTATGTTTCGGGATCTCAATCCACTGCATCCGGAATCCTTTCCGGCACTAAAAGCATTTGCCCCTCAGGATGCAATTATACATCCATCGGAGCGGCAAACTTAGATATCAGGACTTCAGGGGTAAACGGATCATTAATACTTGAATTGGATTCATCATATATTCCAACTGTTGAAACCTATCCTTTGAATTTCGGAAATCTTTTAACAAGTTCTGCAAGTGTTGTTACACTAAGACCTAAAAGCAATGTTATAAATCCAATAAATTTTATTTGCTTTTCAAGTAACAGTCAAACATTCGATCTTAACACAACAAATTATTTAACTATTGACGGAAGAAAAGGCGGAACAGGAACAACAAGCTATATTACTATCAGTAATTTCAACAGCAATGGAACAGCAATCCGGTTTATAAACGGGGCTTCAAATAATACTATAAATTATTGTAAACTGAGTGGAGCAACTACATCCTTGAATTATGGAGTAGTTACTTTTGCATCAACTGCGGGAACAACAGGAAACAGTAACAACACTATTTCAAATTGCACGGTTAAAGATACGATAAGCAATCCTATTTATGCAATTTACTCATCAGGAAATGCTGCCTATCCAAACCTGAATAACACGATTACAAATTCTTATATTTATGATTATTACAATGGTTCAAATCCAACTTATGGTGTTTATCTTACAGCAGGAACTGATTTCTGGAATATAAGTAATAATCATTTTTTCCAAACTTCAGTAAGAGCATTATCATTCACAAATGCAGGAGCGATCTTTATAAATACAGGAGCATCCTATACCATAACAGGAAATTATATCGGAGGAAGTACAATAAATTGTGGCGGTGGCCCGATGTTTTATAACGGATCAGGAAGTGTTACATTAATGAATTTAAATACCCTTACAGGTAATACCTGCACTATTCAGAATAATGTGATACAGAATATAAATATGGATATGACCGGAACACCAAATTCATTTATCAGTATGGCAAATGGCGCATTTAGTATTACCGGAAACAGTATCGGAAACACAATATCAACTTCAACTATCCGGTTCACATCAAGTGCTGCAGGTACTGTATTTTCACCAATATTACTTACCGGTGGAACATCTTATGGCAATATCAATATTTCATCAAATACAATCGGAGGAATATCGGTTGGCGGAACAGGAACAACATTATTCAACGGAATAAATATTACTGCTGCTGTTCCGTTATTAACAATCAATAATAATCTCATTGGAAGCTTAACAACACCAAACAGCATAAGCGATTCCACCAATCAAACATTATTCGGGATCTCTGCAACTTTGCCGTCAACAAGTAATACTATTTCGGGAAATACCATCGCAAATCTTTCGTTGCTGAATACCTCAAATACAATCACGAATCAGTTGCGAGGGATATATATTAATTCGACAGGATCATTTACAGTAACAGGAAATGTTGTTAAAAATCTGACAACAAATTCAACATCTTTAATACCTAATTTTAATTCACCTGTTATCGGAATTTTATTTTCCGCATCCGGCTCCAATCAAATTTGTTCAATGAATACCGTCAACGGATTATTTAGTACAAATACAACCCAGGCAATATGGATGGAAGGAATTTTTTATTCCGGAACATCAACAGGAACGAATATTATTTCACGGAATATGGTTCATGGGATCGTATCAATGAGCAGCGGAGCTTCTGTGATCTATGGAATTTTCAACAGCGCAAGCGGAACAACAGTTTATAACAACATCGTACGGCTCGGAGTAGATACTTCAGGAAATGATATTAATTCCAATTTCATTTTTGCAGGAATTGTTGATGCAAATAATTCGAACAGTTATTACTTCAATTCTGTATATATAGGTGGTTCAGGTGTTACTGCAGGATCTAACATCACGGCTGCCTTTTATAATAATGTTGGCAGTACGGGCACACGTTTCATAATGAATAATATTTTTAATAATTCACGGTCGAACAATATCGGATCAGGAAAAAATTATGCAGTGTATTTAACAAGCGGAACACTCGCAGGTTTTACAATAAATAATAATATATACTATTCACCCGGAATTGGAGGAACAATCGGAAGATTTAACGGAACCGATTACACGACAATGAATCCATGGATGGTGGCTTTATCTGAAGACTATAATTCGGGATATGGAAATCCGAATTATGTTAACGCAACAGGAACATCATCAACGTTCAGCTTAAATGTACAAAGCCCCACTCCTGCTGAAAGTGCAGGCTTATTGATCACAACAATAACTGATGACTATTTTGGAAACTCAAGAAGCTCGTATACCCCGACAGACATTGGAGCTGTTGCAGGAAGTTTTACAGGAGTTGATATTTTTGTTCCGTCAATTAATTATACTGTATTTACAAATACAGCTTCCACTTCCAACAGAGTATTAACAGCAACGCTTACTGATGTTGGAACAGGTGTTCGTAATACTGCATTATTGCAACCAAGAATATGGTACAGAAGATCACTTCCGGCTGTATCGGGCTGGTTCAGTACCCCGGGTGTTTTGATCAGCGGAAACGGAAATAACGGAACATGGAATTTTACTATTGATTATTCATTGATAGGTGGTGTGGTTACAACAGGTAATCAATATCAATATTATATTGTAGCGCAGGATTCAGCATCGCCAATAAATCTATTTTATAATCCGCTTCCGGGAACCAGTCATACCAATGTATATAATCAGGTAACACCTCCAACTGCTCCCAATTCATATTCGATTGTAACAGGACTACCTGTTGTAATAAATGTTGGAGCAGGGCAAACCTACACAACTTTAACTGGTGCAGGAGGTTTGTTTGCTGCAATAAATTCAGGCGCACTTTCAGGAAATACCATTGCAACAATTGTTTCAGACATTTCAGAACCCGGAACAAATATTCTGGCAAATATTGGAATGGGTGGTTATAACTTAACTATAAAACCTGATGCAAGCTTACGGACACTTTCGGGTTCACTTACAACAGGTGCATTGGGTTTGATATCCATTAACAGAGCTATTGGTGTAACCATTGACGGTGGTCCGTCACGAAATTTAGTAATACGAAATGTAATCGGTACAACACCATCAGCAACAACTGCACCTGCTGTATGGATATTTACCGGAAATAATGATACCATCAAAAATTGTATCATAGAAGCAAATAATTCAACGGCAAATTTCGGAACGATCACCTTAACAAATGCAGGTGCGGCTTCACCGTCATCAGGAATTGTAATTTCCAATAATATTATTCGTCCGCCTAATAATGTAAATACAAATCCCCATGCCATCGGAATTTTGGTTTCTTCTGCAGCTGGAAATATTTTCAATTCAACGATCGGTGGAACAACAGGAAGTCCGGGCGGAAACCAGATATCCGATTTTACGAACTATGGAATATATATCGCCAACGCAGGAAATAATTTAACCATCGGACATCCAACTGATACTGCAAACGGGAATGTATTTTTCCAAACAGCTTCAAGAGGAACACATTACAGTATTCTTATTGGTTCGGGTGATAATCATATTATTTCATCTAACAAAATTTATAATACACCGGGAATTTCACACACTGCATTTGTAATTGGAATTTACATATTCAATAGTATCAACAATACAACAATCAATAACAATTCGATAGGTGGATCTTTGTCAAACCGCAGTGGTGCTTCATATAGTATTGGTGCAACTTTTTACGGTATCTATTTTACAGGTGGAAGCGTAAGTACTTCTGCTATCACTAATAATTCAATAAGCAATATTTCAGTTACTGGCGCATCGCAGTTTTATGGAATTTACATTGGCAGTGGAAATGTAAATGTTTTGAATAATATCATCGGAGGTGCTTCTTCAACTTTGAATTTATATGATAATATAACAACGTCACAGGATTTCTATGGCATTCGCCACAATACAAGTTCAAATCTGAATTTATCAAATAATATTATTTCCGATTTAACAAATATCGGAACAGGACTTTCAACAGGAATCAGCATCGAATCGGGTGTTGCAAATGTTACAGGAAACCTGATCAGGAATTTTATTGTCAACTCCACAAATTGGACCAATGTTGATTACAGTTGCAATGGCATACGCATATCGACCACAACATCAGGAAACAATATTGAGAACAACACCATTTTCAATCTTGCAAATAACAGCAATACACTCTCCACTTCGGTATGCGGAATTGCCGTGATGGGTGCGCTTAATGCAAGTACCATCCAGCGCAACAGGATATATAATCTTTCGGCAGCAAGTGTAAACGGAGGAGGAAACAGTCCGGTGATCTGGGGAATTTATTGCACATCAACCGGCAGTGCAAACTATGCAAACAATCAGATCAGCATTTCGCAAAGTATTGCCGGCACACAACCGAGAATACGAGGAATTGAAGCAGCAACATCGGGTGGAACAAATAATTTTTATTACAACAGCATTTATATAGGAGGCATTGCAACAGGTGCAAATATTACTCAGGCATTTTATCGCAATACCATTTCACCTGCATCAACAGATATTAAAAATAATATTTTTTATAACGAACGGTCAGGCGGAGGAAATACACATTTTGCATTCACAGCAGGTTCTGTATTAAACTTAACCAATAATAATAATTTCTTTGTAACAGCTTCTGCAAATTTTCCTGTTGATTATCCTGCAGGATTTGGAATTTCACTTGCAAATTGGAATTCCTTTTCCGGAAACCCGCTTTATAATTTAGGCTATACAACATCACAATTCAGTTCATCACAACTATTTCCTTTGCTTGCTGGCGGAGACCTTTCAACAACAGTATGTCGGCTATACCAGTCAGGTACTGCAGTTTCCGTTACAAATGATTTTAATAACAACTCAAGAAATCTTACAACTCCGAATATTGGTTCTATAGAATTTACAACACCAACCGGAATGCCTGCAATTACATCACAGCCAACTTCACCCTCTTCTATTTGTCCTTCAACCGGAACTGCATCGATGAATGTAACCGCGACAGGTTATGGTGTTACCTATCAGTGGCAGGAAAACCAGGGAAGCAGTTGGAGCAATCTTTCAAATGGAGGAGTTTATTCCGGAGTTACTTCATCAGGAATAGCACTTACTTCTCCTGCAATTACAATGAATAATTATTTATACCGGGTAACCGTCAGCGGAATTTGTACACCATCCGTTAATTCCAATCAGGATACGTTAAGATTGATTACCGCTGAAACATGGACAGGAGCAACAAATACAAATTGGGGAACTGCAACAAACTGGAGTTGCGGATATGTACCTCTTTCTGCAACAGATGTAATAATACCTAACATTGCAACGCAGCCTGTACTAACTGATGGAGGCAGATTCGCAAACAATATCACCATAAATTCAGGAGCTTCACTCACAGTAAATAATGCAGCTTCAAATCTTTCCGTTTCAGGAAATATTACCAATAACGGAACATTCACCAATTCAAACGGAACAATTGTTTTTGCAGGAACGAATGTGCAAACAATTCCGGGCGGAACATATACGAATATTACCCTGAACAATTCTGCAGGAGCAAGTCTGTCAGGAAGTATAACACTAAACGGGACAATGACTTTTTCTTCAGGAATTATTTCTCTTGGCAATAATAATTTCACATTAGCAGGCACAACATCTGCTATCAGTGGTTCATCCAACACCAATTATTTTTATACGAGTGGAACCGGATCGTTAACAATCCAGAATATCGGTTCAGGCGGAAGAACAGGATCTGTTAATTTTCCTGTTGGAATGAATACGGTAAGACCTAATGCTGTTTCTTTAACAAATACCGGAACATCAGATGCATATAGTGTGCGGTTATTTTCAGGTGTAAATACAAGTTACAATATAAGCGGAACACCTAACGGAACTGCAATCAATACAAATTCTGTTGCCGCAACATGGCTGATAAGTGAAAACGTTTCAGGCGGAAGTAATGCAACTGTAACTCTCCAATGGTGGTCTGGTGATCAATATTCGGGTTTTATTCCCGGCAATTGCTATGTTGCGAAATATAACGGTATAACCTGGCTGGCAGGTTCTGCAAGTATTGCATTAGGTTCAAGTTCATACACACAAACATTGTCAGGAATCACTTCAACGTTTGCGAATACTCCATTTGGTGTTGGAAGCGGAGGAACTTTGCCTGTTAAACTTTTATCATTTAATGGAAATTTAGTTGGTAAAAGTGTTTTGTTAAATTGGGAGACTTCATCTGAAATAAATAATAATTATTTTGATGTTGAGCGGTCAATTGATAATATAAATTTTGAAACTATCGGAAAAATAAAAGGAAATGGAACAACAAATTCAATACGCAATTATCAATTTACTGATCCAACATCCAGCTTCCAACTTCTAACATCCGGCATAATTTACTATCGCCTCAAACAGGTTGATTTCAATGGTACTTCTGAATATTCAAACAGTGTTTCAGTGAATCTTTATATTTCAAAAACGAATACGATCGCTGTTTCACCGAACCCTGCCAATGATCAGATCAGAATAGCAAGCAGCAATAGAAATATGAAAGGTTCGCAAATTCTGATTTCAGATATGCTTGGGAGGAAAATTTTCGAACAATCTGTTTTGAATGATACTTTCGATTATACTGTTTCAATAACCGAACTAAAAACCGGTGCATATATTTTAACCGTTCAAAGCGGAGATGAAATATGCAGATCGAAATTTGTAAAAGAATAATTTTCCCGATCAATAATTTAGTTGAATTACAAAAAGCGTTGATCTGATATTTTACTGTAAGTTTGTATTCTATTATTTAACCTTTACAAACCAACAGGTAACAGTGACATTTAACGACTTCAAATTTGACAGCAGGCTTCTTGACGGACTCGATTCGATGGGATATGATAAGCCCACGCCCATTCAGGAACAAGCCATACCACTTATCCTTGAAGGAAAAGATGTGATCGCTTGCGCTCAAACCGGAACAGGAAAAACTGCGGCATACGTTCTTCCGGTTCTGAATAAAATTTTGCACAGTGAAGTCCGCCATCTGAGCGCACTCATTATTGCACCAACACGTGAACTTGCTCAACAGATCGATCAGCAGATCGAGGGATTTTCATATTTTCTTGGAATAAGTTCCATCCCTGTATACGGAGGAGGTGACGGGGCTGCATGGGATCAGCAAAAAAAAGCAATGCTTGAAGGAGCTGATATTGTAATTGCAACGCCAGGAAGACTGATCGCAATGCTTACTCAGTCTGAGTCTGTAAATATGGATCATCTGCAGTTTCTGATTTTAGATGAAGCAGACAGAATGCTTGATATGGGTTTTTATGATGACATTCTTCGCGTCATTTCTTATTTACCTGAAAACCGTCAAACACTTTTATTTTCGGCAACAATGCCTCCTAAAATCCGCATGCTGGCTCAACGCATTTTAAAAGAACCCGTGCAGATAAATATTGCCATCAGTAAACCACCCGAAGGAATTTTACAACAGGCATATATGGCATACGATACACAGAAAATAGGGTTGCTTAAATTTGTATTGAAAGAAAAGAAACATGATAATGTTATCATTTTTGCTTCTACAAAAGAAAAGGTAAAAGAACTGAATAAGGAGTTATACAGATCCGGTTTATCTATCAAAGCATTTCACAGCGACCTTGAACAATCTGAACGGGAAGAGATCATGCGTGCGTTTAAAAATAAAGAATTACAGATGCTGATCGGAACAGATATACTTTCGCGGGGTATTGATGTTGATGGTATCAGTCTGG
>Ga0206974_1019_pt1 | contig 42715 bp, 37 predicted proteins | sample Alteio_BWOrgHeat_84_FD_152920 | JGI IMG/M metagenome (GOLD analysis project Ga0206974, IMG submission 152920) | Enriched cells from forest soil in Barre Woods Harvard Forest LTER site, Petersham, Massachusetts, United States -... | ecosystem: Environmental > Terrestrial > Soil > Temperate forest >... | reverse complement strand
CTTTTCCGACCAAAGCTTGGGATGATGAAAGCAGAAGGGTTGAGGAAAACGCTCGAAAAACATTTAACTGTTTCACTGATAGAAGAATTAAATATTCCATTAATTATTTCGGCAACAAACTTTACAAAAGCAAGAACTGAATTTTTTACAAAAGGAAATATTGTAAATACGGTAATGGCATCGGCAGCAATACCAATGGTTCTGAAGCCCTACACAATGAACGGACAAATGTATGTTGACGGAGGGTTGATGAATAACTTGCCTGTTGATCCGCTGGTCGAACATTGTGAGTATATAATAGGAGTGAATGTAAATCCTGTGCATGAAGTCACCCGATTCCGTTCGTTCAGAAATTATGCTGACCGTGTTTTGCATCTTGCTCTCCGGGCAAATGTTGTAGTCAATATTCCGAAATGTGATATGTATATTGAACCGTCAGAGCTGATGGATTATCATTTGTTGAAAGTATCATCAGCAAAGCAGATATTTGAATCGGGATATGCTCATACATTAAAAATTATCAGTAAATTTAATGCTGATAAAATATAGTTTTCGGATATTGGCATTAGTTTTGAAAAAATAAGAACAACCAATAAATTTGACTAAATACTTTTCAATATGAAAAACACAACAAACAAGCTGATCTTATCAGCAATCATTTTAGTTGCAGCCTTGACAGGGATGTCGTGTAAATCAAAAAAAAATGCTGTAAAATCTATTGATCAGGTTACGGGATCCACAGAAATAACGGTTCCTTTCAGTACCAAAGAATACCAGTCTGATAAAGATAATTTCAGAACATCATCATCAGGTAAAAGTCCTGATGAAGTTACTGCAAAAAAGATCGCACTGCAGAATGCAAAATCAGAAATGGCAAGTATGATCCAGACTACAATTAAAAAAGTAACAGATCAATACACCAATCAACGTACTGTTGGAACTACAACCGATTTCTCAAATAAATTTGAAGAGCTTTCAAGAGAGGTTACTAACCAGCAGCTTGTGGATATCAAAACAATTGGAGAGAAAATTACACTTAATCCGGATGGAAGCTATACATTCTGGGTTGCCATAGAAGCCAACAAACAAGCGATATTTGATGGTATCAGCAAATCTGTTTCAAACAATAAGAAGATCGAGCAGGATTACGATAAAAAGAAATTCGAAGAGATATTCAACCAGGAAATGGATAAGGTTGCAAAAGAAAGAGGAAACTGAAAATTATTTATCAATGAGATCCCTTCTGTTACGGAGGGATTTTTTTTAATTATTTTAAAAAACAGAAGTGCATGAAATTTTATTTCAACATCGCTTTACTTTTTTTTATCACGGTTCTGGCGGGTTCATGCGGCTCGCCAAAGCCCGTTCAGTCTGTATACAAACCGAAACCCGAATGGGTGAACAACAGACCGGTGAATACGGATTTTTATGTTGGTGTTGGTACCGTTTCAAAAAGCAATCACAAAACGGATTACCAGCAGATCGCAAAAAAGAACGCGATGGATGATCTGGTTTCTGAAATAAAAGTTACCGTTTCCACCAACTCCGTTTTGAAATCGGTGCAGAATAATATGCAGTTCAACCAGCAGTTCAATAGCACTACAAAAATTACCGCTCTCAATACCATCGAGAAGTTTGATGTGGTCGACAGTTGGGAAAATGAAAATGAATTCTGGATCTATTACCGCTTGTCGAAAGCAGATTATGAGGAAATGAAACGGAGGAAAATGCAGGCACAGATAGACCGGGCAGAAAATTTTTTACAACGTGCCGATCAGTTAAATATTCATATTGATTTTATACAGATGTTGCATATGAAAATTCAGGCACTGGCAACATTGCAAAATTATCTGAACGAGCCCATAACAAGCTCCTACAAAGGGAATGCAGTCAATCTTCAGGATGCGATATTTAATTCGATTCAGGATCAGTTATATGAAATAAAATATAAAACAAGTGTTGATGAATTAAAAGGAGTGATCGGAAAACCGCTTCCGGTATTCAACACAACAGCTCTTTTAAATGATGGAAGTATGATTCCGAATTTACCATTGAAAGCCGGAAGTGATGGAGCAAATGCAGAAGCATATGATCATATCGAAACCGACAGAAGTGGAATAGCAACGTTTACAAAAGCAAAAGTTCGCGGTGCAGGATCAACACAATTCCTGCGTGTTGTTGTGGATGTGGAGACGATCATTTTATCAGATAGTTTAAATTATTTGGTGAAAAGTATTTTGTTGAGCATGCAGCCACCACCTGTATCCATAAAGGTTGCAGCCGATCCGTTGAAAATATTTGTAATCGCTGATGAACAGAATTTATCAAAACCGCTTGATCAGACAGCAGTTGAACCTGTTCTGAAAAAAGAATTAGCAGATAACGGATGTGTTCTGGTTGCAAAAAGAAATGACGCGGATTATGTGATCCGTATAAACTCAAATACCGTTTCACTTGGAGTGTTATGGGGAATTATGCTGAGTTCAGAATTCTCGGTTACACTTTCCCTTGAAGATGCAAAAACAGGAATTAAAGTTTACAACGATGGCATTCAAAATATAAAAGGATTTCAGACCACACCTGAAAATGCAGGACTTGATGCAACAAAGAAAGGTATTGCCGAAGCCAACAGAAAACTGATCCCGACATTTGTGAATGCGGTTTTATCGGGAGGAAATTAGCAGAAAAAAAACAGACGATGGCTTTTACAATTTCACAGGAAGAATTATTGCAGATAAAAAATCTTGAATTTTTGTCGAAGCAGGTTGTTGAAGGGTTCTTAACCGGACTGCACAAAAGCCCGTTTCATGGGTTCTCTGTTGAATTTGCAGAGCATCGTTCGTATAACACAGGAGAGTCCACACGGCATATCGACTGGAAACTTTTTGCCCGCACCGATAAGTTATTTGTGAAGAGGTATGAAGAAGAAACAAACCTCCGATGCCAGATCATCATCGACCGTTCTTCATCGATGTATTTTCCTGAAGAAGGAATGAATAAAATCCGGTTTACTGTTTATGCAGCAGCTTCATTAATTCAGTTACTTCGCAAACAACGCGATGCAAGTGGTATCAGCATTTTTGCAGACGATCTTGAATTTCATTCTCAGTGTAAACTTTCTTCTGTACACCAGAAAATGTTGTTCAGCAAGCTGGAAGAAACAATGAATAATCCGGTGAAAAGTATGCGAAGCAATATTGCTTCAAACCTGCACCAGATAGCTGAAATGATCCATAAACGTTCGCTGGTAATTATTTTTACGGATATGCTTCAGAACATCGGGAATGAAGAAGAATTATTTTCGGCATTGCAACATTTCAAATACAACAAACACGATGTTGTGCTTTTTCATGTGGAAGATAAAAAGACAGAAGTGGATTTTGAATTCAGCAACCGACCGTATTTGTTTGTTGACAGCGAAACAGGTGAACGCATCAAATTATTTCCGGCACAGGTAAAAGAGCAGTACATCAATGCGCTCAATGAATTCAGGCATCGCATGAAACTGAAATGTGCACAATATAAAATTGATCTCATCGAAGCCGAAGTGGGTTCAGACTTCTCACAAATTTTAATGCCGTTTATGGTGAAGAGGAGTAAGTTGTATTAGAAAAAGTTGACGCTAACTTTTAGGTAGTTTTCATCAGACACTAACACGCCTTGCATATTCCAACCGCTGATGTTAGCATAAACTCAGAGTTGTTAGATGAATACTCTTTTTCATTGCTTAAGCCACGTTTGATTGTTTGAAAACTTAACCTTTACTATGCCGGATGGGTAGTTATAAATAATGTAATTAGTTGAATCAATTGTGATATTCGCATTGAGGCTGAAAATTTTTATACCATGATAAAGTTTAGAGTTAATGATTGTTGTATCATGGTAGTTACTCGAATCACTCAATTGTAAAAGTAAGTAGTCTTGAAATTTAATTCCGTTAATTGAAATACTCACAATTGCAGGTGGTTCACATAAATTTTCAGGGATAAATTTAATATTTGAAAAGCCAATATTTGAACCGATGTATGTAGTACTAATAATTTCACAGTTAGTTGTTGTTTGAGGGCAATCAGGAGTTGCTTGCCAATAAGATTGTGTATTATAGTTGTCTGTTTTACCGTGCCCAAATAATTTCGCACTATCACCAGTATTGCTCAAAAAAATTAATGTGTCCGTGCCGGAATAAGGTATTTTACTTTTTTCATCAGCAGATAAATTGTAGTAAGTATTTGTGGCATCTGGACATCCACTATTTTTTTTACAGGTTGTGAAGCAAACTATACAGCCTAATAGAAAAGCAATTAATATTGTTGAAATTTTTGTTTTCATAACTGAGTCTTCAGTAACTCAAATATACTTTTTTCTATTTCAATCTTTACTTTTGATAGTAATGGAGTCGCTAAATTAGTAATAGTATCAGTGGATACGAATGAAGATGATATAACTGGTGGAAATATACTTAAATATGGAATTGCTTGCCCATCACATAAAATCCAAACTCAAAATTAAAAATTAATCGAAACTATCCAATGAGAAAAATGCTCTTCCAGCCTCCGGCATCTAACTTCCAACTTCCATCTTCACTCATGATGATACGGCTCACCTTTAATAATTGTAAATGCTCTGTACAGTTGTTCGGCAAAAATTAAACGTATGAGTTGATGAGAGAAGGTCATTTTCGAAAGCGAGAGTTTTGCATTTGCACGTTCGTAAACTTCGTTACTGAAACCATAGGCACCACCAATTACAAAAGTTAGTGAAGATTCGTGAACAGATTTTTTTGAAATGAAATTTGCAAATTCAACAGACGAATATTCTTTTCCTTTTTCGTCAAGAAGAATAATAAAATCTGTTGGTGTAATTTTTTTCAGCAGCAATTCACCTTCATTTTTTTTTATCGTTTCGCTGTCGGATGATTTTAGTTTTGTAGGAAGTTCGAGTTGAACAATCTCAAATTTGCAATAATGTTTCAGACGTTTGGTAAACACAGCAACACCTTCGTCAACAAAGTTGAAATGTGTTTTACCAATTTGGAGGAGAGTGATCTTCAACTATAATCTAAGTTTATCAGGATTTCTTCTTGTATCAAAAATTGTAATTATCGTTACGATAAAATCAATTCTTTTGTAAATGATCTTATAATTATTTTTAATGAAAAAATAATAATCCTCAATACCAAGTTTTGGACCTTCAAGAAATGTATCCCCGCTAAAGTGATTTTCTAAATCGAGTATTTCACTGATAACATTAAATGCAGCGCTTTCCGAATCTAATGCGATGAAATCGTAGATGTCTTCAAGGTCTTTGAGAGCACGATGCGTCCAAATTACTTGCGACATTATTTGGAGTCTCTGCTTTTGAAATTATTTCTTAATTCATCAGTTGTATAAACTCGTCCTTCACGAATATCTTTTTCCGCTTCAGCAATTCTATCATTCAACTCATCCATTGTCATCGGTTTAAGCGAATCTTTATAGAGTTTATTTTTCTCGTTTTTTAAAACAGCATCAAGCAAATTAATTAAACCCTCATTTTGAATTCGAAGAAACTCTTCTATAAAATGTATTTTTTTTGTTTGAATATCCATGTTGAAATTACTCTTTAGAATATTGATGAAAATCGGTTAGTTATCAGAAGGCTTGTCAACCGGAGGTTGCGAGTCTTTCTTTTTGCGTGGTTCTTTTTTCTTGATCACCGAAATTTTCAATTCAGGTGCTTCGGGTTCATGGTCAATTTCAATCGTTGCACCTTCGTTTCCTTCCACTTTCAGTAATTCTTCTGCAACAGGATCTTCAACAAATTTCTGAATTGTACGTGCAAGCGGACGAGCACCCATATCCGGATCGAATCCTTTATCGGCAAGGAAATTTTTTGCGGCATCGGTGAATTTCACAGTCATTCCGATTCCTTCCACACGTTTGAATAATTTCTCAAGATTGATATCAAGGATTTTTATGATCGCTTCTTTGTTGAGTGAATTAAATACAAGCACATCATCAATACGATTTAAAAATTCCGGTGAGAAGAAACGTTTCAATGCTGTTTCGATAACCGTTTTTGTATGTGAATCGGAAGATGAAATTTTTGAAGGTGTGCTGAAACCAACACCTTGTCCGAAATCTTTTATCTGGCGTGAACCGATATTGGATGTCATGATGATGATGGTATTTCTGAAATCCACTTTACGTCCTAAACTATCGGTGATAAAGCCTTCATCAAGCACCTGCAATAAAATATTGAATACATCCGGATGCGCTTTTTCAATTTCATCAAGCAAGAGAACGGCATAAGGTTTTCTGCGGATCTTTTCGGTAAGCTGCCCGCCTTCTTCATAACCGATATATCCCGGAGGCGCTCCAACCAATCTTGATACGGCAAATTTTTCCATATACTCACTCATATCAATTCGTATCAACGCATCATCGCTGTCGAATAAATATCTTGCAAGAACTTTAGCCATTTCAGTTTTACCAACACCTGTAGGACCAAGAAAAATAAATGAGCCGATTGGTTTATTCGGATCTTTTAATCCTGCACGTGTGCGCTGAATTGCTTTTGCCAGTTTTGAGATAGCTTCATCCTGACCAATCACCTTACCTGCCAGTTCGGTTCCCATATTCAGCAAACGCTGACCTTCTGATTGTGCGATACGTTTAACAGGAATTCCGGTCATCATTGCAATTACTTCAGCAACATCTTCCTCAGTTACGCGGTAACGCTGCGATTTTGTTTCATCTTCCCATTTTGCTTTTTCAGTTTCAAGTTGTTCAAGCAAATGTTTTTCCCTGTCGCGAAGCTTTGCTGCTTCTTCATACTTCTGGCTTTTTACAACTTTATTTTTTTCGACTTTAATATCTTCAATTGATTTTTCAAGTTCAACAATATTTACCGGAACGTGAATATTGCTGATGTGCACACGTGCTCCTGATTCATCCATCACATCAATTGCCTTATCAGGCAAATGACGGTCGGTCATGTAGCGGTTGCTCATACTTACACATGAAACAATTGCAGCATCATCATAAGTTACCGAGTGATGATCTTCATATTTACTTTTTATATTATTTAATATTTCAACTGATTCTTCCGGTGATGCGGGATTGATCATAACGATCTGAAATCTTCTCTCGAGAGCTCCGTCTTTTTCGATATACTGACGGTATTCGTCAAGTGTGGTTGCACCGATACATTGTATTTCGCCACGTGCCAAAGCAGGTTTAAACATATTGGAAGCATCAAGCGAACCGGAAGCTCCACCTGCACCAACGATGGTATGAATTTCATCAATGAATAAGATAACATCAGGAGATTTCTCCAGTTCGTTCATCACTGCTTTCATGCGTTCTTCAAATTGTCCGCGATATTTTGTACCGGCAACAATTGAAGCCAGATCAAGCATCACAACCCTTTTATTGAACAGTACCCGTGATACTTTTCTCTGAATAATTCGCAATGCAAGTCCTTCCGCTATCGCAGTTTTTCCTACACCGGGTTCGCCAATAAGTACAGGATTATTTTTCTTTCTTCGTGAAAGAATCTGTGACACACGTTCAATCTCTTTTTCACGACCAACGATAGGATCCAGCTTTCCTTCTTCGGCAGCTTTGGTAAGATCACGACCGAAATTATCAAGAACAGGAGTTTTTGATTTCGGATCTCCTTTACGTGCCGGTTCATTTGCTTTCCGTTCTTCACGGTAATAATCTTCTTCTGATTCCTGTGACATTTCGCTTTTTGTTTCGGTAATTTTATTTTCTATTGCTGATTTAAAAATGTCGTAAGAAATTCCCTGTTGCGACAAAATCTGAGATGCTAAATTGTCTTCATCACGCAAAATCGACAGTAATAAATGTTCGGTACCGATAATATCTGTTTTGAATATTTTAGCTTCGAGATAGGTTATCTTCAATACTTTTTCGGCTTGTTTTGTAAGCGGAATATTGATCATATTGATATTGCTGTTCGATGTTCCACGAATTGCATCTTCAATGGTCTTTTTCAGTCGAATCAGATCAATTTCCAAAGCCTTTAATGTTTTAACGGCTTTACCATCACCTTCACGGATGAGACCCAACAATAAATGTTCGGTACCGATATAATCGTGCCCCAGTCTTATAGCTTCTTCACGACTGTAAGAAATAACATCCTTTACCCGGGGAGAAAATTTAGCTTCCATAATTTTTTTTATTTACCGATGGCATAACGATTCACCATCAGATCTTAAACATATTCAAAGTTAACGCCAATTTTGTAGAAATGAAAACCTGTCATTATTAATTGTTTGTTTGCAATCTGCAAATGTAGACATATAAAAAAAAGCCACCCGAAAGAGTGGCTTTTTTAAGAATTAATTAAGAATTATTTTCCGTTCACAGTGAACTTTATTGTTCTGCTGCCTTTATCATTATTTATCACACAGAAATAAATACCATTCGGAAGAGTTGATATATCCATCTTCTCAGTAAATGTTCCCTGTTTGATCTGTTTACTTGATAATTGACGACCAATGATATCGATGATCTGAACAGTTACAGGCAATGTTTGGATTCCTGTTGCCGAAACGGTTATTTCATTTTGTGCGGGAGAAGGATATACACTGATAAGTGCATTACGCATCTCCTGTTCTTTAACCGCAACATTAAGTTTTACATAAACATATCTTTTTGCAATTCCTGTATTTCCCCAATTATCGGTTGCCGAATACGTAAGAATATTTGAACCGACTTTTGAAGAATCAACAATTCCGCTGCGAATAATTTTTGATGTTACATTACCATCTATATTATCAAGAGCTGTTGCTCCTGAGTCTGCGTAACTTTTACTAACAGTTATTGTATCGTACTGTTTTCCTTTCAATGTGATCACAGGTGCAATTGTATCAAGGTGACTAAAGTCAATATCATTCAGACTGCGTGGAATCAGTTTATATTCATTGTGACTAAAGAATAATGGTCCCTGAATAAAATTCATTTTCATCCCGCGTTTTATCCATCCGTTAACCGGATGAATAGAACTGTTCATATCATCAACACGCATTCCCCCGTTCAGATTATTTGTATCTTTTGCAAAAGTAAATTCGTAAAAATTATTTGTCGGGCCATCAGGGTTTGGATTGACAACAGCAACAGAATCCCATTTTAAAAGCATCGCTTCATAAGGTTGTGCATATTTAAAATTATTCAGTGAGAATGAATCAGTGATCAGATTTTTCACAAAAACAGGAAGAGCTATTCCGCTTGTTATTACAGATCCTGTGATGTTATTCATAGTGGTAATATTATTCGCCTCTAACATTACTGCACCTGTTATCGAAACAGAGTCACCGATCTTCCAGTTTGTTGTAGGATCACCGGTAGAACGTTGAACAAATATCCCTGAATTTTGTGAAGTGCCATTTTGAACTGTTATCAAATCCTGGACAGGGTTTGAAGAAACATAGTTAAGTCCTGTAACAATTCCGCGAACATCTACACTCTTTAATGAATCACCATTCCATATCGTAGCTCCGCTTGGATATGGACTGAACTGGAGTTTTGAAATATCCAGTACTCCGTTTGTAACCATGTATGCTGAATTTGAGCCCAGCGAATCAGGATAGTTCTTATAGACTCCGCTTGAATCAACAATTCTCATCCAGTATTTTACAACAGAACCCAGTGGTTTGTTAGGAACTTTTGCTGCCCAAACTGTTGAGTCTGTTAAACTCTTTGTCATCACAACCGAATCGAAGACAAATGAATTATATCCGACTGTAAAAAATAATTTTCCTGAAGCAACAGGTTTTGTTCCGCGAACTGTTCGTGCAGAAATCAGGACGCTATCAGTTGGTGTGGCAATAACCGGATTCCTGAAAACTTTTGAAACTGCAGGAGGAGTATATGTAACAGGTCCGATATCTGATGGTGTAAACGGTGCAAGCCAATATCCGCTAACGGAATTTGCAGAAGCCTCAACAATTGCCCCACGAAGATATGCGAGACGCGCTCCGATCGGTGGAGGAGAAAACGTATGAGGTAAGTGCATTGATGTGTCTTCCAACGCATCATTTCTAAAATATCCGGAAACATCTCTTATCCATATTTCATTTCCTCTGTCATCAATTACCGACCATACCCAACGGGTGCTGCTTTGAGTTCTGTTATTTACCGTCACGTTCTGAAATTCCACATACATGCCTTCATATTTTTCACCGTTGATTTTATTTTCGGCAAGTGAACTGGCTCCTTTATTTCCGGTCATGAACGTATCAATTGTAAGGACTCTTGTTGGAATTGTTTTGATATTGATACTGTCAATATGAACGGAATTAATAAAGCTTGAGTTATCGTGAATCATGTCAACCTGCGTTTCTCCGAAACTTGTTCCTGTCATATTAAACTGGCGTATCACTCCTGTTACCGTAACCGTATAACCCGGTCTCAGGTTATCGTAAAATTTTGTTTCACTCAAAAAACCTCCGATGGTATTATTTGCTGAATTTGATGAAGCCGTGATTGCTCCTGGATCAGCAAGTATCAATGATCCTGCCCAGGCACCGCCACCGGTACGCTGGATGTATGTTCCTTTTCTTGACGCAGATAATCCGTATAATTTAGGATCCATCAATACAACTCCCTGCATTCGTACGGTATCTCCGTATGTTACATTTTTCTTTAAGGGATTAACATAATCAGGTGAATCGGTAGGAGCAGTTTTTACAAACTTATAACCGCTTGAAAATTGAACCGTATCAATCGGTAATACCGGATATGGTCCGTACTGTGCTTTTGCAGCAACTGCTGCAAAAATTACACTTAAGATGAGTAATGCTCTTTTCATATTTTTTTGAATTTAGTTTAGGTTGTTAAATATAGTTTTTCATTTTATAACTGCAAATTTTCCGGTTTCAACATTTCCTGTTACAAGATCTTTAACAGTAAATAAATATACACCCGTTGTTATTTGTGTTTTGAAAGTGGAAAGAATATCCCATGCATGTTCGCCTCCCGAAAAAACTTTATTCGTATTTGAACCATATTGTTCAAACCATTTTGAATCTTCTCCTGCATACGTTGCTGCATCGTGATTCATGTTTGCAACAAGATCACCGCTGCTGGTATATACCCGTATTTCGCATTTTGCAGGAATGTTGGTAAAATAAATTTTATGAGTACGTGAAGTTGTGCCGTCCCATGCTGCCGTTGTTTTATATGGATTCGGATAAACTCCAATATGATTTTCTGCTGATTTTTCAATCTCTTCGGGTGTTGCTCCTGCATATACACTTGTTGCAAATTGAGTGAAAGATGATTCCAGTGATGGAAGTCCTGTTTGAACATCTCCTTTATCAAATGCAGTTACTACGAATAAATATTGCCATCCGTTTTGCAGATTGTTCATATCATATTTATACCAGTATTTTGTGGTATCGCCATCGAATATTTTTGGTGCCGGTAACTTGACCGCATCAAAACCATTGTCAAATCCAATATTGTCTCCGGTGGAATCCCACTGCGCAATGAGGTTTTCATTTTCCGATAAACTCTGATTCAGGTCATCGCCAACATTTGTTCTGTAAATACGGTATCCTTCAAAATCTTTTTTGCGTGAAATGGGATCAACAGATTCAATGGATCCGCCATCCCAGTAAATTTCAGCTTTGTTATCGGAAGCAATAATTTTTATATTTGGAATATTTGGAGGTGTTGGCAATACATAGTGATCAAGTTTCCCATTTCCATTTAAGTCGAGTTCGGGTTTATATTTTCCATCTGCATTTACATCTTCACCAAGATAAGTAGCCCGCGCACGAATAAAATGATCGGTGAGTTCTTTCCGGGTATCGGGTGTGCTTGTATAACCGCCATTCAAAACAGGCTGAGGTGTTCCAAGTTTATTGGCACATACATACGCAACAACATAGCTGAATGTTTCTCCCGGTTCAACGCTCGGAATTGCACCTGCCGAAAGTAATTGAATCCAGTTATTCGGAACTCCGTTCACAGGACCATTGGCATCGTATAAAGTATCCGGATTTATATTCGTAACCATCTTAATATATCTTCCTCCGTCATCTGTCGGTTTTATATATTCGGGTGATGTAGCGGTAAAATTCCAGAAATTATAATTTACCTGTGGTGCGTTGAAACCTCTGCTTACAAAGGTGTCAGGCCTATCCGGATTGAAGAACATTCCTCTCCAGTTGATGCCGAGAAATTGCATGGCACCATACGACTGAATATAATTCAGATCGTCAGCATTCAGATCACTTAAATAGGCATAAATAGCTTTGTAGGTAGTATCAACACCATTCCTTCCTTTATTATAAAAGTTTGTGCTTGTCTGACGTGTTACATTCACATTTCTTACAACAAGATCTGCCCATTGTCCGAGCCACACGGATTCCCAGCGGTTAGTTGATTTATTTGTAATGGTATATTCACAGATCACAAAAAAATCTGCAAAGGGATAATTCCATGCATAGGTCTCAAGGTGAACATGTGCATCAAGCGGATTAACATGTCCGGCAATAGGAATACTTGTTCCGGGAACAATTGTGCTGTCGTCTGAAAATTCAAATACCATATCCTGGTGCGAAATGGCCGATGCCGAAAAATTCGGGCTTCCTGTTAAACTTGATCGCTGATACGGAGTGGTCATGGGACTGAATTCATATCCTGATCCTCCCGTAGAGTATCCGGTTGAAGCGTCAAATGCACTTGTTGAAACAAAACTTTGATTGTTGACTCTTGCTCCGATCCATATTCCCGATTCGAATAAATGTTCTTTCCCCCGCTGCGGGTACGACATGGATGATGGTCCGGAAGTGCTTGCTGCTATTTTCGGATTTCCAACGGTACCCGAACTGCTAAAGGTCATATTGATTTTGCCGACAGTTGCAGTCTGCTGAACAAACCCTACTTGCGCATGGATTTTCAGAAAACTAAAAATGAAAATCAAAGAGAATAATCTCATCACTTGTAGCATTGATTTTTCGCTTACAAATATGTGCTTTTTTAGCATTTCAAATATTTAATTTACGTTAAGTAAAAAAAATGTTGTGATAAAGGGATCATTGTTTTACCTTTTTAAAGGTATTGAATTTATAGTGTTCTTGTAAACAACATGTTATGAGTATGATTTATTGAATCGCTTGTCAGTTAAGGGTTCTAGCGAATCTGATTTGAATTTCAGGTTATTCGAAAGTCAATAAAATGATATCCCTTTTTTAGTGTTAAGAAATTATTTCCCGCTAAAATACGCAACCGTTTTTAATGCAATGGTGATGTGTTTTGTAAGTTTTAAAAATCACAAACTGTGGATAAGTTAAAGATGAAAATGAACGTATTAAATAGAACTTTAGATTTCAATTCACATTCGGTACACACGAATAATTCAGTATGTGCAGAAATGAAAAGTGATTTAAAATAGTTAGTTAAAAATGAAGTTACAATTACATTTGGCAACACAGTTAAGTCAGATATATATTTTGTTGAATAGAGATGGCAGAAAATACAAGAAATAAAAGGATACGTAATTTTGATGTTCAGTCAATAATTGAAGGAGGCAAACTTCAACCGCAATCGGTTGAACTGGAAGAAGCAGTTTTGGGAGCATTGATGCTTGAAAAAAATGCCATCACCATTATTTCGAATATTTTAAAAGCCGAAAGTTTCTATAAAGAAGCACATGCCGTAATTTTTAAAGCGATCATCGAATTATACGGAAGTGCACAGCCCATCGATATTCTCACAGTTACACAGGAGTTAAGAAAACGCGGACAGCTCGATCTTGTTGGCGGTGCTTATTTTATTACGATGCTCACCAACCGTGTGGCATCGGCAGCCAATATCGAATATCATGCACGGCTTATCGCACAAAAATTTATTCAGCGCGAACTCATTCGCATCTCAAGCGAAATTCAACGCGATGCATTTGAAGAAGGCAGCGATGCATTTGAATTGCTCGACAGTGCTGAGAAAAAATTATTTGAAGTTTCGCAGGGAAATATCAAGCGCGATTACAAGCGAATGAATTCAGTGATCAAGGAAGCTATTCACGAGATCGAAGGATTGAAAGATAAAGAAGGCGGACTCACCGGTATCACTTCCGGATTTACAAAACTCGACCGCATCACATCAGGTTTTCAGAAATCAGATCTTATCATTATTGCAGCACGTCCCGGTATGGGAAAAACGGCATTGGCACTTTCCATTGCCCGCAATGCTTCGTTGCTGAAAGAAGAACCAAGAGGTGTCGCGATTTTTTCTTTGGAAATGAGCAGCAAGCAATTGGTTACTCGTATGATCTCTGCTGAAGCGGAAATTACAGGTGACAAACTTCGTAAAGGAACACTTGCCGAACACGAGTGGCATCAGCTCAATTCAAAAATTGAACGATTGAATGATGCTCCGATTTTTATTGACGATACACCGGCACTTTCTATTTTTGAATTGCGTTCGAAATGCCGCAGACTGAAAGAGCAGAATAATATTGAAATGATCATTGTCGATTATCTGCAGTTGATGCGTGGCGATGATCAGAATAACAAGAACGGAAACCGTGAGCAGGAAGTAAGTTATATTTCGCGCTCGCTTAAAGCACTTGCAAAAGAATTGGATGTTCCTGTTGTGGCGTTGGCACAGTTGAGCCGTGCTTCCGAAAAACGCGGTACTGCTTCTATTCCGATGCTGAGTGATCTGCGTGAGTCAGGTTCTATTGAGCAGGATGCCGATATGGTAATGTTCATTTACCGTCCGGAATATTATGGGATCACCGAATTTGAAGATGGCGGATCAACACATGGAATAGCAGAGTTGCATATTGCCAAGCATCGTAACGGTGCGCTCGATCGTGTACGGTTGCGCTTTGTACATGAGTTCACAAAATTCAAGGATCTGAGTGAATTTGATTTCCCGAGTGATACGAGTGAACTCACCGATAACCCCGGAACCATTACCATCAGCTCGAAACTGAATGATATGAGTTCGGATGACAATGATTTTTCGCCTGCACCTTTTTAAAAAAGCAGAAAAGTTTTATTGAAATTATAAATGCAGAACGAAACGTCCATCGGTGATGTGAATCGTGTCATTATTGTGTTGGTGGTATTTATCATAAACATCAAATTCAAAAGTGCCTGCCACAAATCCTTTGATAGGATCAAATCTTAACAAATGAATTTTTCCGTGATAAATAGTATCTGCATAATAATCAACGCTTGTTTTGGCATTGAGGAATGAGGCTCCCTGCGTTGAAAGTAAATAAGAATAGAAAGTATAATTCACAGTATCTGTAATAGGCTTTAAATCTAGAGTTAAAAATTCTTCTCTGTCATTATTATAACCAGAGATGACTAATTCTTTATTGGTATATTCAATAGTTTGTCCTGGTTGGAAACTTCCGCCTTTCGGCAACCAAACATTTCCATTCACCCGGCAACCAAAAGTATTTGCACCTGTTGTTGTAATAGCAGGAAGGCAGGTATCACAGGTTGTTATGTTATTATTTTGTGTTGGAGTAATTGAAGTTGTTTTATTGCAGGCAGCAAAAAATAGTATAGGAATAAAAATATAGATGAGCAGAAAAATATTCCGGTTACTAATCATAGCCAATTGAAATATGCATGCAAAATTTACAGATAATATTGAGCTTTCAAAGGAATGGATGAAATATTATTGTGATGATGCGCTTTGTTTACACCCACCTGTCTCCTCCCTTCAAGGGAGGAACATCGCCAAAGCCGCCCAGCGCGCAGGTCTCCTCCTGCGAAGGAGTAAAGACAGAGCTACACTTCACGAAATGTTTCGTGTAGTGATGAGGTGTCCTTGTAAGTTAATCTGTGTAATCTGTGGCTTTTTTTATTTTCCCAAAAGCCCTTTCAACTTTTTCTTTGCTTCGTCTGCTGCCTGATTTTTTGCTTTATCGGCTTCCTGTTTTGCTCTGTCTTCAGCCTGTTTTTTCGCTTTGTCCACTTCAGATTTTGCGCGGTCTTCGGCTTCTTTTTTCAGACGATCGGCTTCGGCTTTTGCTTTCGCTTCAAGTTCTTTTTGCGCCTGATCTTTCATTGAAGAGGTTTCGTTTTTCACTACGTCACTCATATTTGTACTCACCACAGGTTTGTTAAATGTACCTGCAATTTTTAAATTCAGATTCAGTACATCACTCAATTTTATTTTTGTTCCACCTTGCTTATTCAGTTGATCCATCAGGCCGTTCACAGCCGAATTGGCTGCACCCAAAGCAGCACGTGGCACTGCGATCTTTCCGGTATAATCTATTGTCTGATCGAATCCCGTTGATCCAGATAACGAAACTTTTTGTCCGGCAAGATCCATATCAAATGGTTGTGTGTATACTCTTCCTTTTTCCACTTTAAAATCGATCTTCACATTATTTATTGCCGGATCTTTCAGCTTATCGTATTTCACTGCATCGGCAATTGAATTGATCGCTTTTACATCTTTCAGTTGCGCATGCGGAATATTTACATTTCCCTGTGCAAACAACTGATCATAATTCACGTTCATCTTCTTATCCATTTGTGTGGTCATTTTCATTTTCAGTGAAAATGTTCCTCTCATATTTTCGGCAATCGGTGCAATTTTTTTCACCGTATTGAATGTTACAAATGCTTTTTGGAAATCGAGATGTTCAATTCCGATATTCATATTTACTGAAGGTTTTCTCGGATTTGTTGTTTCATAATATCCGTCTAAATTCATTGCAGAACCTAGTGTATTGAACGCAACATTATTGAATGATAATTTCTGCTCACCAACATGCACACCTCCTTTAAATTCTGAAATATCCATATTGGTATACAATATTTTTCCAATGGAACATTTCAGTGTGAAGTCAATGTTTGCAGGTATTTCAGGTGCGTCCATCGAAGAAGTGTCGGCCTGTTTGTTGGCTGTTTTTACAGTATCCTTCGACATGAACTGATTTGCATCGAGCAGCGTACTTCTGAAATCAAGTGAGCCTTTCAAAGTACCTTTTCCGAAAAAATATGGAATGAAATTTTCAAGCTGACCATCCATTTTCATATCGCTGTTGCTGATCTTGGCATCAAATCCGGAAAGCGTAACAATTTTCGGAGTGAATGAAAGTGTCATTGTTTTCAGGTTCATTCCCTGCGGAAGATCTTTTGATTTGAAGTTCATATTCTGCACGTGGATATTTCCTGCAGCTTTTACATTATCAAAATTTTTGTCTTCCACATCTTTCACTCTTGCTTTTGCCTGAAAATCGGAAGTGATCAACCCACTAACAACCATGCCATTTTCAAGCGGAACGATCTTCGTAATATTATCGAGATTTAATTTTCCTACAAGACTCGCATCCACTTCAGGATCTTTCACAGGATTTGTCGCAACAAGTTTTGCATCGAACGGATCACCGGCAATTTCAAAATGCATTTTTGAGAGATCAATTTTTGTATGATCGATATTTCCATCAGGATTTGTAACAGCCAGTTTTATCTGCACATTATTTACCGGAGTCGGTAATGCAGGATATTTGAACATTCCATTTTCAACCATTAGATTTAATGCGAATGATGGAAGTTGTTTTGAGTTATAGGTACCTTTTGCAAATCCGTCAAACCCTAATTTACCGGATGATTGCAGGTCTTTGAAATCTTTGGAATAAATAGCGGGAATCAGCGAAAGGAAATTTCTGAAGTCTGATTTTTTGATCGCATATTTAATATCCATCAGATAACTTGAATCTTTCATTGCGAAGTTTCCGTCAAAACTCATGACCAGTTCATTCAGGCTGAATTCATTTTCTTTGAAGGTGAATTTCATTTCTTTCATGTTTGCATCCATATCCATTTTCAGCGAAGTTTTTACTTTGCTCAGATATGTTACAGCGCCCATTTTAAATGTCACCGCATCAATTTCAGTAAGCGTTTTCAGAAGAAATTCATCAGTAGAAAAGTCACCGGTCAAGGTATGTGTGAGGTTCTGAATATTCGCATACATTCCCGAACTTTTATCATCATAAATGATAGTGGCATTCCGTATCTCAAATTTTTTTAAAGCAATATTGAACTTTGTGGAACCCGTGTCGGTAGTTGGTTTTGTTGAATCCGTTGAGGGTTTAGTAATATCCCAGTTTGTTTTCCCGTCTTTCAAAACAATAGCGTGAATATTCGGATGATCAAGAAGGATGCTTCTGATCTTTATTTTCTCACCTTTTATAACACTCATGATATCGAGTGTTGCAGAGAATTCTTTAAGCGAAAGAAGGGTATCTCCTTCAAATTCGTTGATACCGGAAACGCACAGATCTTTCAGACCAACAGTAAAGTTTGGAAAATTCTTTATTAAGCTGAGTGTAATATCATTGTTGAAACTGATTTTTGCGTTTACATTTTTGTTTGCTTCTGTCTTTACCTTCTCAATGATTTTCCCTTTAAAAACTACCGGAATGATGATAACTGCAGCCAGTAAAATGAAAATAACTGCAAGAATGATTAAAAGGATTTTTTTCATAAAATAATTGTATTTAAGATTTTGTTGCTTCAATAATTTCTTGAATAACCGTATACATCAATGGTTTATTGATATACATTTTTATTGTTTTGAATGTTTTCGAAAGTGCAATATCCGTTTCGTTGATAGATGACGTTAAAAAGCACGGTACATAATTTTTAGTTATCTCCTGGGGAAATTTTTCAAATAATTCCATGAACTGAAATCCGTCCATGATGGGCATATTTATATCAACGAGAAGTATTGTGGGATGCTGTTCGGCTCCTGATTTACGAATCATCTCAAGAGCTTCGTTTGCATATAAAAATGAATGAATGACAGCTTTCTCATCGTATGCTTCAATCATTCTCGAAGCAATGAAGATATCAATATCATTATCATCAATAATTATATATTCAAATTTTTTTGTCATTTTTTATTTTTAACAGGAATCGTAACAATAAATTCAGTGCCTTCACCAAAGGTAGAATTGACTTTTATATCACCGTTAATTTTTTGTAATACATCATGTACATTATATAACCCGAAACCACTGCCATAACTTTCTGAAGTGGCACGGTAAAATATTGTAAATATCTTATCAATATACTCCTGCCTGATACCGATACCATTGTCTTTTACAATAAATATCGCGTTATTTTTATCGACATTTATAGTAAGTTCAACAATCTTATTGTCACTGTCTGCACGTTGGTATTTAAACGCATTTGAAAGAAGGTTATTCAATATTAAGCGGATACTTACAAGATCTGAACGGAACTCTATTTCTTCATTCAGTTTAACTTCAAGGTGTATGTGCTGAATTTTTTCAGCTATGCTGTAAATACTTTTCAGATCATGAATAAGCTCCGGAAAATCTATTTTTTCGATCTTAAGTTCCCCGCGCTGGATTTTGTAATAATCGTGAACGCTCGTAATGAACTGGTCCATTTTTTCTACCGAATCTTTTATCATCCGAAGCACATTTCTGATCTCACCCATATCATTTTCATCTTCCAGCAAAAGCACTGCTCCTGCAATACTTGATATCGGACCTTTTAAATCATGTGAAACACTGTATGCAAATTTATCAAGCTCACGGTATGCTTTTTTCAGCTCTTCATTTTTTTGAGCAAGCATTGATGTGGTTAGATAATACTGGTGTGCTTCATTTATTGCAGATAAGATATCATTTTCCTGCCATGGTTTTTTTATATACCTGAAAATATGCCCGCGGTTAATTGCATCAATGATCGATTCCACATCGGTATAACCGGTTATCAGTATCCGTATCGGAAAAGGATGAGAACTGCGGATCATCTCAAGAAGTTCAACGCCAGTCGTGTCAGGCATTCTCTGGTCGCAAAGAACAACTTCAATATCCGGATTTTTATTTAACACATCAAATGCATCTTCGGCACTGTGCGCAATAAAAATATGAAAATTAAACCTGAATGAAGCTTTAAACCCAAGCAGATTTGGCATTTCATCATCAATATACAGTACTTTTATCTTACCTTCATTCATACTTTACGAATTTATGATAAATGTTGGACTAAAGGAATTTCGAGTATAAATTCTGTTCCTTCCCCTAAAACGGAGTTGACTTTTATATTGCCACTATGCTTTTTGATGGTGTTATAGGTAATTGATAATCCAAGGCCTGTTCCCTCTCCAACAGGTTTGGTTGTGAAAAAGGGTTCGAAGATTTTATTTTTGGTTTCTTCGCTCATACCACTTCCATTATCCTTGATTGAAATGTACGCTTTAGCAGCATCGGTATTTGTTTTAATGCTGAGTATTCCACCCGGCTTATCACCGAATTTTTGCTTTATCGCATATATAGAATTGGTGATGATATTTAAGAAGACCTGGTTCAATTTACCCGGATAACAATCTACAAGTTGTGATATGTTATAATTTTTCTTTACATCAATATTATTATTCAAAAGATTATTGACGATGATAATGGTCGAGTCGAGTCCTTCATTTATATCGGCACTTTTAAGGTCAGCTTCATCCAGTCTTGAGAATATCCGAAGCCCTTTAACTATTTCTGCCGTACGTGACGAACCTTCGTAAATACCTTTCATAAGGTAATCGATCTCTGTTTTTAAATAGTCAATCTCAATCTCTTTTTTTATATCAGTTATAAGTTGTTTCTTTACTTCAATACCTTCATCCGACATGGCAAGCAATTCGATCCTGTCAAATGCTTCAAAAATAATTTCAACATCCCGTCTCAGAGGTTTTACATTGGAAGTAACAAAATTGATAGGATTGTTGATCTCATGAGCAATACCGGCAGTTAACTGTCCCAATGAAGCCATTTTTTCGGATTCTACGATCAGCGTTTGTGCATTCTTTAATTCTCCCAAAGTATTATTCAATTCTAATGTTCGCTCGGTAACTTTAGTTTCAAGTATGATATTTTGTTCACGTATTATTCGTTCGTTTTCCTGAGCAGCCGTGAGCGATTCCATTTGTGCAGATTCTTTTTCTTTTCTGAAAATATTTATACGGTCGGCAAGTGCGAATGAAAGTAATGATGTTTCCAAGGCAGAAGCACCCTGCATGGAATAACTTGTAAATAAATTGTATGGCAAAATACTATAGTCTTTTAATAAAAAGATAAGTGCCCCTATCAATAATACCGACCATGCTAAAAGAAAGAATTTTGCAGGAGAAAATCCTTGTCTCATTAATACATAAGAAACAATTAACATAGTTATTGCTGTCAGTGTAGTTGTTAATTGCATTATTTGAAAGCCAATTTGAATCGCCCCGATTATTGTGATCAAAAAACTGACTAAATAGAGACCAATAAGAACAGACATAAATATGTCTGACTTCCTTGCATTGATCTTGGATTGAAGGAAATTTTTTGTAAAATATAATGCAAAGATTCCGCTGAGACAGGCAAATAAAATCGTACTCCTGATTTCAAATTCGGGATAATTATACCAGAAATATTGAAAATTGTATCCCTTTATTCCTATTTGTGTAAGTCCTGCACAGGCTACATAGATCACATAAAAAAGATAGCTTCTGTCGCGCACGGTGAAAAATACAAACAAGTTATAGAAGAACATGATGATCATAATTCCTCCGTATATGCCGGAAATCAAGTTGTCAGTGTTATGCTGTTCCCATAGAGAAACAGGCTTATTAACGGATATTGGAAGTATGATCTGTTCTGCACTTTTTATCCGCAGGAAAAATTTTCTCGTTGAATTTTCCGGGATCAGTAAATCAAAAATATAGTTTGGGTCATTGTATTTCCTTAGTTCAAAATTCTGCTTCTCACTTATTAAAATTCTCGAATAATGAAGGTTTAACGAATCCGGAATAAATAACTCCACTTCATCAAGTATAGGGTATGTAATATCCAGTAAATAATTAATTGAACTGCTTTTATTCGATATATCAAATGTAATCCATGTGCTGAAGCCGGATATACCAAGATTTGGAACATCTGAAGTGCTTTGCTTAAACTGATCAGGTATTTTTATTACATCTTCAAAGGAATATTCTTTGTTTCCCTGCAGATAAAAAATTTGTTTCCCGAATGCTAATCTTTTCGTGGAATCGGTTAAAATTATTTCAGCTTTTATTTCGAAAGATAAAACGATAAGTAGTGTAATTGTAAGAAAATATCTCATTACAGTTTATTTTATTGCTTTTGAAACAATGATATTAATTGAACTTGCAAATAATCCCTTCTCATCATAATCTTTAATACAATTCAAAAAAGATGAATGCTCCTGTGAAGTTATGTATTTTTTATCATACGCTTCCAAAAGAATTTTATCAAACATAAAATAGGTAACGATATCGCTGTATTTTCTTAAAATGAACGGGAAAATATCATAACTGATATTTCTGAACTTATGATTCAGGAGATAGTTGAATATCCTTCTTGACGCATATCCGTTTCTCACTTTTTCTTCAGTAAGATATTTGTTTACTTTTTTATCAATTTCGCTTAACTCGTTGAATATTGTGAAGCTTGGCCAATCTGTTTCAACAATTACAACCGGACTGTCCTTCCTCAGTATCCGGTGTATTTCACCAAAAACGGTATCAGGTTCTGAGAGGTGTTGAATTAAACGCTCTGTACGTAATCCATCTATGGATTCATTTTCGAAAGGTAAATCCGTTGCATTTGAAAGTAAGAATTCGGTATTACTTTTTTTTGTGGAAGAATTGATTGCGTTGTCAAGTAAATGCTGATCGTGATCGATACCGATAATTTTTATGTTATCATTTAAAGTTGTTGCTAATTTATGAACGTCAATTCCTGTTCCGCAGCCAAGATCTATAATTGTTCCGTGTTCCAGCGACAAAAAGGGTTTATAGGATAATTCTTTTACATGATTTAGAATATTACCGGTTTCTTCCAGATAGTTTGAAGTGTAATGTTTATCAGAACTCATTTAAGCAGTTTTAAAATCACTATTGTTTAAAGAAAATTTAAATTCTAAAGGATTTGAACTCTTTATGCGCAAATCGTAATCAATTTCAACTTGCTGTTTTCGGCCCTGTTCAATTGTTTTTTGTAAAGGTCTTTTTCTTAAGTCAAAGATCCTTTCTGTTTCAAGGACACTTGCATTGGGTAAATTAGGCGCATCTTTCTGTATTACTGCAGTGGCGAGCAAATCAATCTTTGGATAATAAAAAGTACCGTTATTACCAAGGGTTTTTTCTACAAGAAAACCGTAATTACCGGCAATCCTTGTGGTATAAGGCGAGCAAAGAGCGAACATGGAATCAAGTCCTATCTGATCGCTTATTGCCAATGCAGCACGAATGAGAAATATGCTTCCTATGCCCAAACCTGCAACTTCTATTGAATTCCATAAACCACACACTTCACCTGTTCCGTTTTGGCTGTAAAATTTTACGGTATCATAAATTTTAGGATCCATATATCCGGTTGCTTCTTCAATAGGAAGTTGCTGGCTTCCGCCTGCAGCATGAACCCGTGCGCCCCCCAATACCTTTTGTTCATCATCCGACTCTACCAATATTACAAATGCTCCGGGATTGTGTGCCCATTCATCGTTTGATGATGTAACTTGTTTAACTCCAACAGCATCAAGAACCCGTTTATGACCTTCAATAAATTTTAGACAAAGACCGTAATTATCAGTTGCTCTGAATGCGCGGATTTTTACCATTTAGATATATTTAATAAGTCACTTTTATGCAATTTAGAATATTGCAGTATATAATTCGCATACATTTTTTAACAATTCAACACTTTTTAAAAAACTTTCAGGAAAAATGAAATAATTTATTTGCATATAAAAAACTAAGGTTCATTATTATCACTCTTTTACCATTTAATTACACCTATTAGTGAGGAGTCATCTATTGGAAATTGATAGAATTCAATTAGTTCAATTTTTTGTTTACTTATTTCTCATGATAGACAGGAGCATTCATTTCTTTTAGTTACACGTAAAATGAATAACCCGCATTTTGTTCTCTAAAATGAAAGAAGTCAGGTCTGTAATTTAAATAAGAACTTTTGCTGGTCTCATTACAGGTTAATTATTCTATTCATGTGTTATTTTATGCTGTCGGCATAAATAAATACAGAATATACAAATATCAAATTTTTTATTAGTTTTGATCAAATAATTTATAGAAACATAATGGATAACACAATTAAGCTCCTTTATGTGGATGACGAAGAGAATAATCTGATGTCGTTTAAAGCCACTTTTCGCATGGAGTATCAGGTATTTATTGCAAAGAATGCTGCTGAAGGAAGATTGATACTTGATACGGAAAAAGATATAGGTGTGATTATTTCTGACCAACGGATGCCACAGGAAAGCGGAGTAGAGTTTTTTGTTTCTATTTTGGATGTTTATCCGAATGCAGTAAGAATTTTACTTACAGGATACACCGATATTCAGGCACTAATTGATGCCGTGAACAGAGGACATATTTACCGGTATCTTCAAAAACCCTGGAAAGCAGATGAACTGCGTTACGTTATTAATCAGGGATATGAGTTATATAAACTCAGAGTGGATAACCAAAGGCTCACTAACGAACTGAAGAAGGTAAATAACCAATTGGAGTTCCTGTACAGGCAGACATTACTTACGTAATTTATTTCAACTCCTTATTTTGCAGTTCAAACTTTTTCTTGTCTCTGTCGAGCTGTTCCATCTTTTGTTTATTTTCTGCATTTTTCTGTTCAGCCCGTTTCTCTGCTTCTGCTTTTTTAGAACTTCCGCAGGATGCAACAATTACAGTTAAAATAAAACTGGCGATCGAATAATAGAATATTTTTTTCATACGGATAAAATTTCAGTTTAAAAAACAAATACACTGCCAGAAATTTACAAAATTATTTGTCATGCAGAATTAAAATTTCTTTTAATTTCTGAGCCAGTAAAATAATATATTTATCATTGATCTCTTTTACGGAATTTTCGTTCCCTCCTTTTACAGTAATATTTTCTGCACGTAAGAGGTTTCCTCCTTTGTCAAATAAATTGTAATGTAACGTGAATTCGCGCGTATATTTTTGAGTTGTCCATTCAATTGTATTTTTATTGCTTGTATTTATTTCAAACTGAGAAAGGAACAAAATATAATCCTCGCTGTATTTACCGTTCAGATATTTGAAAAGTTCAGGATCGCCCATCATTGCAAGCATTGTAGCCGAATCGCTTACCCAAAAAGTCTGTTCTTTTTTCTTTTTAGAAAACTCATCAAGGAATTTACGCACGTTACTTTTTTCCTGTTGTTTTTTTTCATTCATGTATTCTTCCTTCATTTCACGCGAATAAACGGTGTATCTGGTTGCACCATAGATGCGGTTAAGATCAGGTTCTCCGTTTAAACTTGTGGCCTTCATAAGACTTATTACATTGAAACCTGCAAGCAACTGATGATAGATATTCACTTCCACTTCGTTACGCATTTCATCTCTCACTTTGCGTTCATCCGTTCTCGAAAAATGTGCGATGTCATTGTCGGCATCCGAAAAATACATCATACTCTGGTAAGGGATCAGTAGGATTTTATGTTCGGTTTTAACAGAATCTTTTTGTGCTTCTGCAATGAAACTTAAAAGTATAAACGAGAAGAAGACGAAATTCTTTTTCATGAAAAAAATAGTATGATCAAAAATAGATCATTCGGAAATCATGAAATCAACAATCTGAAATTATTGTTTATTAAATATGAGTTGCCAGATATCATTACCAAAGATCAGCACCATGAGTGTAAGCAAAATGACCATTCCGATGGTTTGAATCCGTTCCAGCCATTTATCACTTAACGGTCTTCCGATGATCATTTCAATCAGGAGCAAAACAACATGTCCACCATCAAGTGCAGGTATTGGCAGGATATTCATAAATGCAAGACCAAGTGATATTAATGCAGTAAATGTCCAGAAACGCCACCATATCCATTCGCCACCGTAAAATTTAGCAATTCCGATTGGCCCCTGAAGACTTTTATTAACAGCAATATCACCATGAAAAATTTTACCCCAACCTTTTATTTGTAATGAAATGGTTTCAACGGCTTTTTTAATTCCTGAGGGGAACGACTGGAAGAATCCATATTTTACAGAATCGTATTCTAAATTTTCTGTTTCAGGAACAAAACCAATTGTTCCACCTTTATTTACATGTATTGGAAGTCTTACCGTATCAGTACTTCTCAATACAGTGAACTGAGGTGTCAGATCAGAATATTTTTTCAGGAGAGTTTGAAAATTGTCAAAAAACTGAAAGGTGTTTGTATCAATGGCAATGATCCTGTCATTTGTTTTTAGCCCTGCCTTTTCAGCGTTATTATTAGGTTCCAGATCACCAACATAAAAAGTTATTCTTGGCATAAAAAACTTTTCTTTACCGCTCTCTGAATATTTTCTGATAAAATCAGGAGGAAGTTTTATATCGAGTTTTTCACTGTCTCTTTCAATTGCATAAACGGTATTGTTGCCCATTATAACATCTGTACTCAATGCGTCTTCAAAATAAATGATGGGATTACCGTTTAGTGAAACAAGTTTATCTCCTCTTTTAAATCCGACCTCTTCGGCAAGTTTTGATGGAACAATTCCATATTTAAGCGATCTGTTGAATGTTTTATGCTCACCATAGGTATAAGTTAGCATTGCAAAAATGCAGATACCTGCAACCACATTCATAACAACTCCTCCTACCATTACGATAAGGCGTTGCCATGCCGGTTTGCTGCGAAATTCCCAAGGCTCAGCAGGAAGCTTCATTTGCTCCTTGTCCATACTTTCATCTATCATACCCGCAATTTTTACGTACCCGCCAAGTGGCAGCCATCCGATTCCCCATTCGGTATCTCCGATTTTTTTGCTGTACAGTTTCTTTCCCCATGCATCAAAGAAAAGGTAGAATTTTTCCACTCTGATTCCGAAAGCGCGTGCCGCCCAAAAATGTCCTAACTCGTGAAGTATTACTAAAATTGATATGCCCGCAATAAGCTGGGCCGCCATGATTAATCCATGCATCTGTACGAAATGTTATTTGATTTTGTTAATAGATAATAAAAAATTTAAACCGCGAAAATAAGGTTTTGTGAGTTATATTTTTGAAATAAAAGTTCCTGCAATTATTCTGGTTTCTTTATCTGTATTAACAAGGTCTTCCAGATTTGGTTTTGGGATAAATGAAACTTTACTCATACATTTTTCATTCAATTCGGCTATCTGAAGGAATTTAATTTTGTCGTGAAGAAAAGATTCTACTGCAACTTCATTAGCAGCATTTAATATACACGCCATGTTTCCTCCTTTGGTCATTGCTTCATAAGCAAGGGTAAGATTTCTGAATGTGTTTTTATCAGCCTGTTCAAATGTAAGTGATCTGATCTCGGAAAAATTCATTCGTTTCAATTGAGTGGATATTCTTTCAGGAAAAAAGAAAGCGTAATGTATCGGCAATTTCATATCAGGTAAACCCATCTGCGCTTTAATGCTTCCGTCATTAAATTCCACCATGCTGTGAATAATGCTTTGCGGATGAACAACAACTTCTATCTGTTGAGGTTTCAACCCGAACAACCATTTCGCTTCGATCACTTCAAAACCTTTGTTCATCAATGTTGCAGAGTCGATAGTAATCTTATTTCCCATGTTCCAGTTTGGATGTTTAAGGGCATCTGCTTTTGTTACAGCACTCAGTTCATTTTTAGTTTTCCCTCTGAATGGTCCACCTGAAGCAGTGAGAATAACTTTATCGATCGTATTGAGATCTTCACCGACAAGGCATTGAAAAATTGCAGAATGTTCAGAGTCAACCGGGATCAGATCAACTTTATGTTCTTCGCATAAACTGGTTATAAGTTCACCCGCAACAACCAATGTTTCTTTGTTGGCAAGAGCAATTCGTTTTTTGTTTTGAATGGCCTTTATTGTTGGTAATAATCCGCTATAGCCAACCATTGCTGTTAGAACAATTTCAGCAGAAGTAATTTCCATAACATCTGCAATGGATCGACTTCCCGCAAAAACTTTAATATCAAATTCAGATAATGCGTCTTTTACAGTCTGATATTTTTCTTCATTGGCAATTACCACATGAGAAGGGTTAAACTCTTTGGCTTGCTGAATCAACAGGTCCGTATTATTATTGGAAGTAAGCACTTCGATTATGATCTTATCAGGATTTGCACGTGCGATGTCAAGCGCTTGTGTGCCTATGCTTCCGGTACTTCCGAGGATTGCAATTTTTTTCTTTTGTGTCATTTTATTTGTTAAAACCAATTAACTTTCTTGGTTTGTTTTCTTCACCGATCAATCTTTTTATTGCGTCAAATATAATCTGAAATTTCTCGTCATAATTTTTCTCCATATCATTTATTTTTTTTGAGAGTTCCTTATTTGACGACATCAGTTTTCTCAACTGAACAAAAGTTCTCATGATTGCGATATTGACTTCGACTGCTCTTTCTGATTTCAGAATTCCTGAAAGCATTGCCACGCCTTGTTCGGTGAAGGCAAAAGGCTGATAACGAATTCCACCCCAACTTGAGGTCACAATTTGTGACCTCAAGTTGGACCATTCATTTGAAGTAAGTTCAAACATGAAATCTTCGGGAAAACGGATGATATTTCGTTTAACTGTTTGTTTTAGAACTTTTGTTTCAACTCCGTAAAGTGTTGCCAGATCAAAGTCGAGCATAACCTGTTCGCCTCTTATAAAATGAATTTGAGTAGCAATTTGAGTTTCTTCTAAAATGAGTTTGTTCATAGCCATTAAATTTAACCGAATATAAATTTTTCCAACAAAAACTACCGGATATAATCGGTTAATCTCTCTGCTATCTTTCGGTCATTGCTCAATCGCGGAACTTTATTTTGTCCTCCAAGTTTACCTTCCGATTTCATAAAATTAATGAATGCGTTTTTTTTCATCGAACGAATTACAAGAGTTCTTAAAATATTTCCTGCAATTAAATCTTTGTAATAAATATTTTTTTGTTGAAGTATCTCATCCACTTTTTTAGCAAAAGATTCAATATCAGTTGGTGCTTCTTCAAATTCGATAAACCATTCGTGATAGGGGAGCCCACTTTTCGGTGAAACCTCCGGAGCTACTGTAAATTCTATTATTTCAACTTTTTCTTCTTTTGCAATTTTCATCAATGCATATTCAACTTCTTCTCCGATCACATGTTCTCCGAAAGCAGAAATAAAATGTTTGATCCTTCCTGTAACCAGTATCCGGTAAGGATCTTTTGAAATAAATTTTATAGTATCACCGATGCTATAACCAAACAAGCCCGCATTGGTATTTAAAATGAGTGCATAATTTTTATTCAGTTCAATATCTTTTAATGAAATGCGGGTTGGATCCTCATTGTAAAATTCATCTGCAGGAATAAACTCATAGAACATACCGTTGTTGGTAAGCAATAATAATCCTTCTTCTTTCCGGCTGTCCTGAAACGCGATAAAACCTTCGCTGGCAGGATATGTTTCGATGGTGTCAACTTTCCTTCCAATACTTTTTTCAAGCTTGGCACGGTAAGGTTCAAAGTTCACACCACCGTAAACGAACAAGTTAAAATCAGGGAAAATGTCTTTTATTTTTTTACCGGTACGTTCAGAAAGTTTATCAAAATATATTTGTACCCACGGAGGAATTCCGCTTATCAACGTCATGTTTTGATGAATTGTTTCGTCAACAATTTTTTCTACTTTATTTTCCCAGTCTTCGATGCAATTTGTCAGGTAAGATGGCATCTGGTTTCTCCGCAAATACCGGGGCACATGATGATTTACAATTCCACTCAGCCTGCCTACAGGAATTCCGTTTTTATTTTCCAATACCGGGCTGCCTGAAAGGAAAATCAATCTGCCGTCAATGAAATTGGCATTACCGGTTTCAGCAATATAAAAAAGCAGTGCATTTCGTGCAGAGTTGATATGAAACAGAATTGAATCTTTAGTGATCGGAATATATTTTACACCTGAAGTCGTTCCGGAGGTTTTGCTCCAGTACAGAGGTCTTCCCGGCCACAAAATGTTTTCTTTTCCTTCAACGGCCGCATCAATATAATTTTTAAGTGCTTCATAATCTCTTACAGGAACAGCATTTTTATATTCTTCGTAATTTCTTATTGAAGAAAATTTATGGTCTTTTCCGAACTTTGTTTGAGATGCTTTATCAATAAGATGATGCAGTATGATTTCCTGAAACATCACAGCAGCTTTGGCTTCGTGCTTTATTTTTTTGCTGACGAAATTCGCAAATACCTTTGCAATGGAAGATTTGATGCTCATCACAATTAATATCCTGTGATCTGTTTTTCTTTCGGATATTTTACTTCAAAAGAAAATTTAACACTTTGTGATTCTTCTGCATTCAGTAAAATATTCCAGATTAATTTTCCGGTAGTTTCATCAAATTTTGCTTTCCCGGAATCAATTAATTTTACTTCAATTTCTTTGTCTGACGAAACAGGTATTTGATCTTCAACTATCAACGTTATCGGCTCTTTACGTGTGTTTCGAATTTTTATTTCCCAGGTGTTCAATTCTTTTTTATTTGATCCGGCAAAGGTTGTGCTGCTGAAATCTTTCAGCCTTACGCGTTGAATTTGTATCCGTTTATCTCTTCCTAATGAAAGGAGAACTGAATCATTTGTGGTTCCGTTGATAAATGTTTTTCCAATAAAAGTCCCTTCAACATACACATTGGCTTCACCGCTTACCTGATTCACCAGATCATTTCCCGAAACTTTAGCTGTGATAAATGCATCTTTATCCAACTTTGGAACTGCACCATATGCATACACCGCATCAAGATTTGATACTGTGAGATCAGCCTGGTGCGGAGTATTGTCGGATGGAATATTATATGCAGATGTAACATTAAATTCTATACTTGCTTCGGATTGTTGAACGGTTGCAACGGGTGCGGAGTAAACCGGCTTTTCTTTTCTGAGCTGAACTTTATCCTGCATTGCTGCTCTCATCTCTTTGTTGGATGATGAAGCTCCTTTTGATTCGTACTCAACATTCGCATCTTGTTGAATATTTTGCATAACTATGGGCTGCTGATACCTCAAATAATTTGTTTGCAATTCGGGTTTCATTCCACCTTCATTTGGATTCGAAGTTGATAATTTGATGATCACATTTTTCCATTCTTCTCTTGTACTTTGAGTGATGAATGCTTTACTTACGAGTTGCAAAGGAGACTTTGTATCTTTTACCCGTATATCATAAAAAGGTTTCCAGCTTGCATTTCTGACCATATAATCAATTTCTATTTTAGCATCATTCACTGCTGAAAGTGTTTTAACCGAAACAAGGATTTCAGGTGAATTGTAGTTGAATGAATTTTTAAATTCAACGAGTTGGTTCTCTATTTTCTGTTTTACGGCTGTTAACTTCTTTTCCTGCAAATTCAACTTTTGCATCTCATCATTTACTTCATTCATGCGTTTACGGAATAAGGTGAGTGCGTCATCCAGATCATCAGGTTTTACACCTGTTTGCTGGCCACCGATATGTTTGTTTTCCAGCATCACATCTTTTTCAAACTGATCCGATTGTTTTTTGTTATTTATCGTTTCAAGAGAAGAGTTTAATGATTGCAATGAATCTTCCAGCAAAATAATATGTTTCGGTTTTTCTTCTTCCTTCAGATAATTTCTTCTGTTAGAAACTGCTAAAAGTGTGATGTTGCCATCGACTCTTACCTGAATGCTGTTTAAATTAATGAAGGGAGAAACTTTTTCAAATATAAGCGTTGTAACTCCTGCTTCGAGTGAAACTTTTGCAACACGTGTAACCTGAGCCTGATTGAGAAAAACCGTAACATTTGAAATTGATGAGGATACCTTTTGTTCACTTTGTGCAAATAAATTTAACTGCAAAGACGCAAAAGCACAAAGCGCAAAAATCCGTAATTCAAAATTCGTAATTCTAAATTTATAAAGGAATGTTTCCATGTTTTTTTCTTGGTAAGTTGGCAACTTTATTTTCGAGCATCTTAAACGCTTTGATCAATTTTTTTCGTGTCTCTTCCGGAAAAATTACTTCATCAATAAAACCCCGCTCGGCTGCACGGTAAGGATTGGCAAAGATATCGGCATATTCTTTTTCTTTTTTCGCAAGTTCAGCATCATGATCTTTTGCTTTATCAATATCTCTTTTGAAAATAATTTCAGCGGCACCTTTTGCACCCATCACTGCAATTTCAGCTGTAGGCCATGCAAAGTTCATGTCGCATCCGATATGTTTAGAATTCATCACATCATATGCACCACCGTAAGCTTTACGTGTGATCACCGTTACGCGGGGAACGGTTGCTTCACAAAACGCATAAAGCAATTTTGCTCCATTGGTAATGATCGCATTCCATTCCTGATCCGTACCAGGAAGAAATCCCGGAACATCTTCAAAAGTAAGAATCGGAATATTGAACGAATCACAAAAGCGAACAAAACGCGCACCTTTTTGCGAAGAATGAATATCAAGGCAGCCGGCAAGTTGCGAAGGCTGGTTGCCAACGATACCAATACTTCTCCCCGCAAGACGTGCAAAACCTACAACAATATTTTCAGCATAATTTTTATGTACCTCAAAGAATGAATTTTCATCCACAATATTTTCGATCACCTCACGCATATCGTAAGGAACATTTGCATTTTCAGGAATGATATTCTTCAATGCGGGACGCAATTCATCGCTTTCTTTATACGGCATCAGCGGTGTTTGTTCTTCGCAATTTTCAGGGATATAACTCAGTAATTTTTTTATCTGGTTGATACATTCAATTTCATTGGCAGCAGTAAAATGAGCTACTCCGCTTTTGGTTGAATGTACCGAAGCTCCACCAAGCTCTTCACTTGTCACTTCTTCGTGAGTAACTGTTTTCACAACATTCGGTCCGGTTACAAACATATATGAAGTATTTTCAACCATCAGAATATAATCGGTAATGGCAGGGCTGTAAACTGCGCCACCAGCGCACGGCCCCATGATCGCAGAAATTTGTGGAATAACACCTGAAGCTAATGTATTGCGGTAAAAAATATCTGCATAACCGCCAAGTGATACAACACCTTCCTGAATTCGTGCGCCACCGGAATCGTTCAACCCGATGATTGGAGCACCATTTTTCATGGCAAGATCCATCACCTTACAAATTTTTTCTGCATATGTTTCAGAAAGCGAACCGCCAAAAACTGTAAAGTCTTGCGAAAAAACATATACCAGCCTTCCGCTGATCGTACCGTATCCGGTAACAACTCCATCGCCAAGAACTTTTTGTTCTTCCATTCCAAAGTCATTTGAACGGTGCATTACAAATGCTCCGATCTCTTCAAAGCTTCCTTCATCAAGCAAAAAATGAATGCGCTCGCGGGCAGTGAGTTTTCCTTTTTTATGTTGTGATTCAATTCGGTCTTTGCCTCCGCCTTCCATTGATTTCTCGCGAAGTTGTGCAAGCAGATCTCTTTTATCTTTTTGTTTTTGTGTGGATGTATTTGTCATAATCTTTTTCAATCGTTGCAAATTTAAAATTTCACTTCATCAAAACTATTTTACTTGTATTCACTATCTGGCCTTCTTTGGATATTCGCAGGAAATAAATCCCATTATTCAACAGCGACAAATCAATCTGACAATTGCCCGACTGAAAATAATTTTTATTTCCTGATAAAATTTCTTTTCCAGAGATATCTGAAATATGGTATTCAAAATTCACGTTTGTCTCATATTCTATATTTAATAATCCTTTCACAGGATTTGGATAAATTTTGAAATCTTTATTTTTTGAAATTTCATTTACTCCCAGATGCCATAAACTCATTTTTATATTATCTAAAAAAAAGATTGTTGTTGTTGCAAACGGAGAAACAATATCATTATGAAAAGTGATCGTTGCTGTGTCAGGAATAGTTGCTGTATCCCGATAACCGCCTTCAAAATTATGTATAGCAAAAAACCAATTTACAGAAAGATTATTATTACTGTCAAGGGCAGGCTTTTTATATTGCCAGTAATATATAACGGTATCACGTGAATTGTTTTTCCATTTTGTAAATAACACCTCAATTCCCCAACGTTGCGAAGTGAATTTTGGCGCATAAAATTCATGGAAGGTTATTGCATGATAAATTGAACTTACAGGAAATGTATTTGTAATCACCGCTGGTTTGATGGTAGCTGTTGATGTATCATTTTCCATTGTAATGAAATATGATGAATCAGTTGCAATAAATGGTGTTCCATAAAATATACGTGCTGTGTTTCGTGTAACTTTTCCGCTGATGATCTTCCAGTTCATTAAATTTCCTGCAGAGTCGACCTGTTCGAATGAGCCGTTGGGTATCGTTTGTGAGAATAAAATATCGGCAATGCTGATGAATAATATGATCAGGAATATTTTTTTCAATTGCAGAATTTTATTGCAAGATAAGAAAAACACTAAAACACTTTCTGGTATGTATAATGCACTTTTGTTGTTTTGGCTCCGAGTGATTCGAAAAGCGAATGCATTTTTGGGTTAAAGTCACCGATCCATGCCAATTCTGAAGCTCTAAGGTTCGGATATTTCATAATCGTCTCATAAAATTTAATGATCATTCCTGTTTCCAGTCCCAGGTTCTGATATTTTGGTATCACCCCAAAAACGATTCCACGTGCGCGGTCTATCCGGCCAAATTTTTTATACCATAGAAATTTAAGTTTGGCAAAAAGATCCATTTTGCCTTTCATATGTTTGAAGATCTGGTTTACATCAATCACATTAATATAAAAACCCGCAGGTTCGTTATTGGCGTATACGAACCAGATCAAATCTTCTATCAATACAGGTCGCAAGGATATCAGAACAGTTTTCACACGTTCCATTGTCATTGGTGTAAAATCAACACGATTAGCCCATGCCTGATTATATATTGCAAGAAAGTCGTTTGAAAATTTATCAATGTCTTTATCGCGATAATGCTCAAATTTATATGTGGGATTTGTGAGCACCCGTTGGGCGATACGTTTGAAACGTTCCAGGTTAAAATTATCCAGAGTGATTTCAGATGTAGATTGTTCAACGGTTCTTATAAAACCATAATTTTCAAAAAGAGTTTTATAATATGGTGGATTGTAATTTTCCTGATAGGAAGGATTTTTAAAGCCACCAACCATTAGTCCCCAGAAACGGTCTTTTTCTCCAAAGTTTATTGGTCCGTCCATTCCTTCAATGCCTCTTTTTATAAGCCATTCTCGGCATGTATCAAATAATTTTTTTGCTGCTTCCTGATCATTTATGCATTCAAAAAAACCCATTCCGCCAATTTTTTTTCCGGTTTGCAGGAAATAGCTTTCATTGTAAAAAGCAGCTACTCTGCCGATCATTTTTCCGCCATCATCAAAAAGCAACCACCTTGTTGCATCACCATTTTTAAAATACGGATTCAGTTCCCTGTCAAAAGAGAATTCGATATCCGAATCCAGCGGACAAACCCAGTTTTTATCATTTTTATAAATGATATGTGCAGCTTTTAAAAATTTTTTTGCAGATGAATTATCAGAAACTTCTTCTATTGTCATTTTTATTTTCAGCCTAACAAAAACATGATGTTTTACAGGTTTTATTTACCGGTATAAAACATTTATTTTGCGCTTCAATAATAGAAATAATTAAATAATAATAATATGAAGATAGGAGATAAATTACCTGAATTCAATTTGAAGGGTTTCGATGATCAGTTTCACTCCAATTACGAATATGCCGAGAAGTATGCACTGGCAATCATTTTTACCTGCAATAGTTCTGTTCAATCGAAAGCATACAGCGAGCGTTTTGTAAAACTGTTTGAACGTTATGAAGAAGATAATTTCGGCATTATTGGAATAAATTCAAATGATGATAAGCAGGTTCCGGAGGAAACTATGGAAATGATGAAACTTGCGGCATTTCACTTTAAATTGCATACGCTTCATTTCATGTATCTTAAAGATGAAGATCAAAGTGTAGCGAAAAAATTCGGTGCTAAAGTAAACCCCGAAGTTTTTCTTTTCAACTCTAAACGCGAACTGGTTTACCGTGGCGCAATAGATGACAGTTGGGAAAACGAGCACATGGTTACATCTGCATATCTGGAAGATGCCATTGAAAGTGCACTTGATGGTATTGAGGTTGATTATCCAGAAATAGAACCTGTAGGAACACCAATCGTGTGGAAGAAATAAATTGGTCTACTGTCGACAGACCACAGACAACAGATCTGTGGACAGTGGACGGTGGACAGTGGACTAAATGAATCTAAAAAGCAAAGTCGTTATCATCACCGGAGCTTCATCAGGTATTGGCGAAGCATGTGCATATGCATTCGCAAAAGAAAGTTGCAAGATTGTTATTGCTGCCCGGAATATTGAGAAATTAGAGTCTGTTAAAAAGAAGTGCTCAGAGATTGGTGCCGAGTGTCTTGTGATTTCTTGTGATGTGAGTAATGAAAGTGATTGCAAACGATTGATAGACGAAACGGTGAAACGATTTTCGACTGTGAATATTCTTGTTAATAATGCAGGATTGAGCATGAGGGCTTTGTTCGCTGATCTTGATTTATCGGTGATGAAAAAATTGATGGATACAAACTTCTGGGGGACGGTTTACTGCACAAAATATGCAATGCCTCACGTATTAAAAGAAAAAGGAAGTGTTATTGGTGTGAGTTCGGTAGCTGGAATCAAAGGTCTTCCGGGGCGCACGGGATACTCAGCATCTAAATTTGCAATGAATGGTTTTATGGATTCGCTGCGGATCGAAAATTTGAAAAACGGATTGCATGTTGGAGTAATTTGTCCGGGATATACATCATCAAATATCAGAAATACCGCTTTGAATAGAGACGGGCGACCACAATCTGAAACACCCTTTGATGAAAGCAAATTAATGCCGGCATCTAAAGTTGCTGATCAAATTGTTCGAATGGTAAAACAACGCAAAGTTGAGGTTGTACTCACTTCGCAAGGAAAACTCACGAAATTTATCAATAAATTTTTCCCGAGATCTTTGGATAAGATGGTTTACAATGTGGTAAGCAAAGAGAAGGATTCCCCGTTTAAGTAAAAGAAATCAGTGTAAAAATTTTATCTCAGAATATTTCACCCGCAGAATTATCTTCGCTGCTCTTGTTGGTAAATAAAAAATGATCGAACAAAATCTCAAAGAAAAAATCTCGGCAGCATTTAAAAGCCTTTACAATATTGAATTGGGGAAAGAAAAAATTACTCTCGAACCTACTTCACCAGATTATGATGGCGATTTTACGTTTGTTGTTTTTCCGTATTTGAAACAAAGCAGAAAAGGTCCGGAACAGACGGCAAATGATATCGGGAATTTTATAAAAGAGAACCTTGAAGAAGTTGAATCATTCAATGTGATCAAAGGGTTTCTGAATTTCTCATTAAGTCATAATTTCTGGTTCCATTTTCTTGAGAAGAATTATTCAAACAAAAAATTTGGCTTTGTTTCGCAACCTACAGAACAAAAAATTCTGGTTGAATATTCATCACCCAATACCAATAAACCTTTGCATCTTGGACATATCCGGAATAATTTATTGGGATATTCTGTTGCACAAATTTTAAAAGCAAACGGACATCACGTTTCGATGTGTAATCTGGTAAACGACCGCGGTATTCATATTTGCAAAAGTATGCTGGCATGGATGAAATCAGGAAATGATGAAACACCTGAATCATCCGGAATGAAAGGTGATCATCTGGTCGGTAAATATTATGTGGAGTTTGATAAACTGTATAAATCGCAAATTACAAAACTTGTTTCGGAAGGAATGAACGAAGAAGAAGCTGAGAAAAAAGCACCTGCCATCATTGAAGCGCAGGAACTTTTACAAAAGTGGGAGCGGGGTGATGCCGAAACAATTCGCATCTGGAAAATGATGAACGATTGGGTGTATGCAGGTTTTGATATCTCCTACAAAAAACTCGGGGTGACATTTGATAAGTATTATTATGAGTCGAATACGTATTTGCTGGGAAAAGAAATTGTTCAGGAAGGATTAAGTAAAGATGTTTTCTATAAAAAGGATGATGGATCTGTTTGGATTGATTTAACTGATGACGGACTTGATCATAAATTGCTGTTGCGGGGTGATGGTACTTCAGTTTATATCACTCAGGATATTGGCACAGCCGAATTGAAATATAAAGATTTCGGTTGCGAGCGATCAGTTTATGTGGTGGGAAATGAACAGGATTATCACTTCAAAGTTTTAAAGCTGATATGCAAAAAGCTTGGTAAATCATATGCAGATGGAATTTATCATCTGAGTTATGGAATGGTAGAACTGCCACAGGGCAAAATGAAATCACGTGAAGGAACAGTTGTGGATGCGGATGACCTTATTGATGAAATGATCCTTACTGCAAAAGAAACAACGAATGCGCTCGGAAAAACAGAAGGATTGGAAGAAAGTGAATTGAGCGAATTGTATGATACCGTTGGAATGGGTGCGTTGAAATATTTTCTTCTCAAAGTTGATCCTAAGCGTAAAATGTTATTTAATCCTGCTGAATCTATAGATTTCCAGGGAAACACCGGACCTTTTATTCAATACACACATGCGCGCATCTGTTCAATATTGCGAAATGCGAATGCGCAAAATATTTCCTTTGATCCTCAGAAGATGCAGATGAAGAAACTTGAAAAAGAAGTATTGGGGATACTGTATAAATACCCTGTAGTTATTGCAAATTCAGGTAATGAACTTAATCCCGGTGTAATCGCGAATTATGTGTACGAACTTGCAAAGTCATTCAATCATTTCTATCACGAACATTCTATTATCAAAGAAAATAATACCGATCAGAAATATTTCAGGATAATGATCTGCATGTTTACTGCAAATGTTATCCGGTCGGGTTTTGGATTAATGGGCATAAAAGTTCCCGAAAGAATGTAAGCTGATAATGAAGAATTATTTATTCATACTTATTTGTATTTTATTTTTTGCATGTAACACTGCAAAGCAAATGATTCAGGATGGTGATTTGCTTGAATTGCAGGGCAAACATGATGAAGCTGCAGATCACTATTACAGTGCACTTTTGAAACAACCGGATAATTCACAGGCAAAAGACGGATTGAAAATATCTGCCCAGCAGGTATTGGATGAAAAATTTACTCAGTTCAGTAAATTTGTTCTTGAAAGTAAAATAGAAGAGGCCGTTAAAAAGTATAAAAGTTCTGAGAAATATTTTAGAAATGCAACCTCAGTAAGGGTTAAGCTCAACTGGCCTTCAGAATATGATGAAGTGTATTTGGACGTACGTGATGAATACGTCCTTGGTCTTTATGATAATGCATTACGGCTGTTTAAAGATAAAAAATTTGATGCGGCAGAACAAACCTTTCAGCAAATTGCAGAGTATGATTCAAGTTTCAAAGATGCAACTATTTTAAGATTGAATACCGTTCTCGAACCGCTGTATCAACGTGGGTTGAGACAGATGGTAAAAGGGCAATTCAGAGATGCCAATATTAGTTTTGGAAGAATTATTGAGATCGATGACCATTATAAAGATTCGGAGAAGCAACGTGATCTGGCTAAAGAAAGTGCAACAGTTTCGGTTGGTGTATTTCCGGTTTTGAATCAAACGTCAGGTAATGGAGATGAGCATTTCTTAAATGAACTTATTTCTAAGAAAATAGAAAAGAGTAATAAAAATCCTTATGTACGTATTTCAAATCCGGAAGAATTTCATAAGAATATTGAAGCACGAGGTTGGGCAAATGTAATAGAACCTCAGAAAGCAGCCGAAGCAGGCAGAAACTTTGGATTACGGTTTATTGTTTTGCTTCAGCTCACCGTTGACTCGGAACAGATAATACCATTTCGTAAAGAGACTAAGGAAGCGTATGAAGCATTTACTGAGAATATATTAAATCCTATAACAGGAACATATAATTACATAAGTAAATTCAGGAAAACGAATTATGAAGATTCATACGAATCCCGAAAACTAAAGCTCAAAGTTGCATATCAATTTATACAGGCTGCTGATGGAAAGGTTTTATATAATGATGAGATAGAGGAAGAGAAATCAGATGAACAACATTTGCTGACTTATAACGGAAATATCAATAACTTATATCCCGAATTGCCTAATGGAAATTATTTATCTCCGATAAACGAAACATGGAGGAACCAGTTTACTCAAGTTAGAAGAAAACTTTTGACGAAAGAAGAACTTGCAAAAGAGATCAGTGTTGAAATGGCTGCTAAAATTTCAGCAGTGATCATTCTTAAATTAAAATAATCGGTTTATTTGTCTTTAATAATCTTGCAATATGCTTTAAATAAGCTATTTCAAGCCGTTTTGTCCATGTTGGAAAAGTCGGAATGTGAATTGAGCAATAAGTGACAAATAAAAAAATAATTATGACACTTATAAAATTTAAGCCAAGCAGGGAATTATTGAGGGATTCAATGATTCCATCTGAAATGATGAATTTATTCGACAATTTCTTTAATGGTTCAATTGCAAAATTTGAGAGAAATGTATTTTTTACTCCAAGAGTTGATGTACTTGAAACTGAAAAGCAATTTGAAATTCATATTTCATTGCCCGGATTGAAAAAAGATGAAATTAAAATTGATGTTCAGGGTGAAACACTTACCATCAGCGGAGAACGTAAATTCAAAAATGAAAGCAAGGAGGATAAATATCATCTGGTAGAGAACTTCTATGGTGATTTTTCCCGTTCGTTTACTTTACCTGAAAATATTGATAAGGAAAATGTAAATGCAGAGTTAGTAGATGGTATTTTGAAAATCGAATTATCCAAAGTGGAGAAAAAAGAGAATACGAATTCGATAAAAATAAAATAAAGGAACAAATAGTTAGTTTAGGGTTGAAAGAGGCGCAGACCGAAGGTCTGCGCCTCTTTCAGTTAGTATAGGTAAAGAAATCTTTAATCTTATTTGATAATACTGAAAATAGTCATACTTTTGCCGTCCTTTATTTTAAAAACCCAAATAGATGGCAGCTAAAACAAAAAAAGAAAAAGTTGTCTTAAACGACTATGAATCTGTGATTATTTTCACACCCGTACTCTCCGAGGAGCAGCTGAAAGAGGCCGTTTCTAAGTACCGCAGTATGATTACTGAAAACGGTGGAGAGCTGGTTCATGAAGAAAATTGGGGCTTAACCAAATTAGCTTACCCGATTAACAAGAAAACTACGGGCTTTTACCATATCTATGAGTATAAAGCTTCCGGAGATTTCGTGTCAAAATTTGAACTGGCTTTCAGACGTGATGAACGAATCATGCGTTACTTAACGACCTCTCTCGAAAAACATGCACTGGTTTTCAATCAGCGTAAACGTAACGGAGAATTTAACCAATCAAAAAAGGAAAAACAGGAGGGTAAATAACATGGCAAAAGCGTTAGGACAAGTAAACCCGGCAATGGTTTTTAATACCACTCCCGAGGCACAACAAAAGAAAAAGTATTGCAGGTTCAAAAAGAACGGCATCAAGTACATTGATTACAAAGACGCGAACTTCCTTTTGAAGTTTCTGAATGATCAGGGTAAAATTTTACCACGGAGACTAACAGGAACATCATTGAAGTATCAGCGTAAGATTTCTCAGGCAGTTAAAAAAGCACGTCATTTGGCTATATTGCCTTATGTGGCTGATGGTTTAAAGTAATTCAGGAGGAAAAGAAATGAAAATAATTTTAAAAGAAAACCTCAAGAATTTAGGCACACAGGGCGATGTGGTTAACGTTAAAGACGGATATGCCAATAATTTTTTATTCCCTAAAGGGTACGCTGTAATGGCTACTTCTTCGAATCTTAAAATTCAGCAGGAAAACACACGTCAGGGTACATTGAAACGTGAGAAAATGAAGAATGATGCACTCGACATCTCTGAAAGACTGAAAGATATGACAATTACAATTGGTATGAAAGCCGGTAGTAACGACAAGATCTTCGGTTCTGTAACCCCTCTTCAGATATCTCAGGTTCTCAAAACAAAAGGATTTGAAATTGATCGCAGAAAAATTGAAATCTTAGACGACATTAAAACTCTCGGAACATATAAAGGTGTTATTCATTTGCATCGTGATGTTGCAGTGAATGTTGTAATAGATGTTGTTACTGAATAATAATTGATTACTCAAAATTGAGAAGCCTTTCCATATCGGGAAGGCTTTTTTATTTATTGCTGAGAAGAATTTTTGAAATGTATTTCCCGATAATATCGTATTCAATATTAACGATACTTCCTGGTGTTATCAGATTCATGTTGGTATTTTCATAAGTATAAGGAATAATTGCAACGCTGAATTCAACACCGGTAACTGAAGCTATTGTCAGACTGATTCCGTTCAAACATACAGACCCCTTTTCTACAAGCAGATTTTTATTTGACTCATTATTTATTTTGAATGTGAATAACCAACTGCCGTTTTTGTTTTCAATTGATTTGCATACCGAAATATCATCCACATGTCCCTGAACGATATGCCCGTCAAATCTTCCATTAGCCGGCATACAACGTTCAAGGTTTATCCTGTCATTTAGTTGAAGACATTTCAAATTTGTGCGGTTAATGGTCTCTTCAATTGCTGTTACTTTATATGCTTTATCCATTATTTCAACAACCGTAAGGCAAATACCATTATGTGCAATACTCTGATCAACCCTGAGTTCGGGTATTATCGCAGAATGAATAAAAATATGCTTA
>Ga0206974_1018_pt1 | contig 42908 bp, 29 predicted proteins | sample Alteio_BWOrgHeat_84_FD_152920 | JGI IMG/M metagenome (GOLD analysis project Ga0206974, IMG submission 152920) | Enriched cells from forest soil in Barre Woods Harvard Forest LTER site, Petersham, Massachusetts, United States -... | ecosystem: Environmental > Terrestrial > Soil > Temperate forest >... | reverse complement strand
CTGAATCCAACTGGTGTCCTCCACGCGGTTGGGAGGGTTGAGATCTGTGATCACATTGGACTCGATGAGTGCGCCAGCGGTGTCGCCGAGGAGAATGACGCGCCACGCGGTGTTATGTGGAAGGCTCGTATCGACTGCGGGTCCTTTTCCGTCCAGCGCCGGAGAAATCTTGCTGACGAGGTAGTGGCCAGTCCAGTTTCCCGTCGGGTTCTCAAGATACATGGCGGCATTATCTTCCAGATCAGCCTCTCCCACGGCAGCCCATGCTACCCCGGGCATGTGTAACAACATCGGCGCGCCGTTCAGGATGTAACTCGAAACGCCGCCCTGATTGCTGAGCGCGCTCAGGACCTGAGGAACATATTCGCTTTCATAGCCACTCTGATAGTTGGGCAGGCGCAGTGCCCACGCATCGGCGTCCATCACCGGGCGAAATTCAGTATCTTCCTGGGCCAACTGGTAGCGCGAGAGCGCTGGCTGCTGGGGAACGTGATAGCGAAACGCCAATCCGCTGTTGTAGGCTCTCGCCTCGATTTCGAAGGTGCGGTTTGGTGAGGCGCTCTCCTGAACCTCTACTGTCACGCTGTTATACGGATCGTGGACAGTAGATACCTTCCCTGCGAGCAGATGGTAGTCGTCCAGGCCGGAGCCAGTTGTCGCACGTGCAATATGTACCTTAGCGCCTAACGGGGCCTGGCTTGCGAGCTCCAGGCGTAATGCCGAATCTTCAAAGACTTGCTTTCCATGAAAAGCGACTGCGTATACAAGCTGGCCGTCTTGCCCATTCGCCGAATTCGCCTTGTCGATTTGCACATTGAAGTGGAGTGCGATCTGATGATCGGGCGAACTCACTTCGACAGGATTGGATTGAGCGACGGCCACGATAGAGGCGGAAATTGCGAAAACCGAAAGCAAGCAAAGGACAGAAGACGTCGATCGAAACATGCGTTTTCTCCGTAAGGAATGATATGAACTGGCGCGACTTTACTTCAGACGGAAACGGCTTCTCATAAAGAGAAGCCGTTCCAGGTGATTTTTCTGAACTGTTAGAAGATGTACTTCAACGCAAGTTGGAAGAAGCGTGCATCCGGCGTGTTGTTCTGGAAGGTCTTTGGCGATGAAATGAAACCGCCGTTTGCATTCATCGAACCATTCGGAGCTCCAAGCGTTGGGTGGTTTAATACGTTGAAACCATCCGCTCTAAATTGCACGCTCTGTTCGCGGAACGTTGGGAAGGTCTTAAACAGCGACATGTTGACCTGGTAATAACCAGGGCCATAAACGTTATTCTGCGGGCTTCCTAACAGCGCGATTGCAGTTGCCCTGTCAGTCACCGGCGCCTGAAATTCGACCGGAACACCATCTGGATTTATCGATCCAACCGGGTGTGTTGCATCGGAAATCATCTCGCCGGGTAGTGGGTTTCGGAATGCGCAAGGATTGATGTAATTCAGCTTTGTCTTAACTTGCGCTGGGCATGAACTCAAGTTTGGATTGGTTGGATCAGGCGTTCCGCCTCCTGCGTAAGGGCTGTGCACAGGAAATGCTCGCGCACTCCCTCCAGATGCGGTACTGATGTTGGGAGAAATAGTGAATGGAACACCGGTCTGCGCAGCATAGGTCAAGCTGGTAGACCACCCGCCGGCAATCTCATCGAGCCAACGAGAAGAATTGCTCAAGAGTGCACGGCCGTGCCCGAATGGCAATTCATAATTTCCATTGATCGTAAAGCGATTCCGAACGTCGAAAACAGAGTTGGTTAATTCATCGATATACGGAATCAGAGCAGGCTGACGATCACCAATAGCAGTGAAGAGACCTCCCGCATCGCTTGCATCGTCCAACGCGTGCGACCACGTATAGGTCGCAAGGAAGGACAGTCCGTGCGAGTAGTGCTTCTCCACCTTTGCCTGCAGGGAGTTATAGGTGCTTACGCCGCCGAAATGCACCTGGCCGACACCACCAAGATCCGGAAAGGGGTTAAACGGATTAGTGTTCGTGCCGGGGCGCCACAGACCCGGCGCAGTATTCGGAGCGGCATACATTTCAAGATGGCGAGAGAGATTGCCCACGTAGGTCAGTGTGAATGACATGTTGGGCGAAATCTCCTGCTGCACACCGAGACTGAACGTCATGGTGTATGGCGGCTTGATCTTAGGATCGATCGAATGAAAGCCGGGTTGAGAGATGAAGGTTTGCAGCTGACCGCCGTTCGTCGCTGGAAGCAAACCGGCCTGCAGCGAGACACCCTGGGCGGCGATCGACGGACAGTTGTCCTGTACGCAGGTCGGAGCAAAGAAACTTGCCTGGTTCGAATAGGGGAAGTTCGCTCCAAGGTTTCCATTGCCTTCGGACTGAAGGCCGCCATAGAAGGTGCCGAAACCCGCGCGTATGACGGTCTTGTCTCGGGGGGAATATGCAAACCCGATGCGGGGAGCAAAGTTCGTCTTCTGAGAGGTGACCAGGCGATCATTGTCCACAAACTGCACCGACACATTGTCCTTGGCCAACGCACTCAGGAAAGGCGCGCCCAATACAAGGTTTTGCTGGCTCTTCGGAAATTGAACCACGCCGGTTCCTGTCCCAATGCCAAGCGGGCCGGTCACTACAAAGTTTGCCTGTGCTCCACCATTCTCCTTATAGGGCTGGAAGTAGTCATAGCGCACGCCCAGGTTCACGGTGAGCTTGCGCGTCACCTTCCAGTCGTCCTGCACATAACCCGCGTCGTACCATTGCGCATCATTCACATTCGGCGAAACCGAAATGGCCGCGTAATTCTCCTGATCGACAAGCATATCCGCCACTGCTGATCCGGTGGGTAATGTCGATCCGACCAGGCCGGTGAACTGTCCGTTCCAGTGGTATTGTCCGAGATCGGCGGGCGCATAAATGTAGTAGAAGCGAACCGCCTGGAAAGACGCTCCGAACTTCACAGCGTGATTTCCCCAGACCTTGGTTGCGTTGTCGAGAATCTGGTAGACGTTCTGCGATTCGCGGCTGATGCCCGTCGAACCCCACTGTTGGATGGTTCCGTTTACATAGCCTGACGGCAAACCATAGTGGCCCGGCGTCAAGTTCGAAGGTTGCGGCCCTAGTCCAAGAGAGGTGTTCAGTGAGGGATTGTAAGCATTCGGCTGCTGGAAGTTGAAGACGCCCCAGTTATAGCCGAAGCGAAACTCATTGGTAAAGCTGGGACTAAAGATATGAGTTTCGCTGCCCATGAAATTCATGGCCAGATTGGTATCGTACTGACCTCCGTAGCCGCTGCCGTCCAGAACCGGCCCCAGCGGCAGTCCGTTGGTCTTGGCCTCGTGGAGATAGCTGTAACGTACATAGCTTTGGTCCTTCGAACTTATGTTCCAGTCCAACCGTTGATCCCACTGCACCGTATTGTCACTGTTGCCGACGTTCACAAGGTAGTTGCTATAGAGCTTGCCTCCGTTAGCATTCGGGGCAGGGTAAAGGCTCAGGATGTTCTGAGCAACAGGATTGATTTGATTTGCGCAAAAGACGTTCTGCTGGCCATTGCAGGTCAGCGGTTGATTGGGGTCGGCGGTGTTCGGTTGATACAGCTTCGTTGGCTTACCAACACCCGACAAATCTCCGTTCAGCAGTTCAGAAAAGTCCCCCTGGCGTTCGAGAGCTGAAGGAACATTAATCAGAGTCGGGTTGCTGATCGAAATGCGGTTCGCTTCAATATCGCCAAAATAGAAGAGCTTGTTCCTCCAGATCGGGAACCCAAGCGTCGCTCCAAACTGGTTCTGGTGATATGGAGGCACCACTGCACCGGGACCCGCATTCCAGGGAATTGCATCGAGATTCGTATTCCGCAGGTACTCCCACACATCTCCATGAATCTGGTTTGTACCCGACTTGATGCTTGCCTGCAGGACCGCGCCCGCAGAGTGGCCAAACTCCGCACTGAAGTTACTTGTCTGCAGACTGAACTCTGAGAGAGCGTCTGGCGGAGGCCGCATGATGTAGCTCGACCCATTCAGGAAGTCGACCAGGTTTGTGTTGTTGTCAACTCCGTCGAGGATAAAGTTGTTTTGCTCGGCTCGCTGACCATTTGCAACAAAGTCGCCACTTCCTGATCCGCGTGTGTTGCCGAAAGGCGGGGCGACTCCATTCGTCAACTGTGCCATGTATACCCAGTTTCGACCGTTCAGAGGCGTGTCATTGATCTCTTTCGTGCTGATCACCTGGCCTACCGCGGCGTCCTCAGTCTGAAGTATGGGCGCCGCTGAGTCGACCTTTACCGTCTCGGTTACCGCTCCAGCCGGTAAGGCGAAATTCAGGTTGAGCCGCTGTTGGGCATCAAGATGCAGATTCTCACGGCTCACGGTCTGAAATCCCGTTGAGGATGCTGAAACCGCATAGCTCCCAATCTTGAGAGGCGAGAAGACAAAGACGCCACTACTGTTGGATTTGGTCTGAAGAACCAGACCGGTGTCGACATTTTTTACAGTGACATCGGCATTCGGAATAACCGCACCAGAGGAGTCCTGGACGATGCCGGTAATGGCTCCCTGATCTGTTTGCGCTGAGCCGTAAGGCACCGCCAGCAAGAGGAACAGCACGGCCGCCAGAGCAGACGCTAGAAGGGTTAAGTTTGGTCGTTTCGAAAAACTAGGCCTCGAGAATAGTTTTGCCATTGGTCTGTCTCTCCAGTGTCAGCGCGACTGCGCCGGTCCCTTGTCCGATTTGTCAAAAGATAACGTGTACGTTAACGTTTACTGAAGACAAGCGGCTGTGTACGTTACCGCAAAAGACACTAATCTCAGCATGAAAGACTTGTCAAGAAGCATTTTCTCAGGACGCTCACTGCGGCCGGTGTCCCCAGGCCGGGACATTGGAGTGGCTTAGTATTTCTGGGCGAAGACGTTCGACTTCGTCTGGCAGTCCTGGAGCGGTCAATGAGTGAGGTTCAACTGGCAACCGCGGTCTAAGGACCCTTCGCTCTCGAATTGCGAAGGTGATCCAGCCCCCGTGCCGCTGCGCTGCTTGTGTCGAGTTTCGGTTTGCTTGAAGCGTCAGGCCAAGAGCAGAATCAATTTTCCAAAGTGAGCTCCGTTATCGTTACCCTCATAAGGACAAAATTATTGCGACTAAGGCCGAAGTTAACACTCCGCTGAATGGCAATCAGGCATCGTAGTATGTGTACGTTACCGTATATTTTCTGCATTACGTCTGTGGCGCGGCTAAAAGACGACAGCGAAAGAGGGTAGACGGTGCCGGCTCCTCTATCTCTTCCTTCGTCGACGCTGCGAATCGGGACAAGGATATAGATCTTCTCGATCCATCCGACGAAAACCAGCGATCAAACAGATAGCCGCCCGGCCATTTGTTGCACAAGCGAACACCAAGAGCCGCTTCACAAAATCCTTTCGAAGCTTTCCACAAGTGATCGAGCGCATGCGGTGACCATCGCTCTCATGTGTGGAATGATTGAGCGCTCATCACCCGAAAGTATGAATTATGTTCGGAGTTTCAGGCGTTCCCAGGTCGTTGCGAACGCGGTAAGCTCCCGAAGGGGTTCTATTTGCAACGGCTATTCATGAGGTTGGCAAATAGTTGGCGAGACTTTCGCCTTTGCGGGCGACGACTCGTTACGGGATCGCTCGGTTGCATCATGGACTCTGGCTAGTCGAGGAGATGCGTCGACCGGGCTGAGGCGTCTAGCCGGGACAGATACCTGGCATCGTTGACGGAAGTCCGGCCAGGGATGTTCCAAGTCGTGCGCTCGTCGAAGAAAGTGTGAGGCAATATTTATGACCATGGCGAACACTGTTTGTTGCAACCAATTCATGCGAGTGACGCCACGATGCCAAGGCCTCACGGACACTCTTAGGTGAGATTGTGCAAGATACGTTAATTCGCACACTTCTGCGCGCCGCACTTGAGGAGACAGGGGCGCAGCGCGCCTTGCTGATGCTGTCTCGTGGCGATGAACTGCGGATCGTGGCGGAAGCCACACGTCATCACGGCATGATCGTGGTACGTCTTCGCAGCGAGGCCGCTACTGAATCGATTCTGCCGAAGTCAGTGCTTGCTTACGTCTTGCAAACCCGAGAGAGCGTGGTATTCGACAATTCCGCCGCGCAGACAACGTTTGCAGAAGATACCGATATCAGTCGGCGCAAGTGGAGCTCGATTCTTTGCCTGCCGCTGCTCAGTCATGCCAAAGTTGTCGGCGCCCTCTGCCTTGAAAACCATCTTGCCTCTAGGGTCTTCACCCCTGCGCAAGTTAGAGTACTGAAGCTAGTGGCATCGTTGGCAGCGAGCGCGCTCGAAGACTCGCGTCTCTACAGCGAACTTCGGGAGAGGGAAGCAAAGATCCGGTGCCTGGTCGATGCCAACATCATCGGGATTTCGACCGTTGATATCGGAGGCCCGATTCTTGAGGCCAACGGCGCTTATCTTCGCATGTTGGGATACGAGCGGAACGATCTCGTTTTGGGCCGTCTGAATTGGACAGAGTTGACACCACCTGAGTGGCGCAGTGCGGATGCACAGCGGGTTAAAAGGGTGAAAAGGGTCGGGCATCTGCAGCCGTTTGAGAAGGAGTTTTTCCGCAAAGACGGCACGCGCGTACCGGTATTGCTCGGCGTGGCGCGCTTCAAGGAGCCTCGGAACCAGGCTATTGTTTTTGCACTCGATACGAGCAAACGAAAACGAACAGATGCCACGGCCCTGCAGTCGCGCACGATTGAACAGACGCGTACCGCACAAAAGCTACACGACGCGTTGCTGCAGAATTTCCAGGGCATGATCTTCCAGTTTCAGGCGGCACGCAATCTGATGCCTCGGCATCCCGACGACGCCCTTCGGTCCCTGAATGAAGCGATCGATGAGGGCGAACAGGCGCTCGACCAGAGCCGGAATGCGATGCGGGATTTACGTCCGAAGCCGTTTGCGAAGCGGATCTCGCGAAATGACTGAGGCAGCCTGGAATGCAACTTATTGATTATAAGAGTTATGAGTTGGTGCCGGGAGGAGGGTCGAACTACCACGAGGGTTGGCCACATGGACAGTTAAAACTGAAAACATGACTCGAAATTAGATCGAATGTGTATCGTGAATGTAGCCTTCGCCAGGTTGGGAAAGATCGAACGAGCCTTGAAACATCGTTCTGAAAAATCCAGTTCGAAACACGGTGCCGCTTGGTTCCTGCATTTGACGGCTCCTCACGCGAATGTTCGCGTTGTGCTCATCTAGAATTTCGCGGCTTACCCATAGTCCTAAACCCGCGAATGGCCATCAGAACTTGGCGATGAGGCTAATTCCCCCGACCAGCAGAACCCCACCGATGATGCGGCCCGCATTGAGTGGGTGAGGTTGCATTCTGAACCAGCCGAAATGGTCGATTAGCAGCGAGCTAATTAGCGCAGCTGTGACCGTGAAGCCGACGAATGGCCCCGCGCCCACTTTGTTGACCAGCGTAAGGCCGGCATAGACCTGCACTGCTCCCACTAGCCCTCCGACGACTGCCCACCAAGGCAGTTCAGCCAAGTCTTTCTGGGTAGGCAGCGGGTGCGGATGGATCAACGAAGCGCCAGCGAAAAAGAAGGTAATGAGCGCAAAGGATATGGCCGAAGCAAGCCATGGATTAACGACATGCTTGTTGAGTTGGCCGTTCATCGCCGCCCCGCAACTCTGCAGCGCACCTCCGATGATGATGAAGGGAATGATCCATCCGGCGTTCGCAACATTCATACGACTCTCCTTTGTGTTTTAGTGTTGTCCGAGCAGCATGCTCATCAGGATCGCTCCGCCCAGCGCGGCAAAGAGCGCCACAGGCATTGCGACTGCCCCCACTTTCAAAAACTTCCAGAAGCTCACTTCAAGCCTTTCTCCGCCTGCTTGTTCGCCCGAGTCTTTGCGAAGCGCGAGAAGCCACAGAATGGTAGCTAGCGACCCAGTGACCGAGAGATTGGGCCCAAGATCGACGCCAATCAAAACGGCGTTGGCGATCAATCCCTTCGCGTGAGCAGCTTGGATCGTGCCGCCTGCGATCAGTCCTAGGGGAAGGTTGTTTACGATGTTGTTCGCTATACCCACAACAAACCCAACGACCAGCACACCGGCGTTCTGGCCAAGATGGGACGCCCAGGCAAGCCACTGTTGGGTCAGGTTGAGAGCTCCATCCCTCTCGACCGCATCGACCATTACAAAGAGGCCAGCGACGAGGAGCAAAGTTGCCCAACTAATCTCGCGTGCAAGCTTGATCGGATTGCTTCTTGTCCTGATGGAGACGACAGCGGTAATGACGAGTGCAGCAAGGCACGTCGGCAGTCCCAAGTCCTTCTTCAATGCGGAGGCCGCCAGCAGCACGGCAATCATCAGGGCGAGCCCCGCAAGAACCAGCTTGCCGTTGCCGCTCAGCTTCGTATCTTCGACCTCACAGTCGATGCTCTTGCAGAGATCATCTCGAAACAGAAAACGCATTACAAAAAACGTCACTACGATGGAGAGCAGAGAAGGAACTCCAAAGTCGGTCAGCCATGTGCCCAGCGGGGGCATACCGGCGTGAAAAACCACAAGATTCGCCGGGTTTGAGATCGGGAGTACAAAGCTGGCAGCGTTTGCAACCAAGGCGCAAACGAACAGGTAAGGAAGCGGCGAAACCTTTGCCTTACGCACCGCCGTCAAAATTGCCGGCGTCAATACGACCGCGGTCGCGTCGTTCGACATGAATATGGTCACGAGCGTTCCCACTCCATAGACCAAGAGGAAGAGACGCGAGCAACTACCGTTGGCCCCGCGTACCGCGACGGATGACACCCAATCGAAGACGCCCTGTTCTCGCGCCAACTCACTCAGGAGCATCATGCCTATGAGGAACAGGTAAACGTCGCTGCCCTTGGCGACCGCCTGCCCCGCCAACGTCAGCGGAACGAGCCGAAGTACGATCAGCAGAAGTGCTCCGCCAGAGATCCACCAAACTTCGGGAATGCCGCGCGGTCGCGTAAGCATCAGTACTATGCTGATGGCGACGATCAGCGGTAGAGCAACATTTGCGATCTCTGGCGGAATCATCACCATTTTTTCCCGTTCTTGTTTGGTCCGAGCTCAGTCCCGAGCAAACCGTGCTCCGGCCACGCCTCCAGTGCATTGTCCTGATCGCGTTCTTCGGACTTCCGTTCCATATGTTGGCCTGCCGCAAAGCGAATCTCGTCGCTCGCGACGCTTCCGTTTTCATCTTTGAAGGACACCTTCAATGGGTGCGTTCCTTCATGCGGCGCTGGCACCTCAGCTTCCCAAACCAGGCTATCGCCCACGCGCTTCATGGAGTACGTTTGTCCGCACAGATCGGCAGTTGCTTCTTGAGCTTTCGCGTTGCTCCAGAACTTTGCTCGAATCTTCAAGATTCCTTGAGGTATTTCGCCGGACTTCGTCAAAAGCCGCTCATCACTGGGCGAGGTGATAACGGCGACGGGTAGCTTGCCCAACTCGATGAATCGCCAACTCACGACGTTGTCGTCGAGATTGGTGACGGAATAGCCGACTGGCCCCTCTTCAATCTGGCCGGTCGAGCGCGTGGCAGAGTAGAGTGTCCGGCCATCGTTGGCGATCTCGTTGTAATGAGTGTGGCCCATGTCGATTAGACGCACGTCGTAATCGCGAACAAGACGGCTTACCTCGACTCCGCCCACTTTCAGATCACTCGGGTAGCAGTGCAACAGGAAGACTTTAGCTTGAGCATTCTTCGTCGCCAGTTCCAACTCGCCTTCTGCCCACCGCAGTTGCTCTTCTGACACGGTGAAAGAAGGAGGCTCAGGCACATCGAAGGCATTCATCGCCAAGAACCGCGTGTCTCCGACTGTGAAGGCATAGTGGGTTTGTTCCGACATCGCCTCCTTAAAGTTTGCGAAGCTCCTTTCGTGGATATCGTGATCGCCAATGATGGCGCACCACGGCACTTTGAGACGGTCCAGTTCGCCGCGCACCACTGCGTAGGCGGAGCGACTACCGTCGTCCGCAATGTCCCCAGGCAGGAAGACGAAGCTTATGGAATCGGAATACGCTTGATTGACCTCATTCACAATCTTCGCAAGGTCGAGGTGGTTTTGCTCACCGGCTTTGGTCATGTGGAGATCGCCAACGTGAACCCAGCTCACCACACCGGCAGCGTCGGGCGAGTTTGGTTGAAATGGAAGTCTTGAGGAGAGAGTGTTCATGCTGGAAACTCCTGGGGAGAGGCAGGCGAAGAAGCATTATTGTCTGTTTCGTTCGTGTTTGTAAGGGTCTCTGGAATCGCAGCCCACAGCAGGACAAACGCAAGCGCAGCGATAGCTCCAAGAGAGAGAAAAGAGGTGCGATAGCTGAAGTGCTGAATCAGCTCTCCGCCGAATGTATTGCTGAGCGCTGCTCCAATTCCGATTGCAGTTGCGAGGCTGCCTTGTGCAAGGTTGAACCGTCCCGTGCCCCGCGTTCTGTCTGCAACCACGAGAATCGAAACGACAACAAAGATCGCATTCGCCACGCCGTCAAGGACTTGAATCGCGATCAGGCTTCCCGAGTTGTGGGTCAAGGTATAGAGAAGCGCACGAATCGGAAGAACGCCAAAGCCGACCACCAGCAACGGCTTCCGCCCGTGAAGATTGGCGAACCGCCCAATCGCTGGAGCGAAGCACATGATGACAACCTGCGTTACGATAATGCAGGCCGACATAAACGGAGCGGCAGAAGACCGCGAACCATGCGAGAGCATTTCGCCGAGTTGCGGCAACATCGCCGCGTTTGCAAAGTGGAACAGGAAGGCGCAAACGAGGAAGACCAGGAGAGTACGGTCTCCGAGCAGGGTCTTCATCGCGGGAGCTCTTGCAGCGACTTCCTTGCCGTCCACTTGAATGGCTCCGCCGCGGGCGAGGTCATAGTCGATGTCCTTGCTCTTGATCGCTCGGATTGCAAACACAGTCGGGATGGTTAGCACCGCAGCCGTGATGAAGATGGCTCGATTTCCAAAAAAGTGACTCGTGCCCGCGATCAGAAGCGCACACGCGACGTTGCCACCAGAGTTGAAAGCCTGGTTTCTCCCGAATTGGCGATCAAAAAAGGTGAGGCTGACAATTCCCATGGTGACGGCAGCAAGTGTCGGTCCGAGGAATGGCCCTGCACCTCCAATGAGGATTTGGGACGTGTATACAGCCCAGGGTGCGGCCGTGATACTGAGCAGAACAGCTCCGACAGCGAGAACGGCTGAGGCCAGCACGAGAATCAATCTCTTCGACCTGAGTTGATCGACGATGGCGCCAGCCGGAGACTGTAGAACAACCGTGATGATGCCGCCAATGGTTAATGCCACACCGACGCGGCTCGGCTCCCAACCGGCTCCCGCTAAGTAGGCTGCGAGAAACGGCCCGAGGCCGGTTTGCACGTCGGCGAGAAAGAAGTTCGTCGCCTCCAGGGCGCGAATACTTCCTTTTTTGTGGGGATCGATTTCCGTAGCGTTGACCATTCGTAACAACTTTCCCGGAATTAGGCGCCCCTTAAGGTGAAGATTCTTGTGGCCTCTCTCAAGTTTGAGAGGACCATGCTCACGTGAGCGAGAGCTTCCGCAGCGCGTGCGAACTCAATGGCCTGGTGAAAATCGCGAGCCGCCAAGTTGTCCGCCGATTCCCTGCGCCAGATCAATAACGCTGCCATTCTGAAGGTATAAGCTGCGCGTCTCTCCGCCAGGCCCTGCGTTGAAGCCACGGAGGCGAGAGGATTCAGTGACCGTCGACGCCTGCTGTGGGCTAGACGCAGGCGCAGCGGCCGGTGGGATAACGGGAGGTGTGAGTGGTGCGAGAGTTGGACTCTGTGCAAATGCCACAGAGCCTAGCGCGAGCCCTAGAGCGGTGATTTTCAGGGGAGATGGAATGTACATCCGTAATACCTCTACACGTCATAGGGCAAGCCGCCTGCCATTCCTCGAAACCCCCGAAGCACTGCAATCGCCGCGTTTTTGGTGGATTGGAGACTTCCGGTAGTATCTGAACCGACCGCAATTCGCTCACCTACTGTGCTGATTGCGTACAGTTCGTTCTCAATAGCCGATGCTCTTAACATCTGATCTTCATAAGAACGGCCGAGTTCGGGCGTAATTACCGATGGCAGCCAGGTTGCATAGCATAGTGGCAGGTGCTTGATTGAAGTTCAGAGCAGCGCAACGAGAGAGGAGTCGAATGCCGAAGATCTTTTGGAGAAGCCTTCGCTCCCGCATCCTGTTGCTCGTCGTTCTGACCTTTCTGTTCCTCGCGGCCGCTGCCATCAGTCTGTTTACGTTTCTTCGCAATCGCCACGCAGAGACGCTGTCCCTGACCGAGCATCATCTTGCCAGCGTCGCTGCGAGTCTCGCGCGGAACTACGCCGACCACCGAACTGCCGATAACTCTCTGCGAGCGATCGAGCCGAGCCCCCCGCCGCCCCCTCCTCCTCTCGCACCTCAGGCGCCTTCGGCACCGCCACACTCAGGACGCGACAGGCCGCCGCGTCCCAGGCCAGACCTCCTCAAGGGACTCACGACCGAAACCTTGCAGCACGAGGACGGCATCGAAGGAGGGTTCTACGCTGCCAGAGCCGATACCCTGGTTGGGTATGCCTTTCCGACTCATGAGGGACCAGGAGCCGAGAAGGGAATGCCCGAACGAGAACGGCCTACGATCGAGAATCTTGCGCGTGAAGCGGTCGCGGCCAACGCTACCAAAACCTTACGCTTCGAGGGTCCGCATGACGCCATCCTGTTCGTAGCGGCTCCGATCCACGAACCATCCCGGACAGATCAGGCTGCCAAGGCTGCTGACGAAGTTACTGGCGCTGTTTGGTTGATGGAGCGTCTCCCCGGAATCGAGGGCGGACAGAGCCGCGAGCTCCTGTTCGGAAGTGTCGGGTTCGGTATCGCGGCATTGATGACCGCGTTGCTTGCTGTTTTCGTGACGACAGAAATTCGAAGTGGAGTTAATATCGTTCTCCAACGATTGGGTTCGATGGAAGGCGGCTTGCCGGCGGCGAGTCAGCAGCTGCAGGGCCGACCTCCGCTAGAAGAATTTGACCGGGTCCTCCACGGTATTGACTCGCTGGCGCTCGCATTGCACGAAAAGATCGAGAACGAACGGACACTCGAATCTCAGGTTCGCCACAACGAACGACTATCCGCGTTAGGGCAGTTTGCCGCGGGAATCGCGCACGAACTGCGTAATCCGCTCGGCACAATCAGAATGCGGACTCAGATGTGGCAGCGTTCTGCCGATCCCGACGCTGCTCAGCGGAGCAGCGGTGTGATCCTGGAAGAGATTGACCGCCTCGACACGATCATCAGTCGTCTCCTCTACTTCGCCAGACCGATCCAACTCCAACTCCAGCCCGTCTCGCTCGATGATCTATGCGCGGTTGCAGTCTCGACGTGGCCAGACAAGGAAGCGGCTAAGGGGATTGAGATTATCTGTAAGGCAACGTCCCACGTTGTCGTCACGGCAGACCGAGGCCGGTTGTTACAGGTTCTCGATAACCTTATGGAGAACGCCGTTCATTCCGTGTCGCAATCTACCGCGCCAGGTGGAAGTGTGACGATCAGCACGACGCTCGAAGCTGACTTCGCCCGAATAGACATATTGGACGACGGGCGGGGATTTACGCCAGCCGCCTTGCGTCATGCGATGGACCCGTTCTACACAACAAAAGACAGCGGAACAGGACTTGGCCTTTCTATCTCCTTCGAAATTGTGCAGGCTCACGCCGGCGAATTGCTCCTCTCCAACCGCGATGGAGGCGGAGCCGTAGCCTCAGTCCGGCTTCCTCGGAATAAAGATGATCGCGATACGCTAAGAGAGACGGACGAAGAGGCAGGGCGAGATGTCTGAAGTGCTCATCGTAGACGACGATCACAACTTTCGTGAAACGCTGCGGGAACTGCTGTCGGATGCGGGATTCCAGACACGCATCGCAACGAATGCTGAAGAAGGGATTTCCTTGCTTCAGACGACGACTCCCGACCTTACACTCTGCGATTGGAAAATGCCCGGCGGAGGAGGAGAGCTGTTTCTCAAGAGCCTCCAATCCGAAGGGTTGCTGACCACGATGCCTGTCATCATTCTTACCGCCCACGGCACGGGGCTGAATGCGATGCAGGCGATGCAGCTGGGTGCTTACGATTTCATCACAAAGCCTCTTGATATCGACCTCGCCCTCGCCACAGTCGCGCGCGCAATCCGCCACATGGAATTGCAGCGCGAGGTTGAAGTCTTACGACAGCACCGGTTCAGAGACAGCTCTCTTGAAGACCTCACTGATTCCGACGAACGATGGAAGCCTCAATTGATCGGCAACTCACCCGCGTGGATCGAAGTGTTCAAGAACATTGGCAGAGTCGCCGCCACCGATGTTGGAGTTCTGCTGTTGGGAGAATCCGGCACAGGAAAGGAGGTCGTTGCCCGCGCGATCCATCAAAACAGCGCGAGAAGCCGTCGCCCCTTCATCGTCCTCAACTGTGCAGCCTTGCCTCCCGAGTTGCTGGAGTCCGAACTCTTCGGACACGAACGGGGTGCCTTCACCGGAGCAATCGCGCAGAAGCGTGGCAAGTTTGAAGCCGCAGACGGCGGAACAATCTTCTTGGATGAGATTGGAGAGCTTCCGCTATCGCTTCAGCCCAAGCTCCTGCGTGTCCTCCAGGAGCACACCTTCGAGCGGGTAGGCGGGACGGCCTCCATCCATGCCGATGTGAGGGTGATCGCAGCGACAAACCGTCCTCTAGAAGAGGATGTCGAACAGAAAAACTTCCGCGCTGACATGTTTTATCGCCTCAACGCCTTTACAGTCCGCCTCCCGCCACTGCGGGAACGCCAAGCCGACATACTTCCATTGGCGGAGTATTTTCTCGCGCGCTACACCCAAAGGAATCAACTCGCGTCGACCGGCCTCTCCGCGGATGCCGTCGTGGCGCTGCAAAATTACTCCTTCCCAGGCAATGTGCGGGAATTGGAGCACCTAATCGAGCGGACTGCCGTGAAAGCCGGGGGACGAGCTATAACAGCCGACCTCATCCAAGCCGAGTTAATCAGGGAGAAAATTGCGGCGCCGGGCGTCTTCGACGCTCAAGCAGCCGAGACCATGCCTTTCCATGAGGCGGTCGCGAGCTGGGAACGCCATCTTATTGAGCAAGCGTTGAACGCATCTCACGGCAACAAATCGGATGCTGCGCGGAGGCTTGGAATTCATCGACGGTTGCTCTACGAAAAACTTGCGGGCCTCGGTATCAAGTAAACGTTGGCTGAGGATTCGTGGCGGCGAAGGCTTGCTCAGTTGTCCTTTGATCTTGATTCATATGGCCAATGAGCAAAATAACGACCTGCCATCCCCAACAATTCGGTTGGGTGTAAAGGCTTTGCCAAAAGTGTATCGAAAGCGAAGTTAGGGCGAAAAGTGAGAGGCTCAGTCAGAAGAGTCAACTTTATGTACTGCATTCAGTGTTTCTATATCTTATGGTTACGGTGTTGCCGGAAGGGGGCGAACCCCCACGATCCGAAGCCCTTTACTTCATAGTAGTTACGAGAACATGATCATTGCATGTTGTTGCACTAGGTCGCAGGAGATTACGGTACAAGTGGCCACCGAAATCTCTGTGTGCAACCTAAGGCAATAAACCTTCTGGTAGACCTACATCAACTGCCGTGGATCGCTCGGATACCTTTTAGGCTCTCCGCAATCTTGCGCAACAAATTAGGAGACAATCCGATGAACTGACGTTCCTGCGGCACATCCACTTGGCTGGCAAACCGCGTCTGCAACTTGCTCAGGTCTTTCTGGAGGCGATCCCGGAGGATCGAGACGACGCTGCGCCTGCTGTAATCCTCTTCTCAGCAATCATGGAAAGAATGCGTCCTCTGGGGAACGATGGGAAGCAGGAGCCTGTGGTTATCGTTCTGACGATCGCTGTGATTCGGGACACCAGTTCAGCCGCTATTCCCTCTTGCAAGCCAAATGAATCAGCGGCCTGCGCAGGTATATCAAATCGGTGAGACGTGAGTTGAAAACCTTCAGCACTAGTCAGCCGGCAAGTAAGACGAAGCCTTTTTTCGTATTGGCGAATGTCCCCATCAAGATGTAGGTGAGAATGGACCGAATGAAATGACCCAGAAACTGGGGCAACAATTTCACAACCTTTCATCTCCATCAGAAGATGCAATATCTCTGCCATGATTCCTCGGGCACAGAGCGTTGCCTGCGATGTATCAGAGAGAGCAACAAATCGATCAACCGAGATTACAATTTCGCCAGAGGCACTGGCGTACAGTCCATTGAATTCAGCTACGGCACTCGTACTTTCAACCGGAGATTCCTGCAAATAAATTTCCGGGATATAGCTTCCGGGCCTAAAGACAATCCTCACCGGATCTGTCTTTCCGTCGGATTCGTAATATTGCTTGAGCTTGCCGCGAAGCCGTCGCGCTTCGGTGCGCACAATGGAGTCGGAAGCTGGGTCATAGGAAGACCGCCGATTATATACCTCGACACCGATCACGTACTCTTTGATCTCGCTCTGCCTGCCGGCAAGAGTCCGATTAACAGTGAATTGAAGAAATCTGCTGAGCCGCGCAGATCTCACAAAGATCTCACTTGTTAAAAGTTTCGTCAGCTGTTCGCGAATTGTTTGCTCCGAAAGCGAATCATTCATCGAAACGATCATGGCTCTGCTTCCTGGGCCTACTCGTCAGGCCTATTTGCTGGTGTCGAAGGATCCCAAATCCTCAAATCTGAGAGACTCTTCCCGAGAGTGGTCCACAATACTTGTCGCCGCTATGAGAGGGATACACAATCCCATCTGTGGACAGATCGGATCGCGCGAAGAGTTTTTTCTTTAGGCATGCCCCTCAATATGTAACGGATGGCAACGCAAGTTTTGCAGAATTCCAACGACCGGGCCTGCCAAGTCAACTAAAAGCCGCCCCCGGCCAAATCACTCCTTCAAAACTGGCTCGAAGCGTCGGTGCAGTAAATGCAATGGACATCAATTGAACATCAATTGCCGCAAATTATTTAAATAGAGGAAGTTGAGCACCGCCTCGCGTCCGCTACAATCTGGGTGTCCGCAGGTACCTTGGAGAAGATTCCCCGTTCGATGAGGATCAGCGAGTCAACTCGTCTAAGGCTCGGCTCCTTCGAGCTGAATTTAAAGACGGGTGAGGTGTGCCTTCTGGGCGAGGATTCCGATGGCAGGAAAGTGTTCCTGCAGGAGCAGCCGTTTCGGGTCCTGCGCATCCTCATCGACTGCTGCGATGAAATAGCAACACGCGAAGAGATTAAGAAAACGCTCTGGCCGAACGATACGATCGTCGATTTTGATCACAGCATCAACGTGGCCATCGCCACCTTGCGGCGAGTGTTCGGAGATTCCGCCGTTGAGTGCCGATACATCCAGACAATTCCTCGCCGAGGCTATCGGCTCATGGTTCCCGTGGAGCGAGTCGAACCGCTTGAGGATCTCCCGGAAGATGAGCCCGAGCGCAAGCAGTCCGAAAATGGTTCGTTTTTGCAAGCACCAAGTACAGCAGTTATCGGGAAGAAAGTATCCCATTTTCGCGTCCTGGATATCATCGGCGGAGGTGGAATGGGGGTGGTCTACAAAGCCGAGGATCTGAGGCTAGGCCGCCTCGTCGCTCTCAAATTTTTGCCGGAAGAACTGGCTGGCAACCCGGTTTTTCTCGGACGATTCGAGCGGGAAGCGCGCACAGCTTCGTCCTTGAACCACCCCAACATCTGCACTATCTACGAAATTGGGGAAGATGAGGGCCAGCCTTTCATTGCCATGGAACTTCTTTATGGCCACAACCTACGCGATCACCTGTCTATCCCAACGCGCAAATCGCTACCGCTGCCCGAGCTGTTGAGGATCTCGGCCCAAATCTGCGACGGTTTAGAGGCCGCACATCGCAAAGGAATCATTCACCGTGATATCAAGCCTGCCAATATCTTCCTGTGCGAGCTTGGCACGGTAAAGATACTGGACTTCGGATTGGCGAAGTTTGCCGGAAGTGAACTGGATCCGGAGAAAACGGAGGCGATGAGAAGGGCAGAACCAACAACTCTTTCGACGGAAAACCCGGTAAGGACCCTCACCTACACGGGAACTACCGCGGGAACGGCAGGGTACATGTCGCCTGAGCAGGTACGGCATGAAGAACTCGATGGACGAAGTGATCTGTTCTCGTTCGGACTAGTTGTTTACGAGATGGCTTGCGGACATCAGGCATTTACAGGGCAAACGCTAGGAGAAGTTCATGAGGCAATCCTGCATCAGCCTCTCGTTTCGGCCAGAGCGCGCAATCCGGCTCTGACAAACAGCCTCGATTTCGCGCTCGCAAAGGCACTGGAAAAAGATCGTGATCGGCGTTACCAGTCAGCGACTGCGATGAAGGATGATCTCATTCGAATCGCGCGGGAGGGGCATGCCGCCAGACGATGGACACGTCGGGCTTTGGCGGCGGCCGCACTGATTGCGGCCAGTGCACTTGGTCTCTGGCGCTACAATTTTTACCGTCATCACACTACGCTTGCTCCCGCTGACACGATCGTGCTCGCCGACATTGACAATCGAACGGCGGACCCTGTTTTCGAGGACGCCTTGAACAGTGCACTGCGCTATGAAATGGAACAGACGCCCTACCTTAATCTGCTTGGATTGGATAAAGCGTATGCCACTACGCGGCAACTGAAACTTACGCCGACCATCAAAATCTCCTCTGAAGTTGCACGCCAGATTTGCAGCAAGACCAACAGCAGGATAGTTATCTCTGATTCAATCGCCGATGCCGGAAACCGATATCACCTGGAGATGAGGGCTTTCGACTGCGGATCGGGAGCCACTTTGGCTGACGAGCAAGAAGATATCAATAGTAGAAATGAAGTCGTCCACGAGCTGGGAGTAACAGCCGTGCGCCTTCGCGCCGAGCTCGGAGAGCCTTCGGATTCGCTGGCGCGGTTCAATCAACCGCTGGAAAAGGCGCTCAGCCCTTCGCTCGAAGCTCTACAGGCAGCCGCTCAAGGAGTCACATCCTACCTGGCCGGCGACGCTGAAGGGGCGCTAAAGCTCGATCAGCGAGCCGTCGAACTCGATCCCAATTTTGCCCTAGCGTACTGGCGCATGGGCGCAACCTACCTTTTTCTTGGCGAAACTGAATTGTCGGCGGCTTCGTACACGCGTGCGTACGAACTCCATGATCGGTTAACCGAGAAGGATCGGTTAAATAATGAAATTGACTATTATGGCCGGGTAACCGGCGACTGGGAGAAAGAATATTCCTCTACGCTACGTTTCTTAACAATATTTCCCAGGGATATTCTCGCTCATGCCAATCTCAGGGCTGCATATGTGTATCTTGGCCAACCAGGCCGCGCCGCTGACGAAGCAGCAGAGACGGCACGGTTACGGCCGAGCGCCTACTATTTCGGTAGCGCAATTCAGTCCATCCGATTCGCAAGTAGATTCAGTGAGGCTAAGTCTTGGCTCGCCGAAGCGGACGCCCTTAAACTCGATAATTCGCTTATCCGGCGGGAGAGACTGATTGTGGCATTTGCTACTGGCGACCGGGACAAGGTCGAAAAGATTCTCAGGGATGAGGAGAAAGGCAGCTATCGAGAGAACTTCCTTTATGAACACTTCTTGATCGAGATCCAGCAGGGTCGCTTTCACTCCGCAAAACGACTTCATCTGCAAGCCTCGGGATCGGCCTTAAAGTCGATCAATGCTGACTGGTGGGAAATTTTCTCAGCCCTTGAGGATGCCGAAGTTGGAAAAGAGATCCAGGTTCGTCGCTATGAAGGCAAGGCAGTTGGAAGCCCGCTTGATCGCAATAGCAAAATAGCGCTGGCGCTGGTGCTCGCTCGAGCAGGACAAACAACGGAAGCCGGCAGAATCGCCGATCAGATCAGTGCGGAAAGACCTGACGACACGCTCGTACAGCATTACTTCATTCCTACCATTCGAGCTGCGATCAAGCTGCGGCAACACGATCCTGCGGGAGCCATCAAACTGCTCAGCGGTACTGTCAAGTACGATCTGGCGTTCACAGGGTCGGTCGATTCGGTGTACCCCGCCTATATCCGCGGACTCGCATACATGAGAACCGGCGATGGCCGATCGGCTGCGGCACAGTTCCAAAAGATGATCGACAATCCCGGGTTTGGCGTGAGAAATGTCATCGGCCCACTGGCCTATCTCCAATTAGGCCGCGCGCAGAAGATGATGGGAGACAGCACATCCGCCCGCAAATCCTACGAAGAGTTCCTAAGTATTTGGAAAGATGCCGATCCAGATCTTCCTGTCTACCGACGCGCGAACGAGGAATATGCAGAGTTGCGCACCAGCCTGAATCACGCGGATTGAGATGGTCGGAGATTGCCATTCGGCCTCCCTCGTACAGGTTGACGTTGTTCCATAAGATAGCCTTTCTTCGAACTAGATCAAGAATGATAGTCAGTCGGGTTTTGGGCGATTTGTTACGAGACGTGAAGACTACTGTGAGAGTCTTGCGGGCCTGGGCTGGATGAACTGTGACCGTGCCGATGTCCGCCGAGCGAGACCGTCTCCCGCGGGTCTGACCCTCAAGCCTTGATCAGCAATATTGTGAGGCACAGCAAGCCCAGCTTAGAGGGTGGCATCTGCCCCGGCATCCTTGTGTGGTACGCATCGTGGGGAAGTTAATGCCAGCCTAGTTGGTCGGCCTGTTCTGCGAGATGGACGCCTCAGTCCAACGGGTGCAATGATCTATCGCCGAACGTTGACAGCACCAGCACAGTCCCACCGACCAAACTTGGAGATTCGGGTAATCCGCTTTTCGGGGCCGGTGATCTTCACTGTTGCGTTCGCAGTCCTGGCCCCTGATGGGTCGGACAGCGAGCCCGACAACGCCGCTGCGGAACTCAACGTTTGTGCATGAATTGCCGGGAGAGATTGCAGTCCAAGGTCGTCCTTAACGTCAACGCTGAAGAACCAAGAAATGTGACCTATTCATACTGCCTTCCAAAAGTCTCTAGCTGCTGGTCAGAACGGATTTCATTTGGCGCACCGCTCGCGGCATCTGGTCCAACAGTGTACTGCCAAAGCCGAGAACAAATCCCTGCTGGGCGTCTCCCATATAGGAGGTTGACAACGGCCTGAGCCATAATCTTTCGCGCGCAGCTTTTGCTGAGATCTCGGTATCCCGCAGTCCTTTGGGCAGAGTGACGCTTAGGTGCATTCCGGCGTCGGCACCGTGTATCTCCAATCCCCAGGCAACCGGGAATGCATCTGAGAGGTTTTCAATCAGTGCAGCGCGCCGCTGGCTATAAATCTGACGCATCTTTCGCAGGTGGCGCGCGAAGTGTCCCGCGTTGATAAATTCCGCCAACACCTCCTGATATAGATATGGGGGGGAAATATCCATGGCGTGGCGGACCGCGACAAACATGCCAACCAGGTCGCGAGGGATCACAACGTAGCCAACACGTAGCGAGGGAAACAGCACCTTACTGAATGTTCCAATGTAGATGACCCTCGAATTTACATCCAAGCCATGCATCGATGCGATCGGCTGACTCTCGTACCGATATTCGCTGTCACAGTCGTTTTCAATGATCCATGCGCCTGACTCCTGCGCCCAGTTAAGGAGCTGAATTCGGCGCGACGCGCTCATCGTCGATCCCAGCGGATATTGGTGCGATGGAGTCACGAAGGCGGCTCGTGCCTTGCGGGATCGTTGCAGACCGCTGCTTACAATGAGGCCTTCTTCATTTACCGGAACAGGGACGAGCCGGCAGCCAGCGGCGGCGAGAACTGTGCGTTGCAAGTAAGATCCAGGCTCTTCTACCCATACCGAATTCCCGGGATCCAGCAGTACGCGAACCGTGATGTCGAGAGCCTGCTGAGACCCGGATACGATCATCACCTGATCGGCCTCGCATCTGACTCCGCGCGAAGTCCTAAGATAGTCGCGAATGGTTTCGCGGAAGCGCTCTGAACCAAGCGGATCAATGTGATGAATCGCGCTGGCTTGAGGATTTTGGCTGTAACGGCTGACCAGGCTCGACCATAAGGGGAACGGAAACTGGTCCATAGCAGGTTGGTGAACGCCAAATGAGCTCCATCCACGCAACATGGGGGGAAAACAGAATGCGGGATATAAGGAGTTACGTCGGGCCACGGGACGAGCGCCGGAGATGGTTTGCGTCGCGTCGCCCGCAGCTTGGGCCACCGACATCTGTTGCTCCGGCAGGGATCGCGAGACGAACGTGCCTGAGCCGTCGCGCGTTTCCACGTAGCCCTCGGCGAGCAGTTGCGCATATGCGTTGAGCACAGGAAAGCGGGATACGCTTAGATCTCGGGCCAGATCCCGACTCGACGGAATTCGATCGCCGGGATGCAATTCACCTCGAAGGACGGCGGCTCGGTATCCGTCGTATATCTGTTGATGCAGAGGGCTCGGCTCCGTCCGATCCACGGCAATCATCGGCAGGACTTGAGCGACGGGTCGGAAAAGTTGATTTGGCTATAACTCGCATCGTTGCCCTTCACCGACAGGAACAGGTTGGGCATGAAGGTACGGGAGAAGCTGTAGAGATAACTCAGTTTCAAGCAAGCCGTGCCGGTGTCGTACCGAGGATAGGCGCTGTCGTTGTTGGGTTCGAAGGTTACAGTCATAGGACGTTGACCGGTTCGGACGAAACATATTGTCCATAACATTCGTTCAAGCATGGGTGCGGCATTGTGTAACTCCGTCGTGGCAAAATACATCGAACTTCGAACCGTGGTCAGAGCGTAGCTCAATGAAAACAATATGACGGAGCTAATCCGCTGGACGATTGAGGGATGCGATGAACTGAAGGATTTGTGCGCCAAGCCGTGGAATGCGGATTCGTCAACTGGGCTAAAATCCTAATCATGAAACGAGATAGCGTCCTGCATCTACGATCCTTCTGGCAAACCCAGATGCTTGGATGGGGCTGCTTTTATCTTTTCGACCTTCTGGAATCCATTCATTTTTTCTTGACTAAGCGCGTGAACATCGATGAAGAGACGGTGCCTATCGTCTTCATGTTTCTGGGAAGTTGTGTCTTGCGCCCTTTTTGCCGTAGGCTGCTGCGACAATCGCCGTCCTGGATCGCTTTCGAATCGAAATCAGCCGCGGCCGCCATGCTCACATCCATTCCTGCAGGCTGCGCCGCCTGCTTCATCTTGCAGTTTCTCCATCCTGTTGTTCCTTGGCACGCCGTAGTTGCAACCGTGATGTGGTCTTTTTTCATCCTCTTCATGTGGTGCAGTCTGTACTTCAGCATCAAGCAGTGGCAGCAATCAAGCAAGGAAAAGGAGCGGCTGCTTAGCGCCGAGTCTGAGGTTCGAGAGGCAAGGCTGCTTGCATTGCGCTATCAACTGAATCCTCATTTCTTGTTCAACTCGCTCAATGCCGTCTCTACTCTCATTCTGGATGGAAATGCACCTGCGGCCACGCGAATGCTGGCGCAGATTGGAGATCTTTTGCGCACAAGCCTGGATTCCGAGGTCACGGCAGAAGTGACGCTTTCCCAGGAGCTGGCTTTTACCGAAGGGTATCTGGCGATCGAGCAGACGAGATTGGGGGAGAGACTAAGAATCAATATGGCTGTCCCGTTAGAGACGCGGGATGCCCTGGTGCCGAGCATGTTGCTTCAGCCGCTCATTGAGAACGCGGTGCGGTACGGAGTCGCGCCACTCATCGGAGGTGGGTCAATTGTGATCAAGAGCGCGCTGCATGCCGACAGGTTGCGAATTGTGATTTGGAACTCTGGAAGGCGTGATAAGAGCGGGCAGAAAAAGAACGGAATCGGTCTCGGGAACACAGCGCAACGCATGAAAACCCTTTATGGAACGGATTTTGAATTCTCGCTCAGATGGCCTGAAGCGGGCGGTTGCGAAGTCGTGTTGGAATTACCGTTACGCAGGGCTCTGAACCTGCAAGAGGCCTCGCCGTGCGTGCGCTGATTGTCGACGACGAGCCCTTGGCGCGGCGTGGCGTCGTTCACAGGCTGCGCGGATTCAAGGATGTAAAGATCATTGGAGAATGCGGAGACGGCGTATCCGCGGTCGAAGCAATTCTGGAACGATCTCCTGATGTTGTCTTCCTCGATATCCAGATGCCGGGCATGGACGGTTTTGAGGTTCTGCGTGCGCTGCCTGGAGACAGAATGCCTGCAGTCATTTTTTTGACAGCGTATGAGCAACATGTCTTGCGGGCGTTCGATGTCCATGCGCTGCATTACCTGCTGAAGCCGGTAGACGACACGCGCTTTGCGGCAGCGGTCAATAGGGCTCGTGATTTGACCGACTCTTCATTGAAGGCCGAAATGGCGCGGCGGGTAATGAAATTGCTGGATCGCGCCGCGGAGGATTACGCGTCGCGATTTACGGTGCAAACTGGATCCCGCATTCAAATCGTCACATCGGAGGAGGTTGAATGGATCGGTGCTGCCGGTGACTACGTTGAACTTCACGTCAATGGTCATTCTTTCCTGCTACGTGAGACGATGGCTTCTCTCGAACAAAGGCTCGACCCGGCGAAGTTTCTTCGCATACACCGCTCCCGAATTGTGCAGTCGAAAGGCATATCGGAGCTGCGATCCATCGAGAACCGTGAATTTATAGTAAAGCTCTCGGACGGCTCGGAGCATCGCTCGAGCCGCACCTACGCCGATCGACTTGAGCGCTGGTTGTCTTCTGGTAGAGTTTGAAAAAAATGACTAAGTCTCGCGAGGGCCGCGACTACACCAAAATACCTGAGGCACTGACGCAGACTGCTCTCACCTCCCAACTTAGCCAATTTCTTGCGGGGCATTCGGGCTTGGCACCAAGATATAGAGGCCAATCTGTCGCGCATGCATTCGTATAAGGGCACAATGTCGCTTACTTCTAATCAACCTTTGCAAAGAACTTCCGTATATCGGCAACCAAGAGATCGGGCTGCTCCAAAGCCGCGAAGTGTCCGCCCTTCGGCATGTCAGTTTTTTGTACTATGTTATATGTTTGAGTAATCCAGCTAAACGGCGGGACAGCCACCTCCTTCGGAAAGCCCGCATACCCCACAGGAGTCTCCAGGTGTGATGTCGGCACCATTTCCTCTCTGGTAAGCCGGTTCTCACGATAAATTCGCATGGCGGAGCCGATCGTGCCGGTTGCCCAATATAGCGTGACATCGGTTAAAAATGTGTCGCGATCTACAGCCGTGAGAAAATCGCCGTTGTTATCGGTAAGCATTTGAAATTTGCCGGTCATCCAGGCTAGCCACCCCACTGGGGAGTCAGTGAGGGCGTAGGCAAGGGTCTGCGGTTCACTGGCCTGGAGGAAAAAGAAGCTGCTCTCTTCCCGGTCAAAGTAGGAATACCGTTTCCGCTCAACATCGCTCATCTTAACAACGGCTTCCTGGTTCGGCGGTGGCACGAAAATCACGTTTAGATGTAACCCGATTACGTGCGTGGGCGCCTGGTAAGCCATGTCTTGGGCTAGGGTCGAACCCAGTCGCCACCCTGGATGCCGTACTTGGAATAGCCCAAACGATCCATCAGAACAACTAAAGCCTTCGCCATACGCTGTGGTCCCCAGCCACGGGTTGTAGTGGGACCGGAATATCCAAAGCCAGGAAGCGAAGGAATGATGACGTCAAATGCTGGGCTATTTTTGTCCTTGGGATGGGTGAGCGGTCCAATGAGCTTCTCAAATTCCAAAATCGAGCCGGGCCATCCGTGAATCAGCATCAACGGTATGGCGTTGGAGCGAGGCGAGCGCTGTGGTCGCAAGTCGATTTGGAACGACGCACAATCAAGCTCACAAAGACGAAGAATGGCTCGGCTCGAACCGTGCATCTCAATGCCGACGCTCTGAGGGCGATTGGCTCGCTCAAACGACCTCTACAAAAGGCATCCGATCCGGTGTTTCCACGCGAGGGATCGCAGGGGCGATTCGACACGCGATCCTGGTTCCAACCGTGTCTAGAGGAGGCGAAGATCACCAACTACGTCTGGCACTCAAATCGGCACACCTTCTGCTCATGGTTGGCGATGGCAGGAGCATCGATCAAAGAGGTCCAGGAACTCGCCGGTCACAAAACAATCACGATGTCGGCGCGCTACAGCCATCTTTCGCCAGAGCATCGGCTTTCTGTCATTGACCGGATTGCTACGGCAAGTTGAATCCTGAGGCCGAAGGTCTTCAGCCGATTCAAAGGAACACCAAGTGTAGCTAATTGCTTCCCTGCGCCCGCAGACTAGTTGGCGCCACGGAACGTGTTGCCCGTGCGCCTGCTTTTGTCAGCAGTTGCTTCGATTTCTTGTAGTCGTCCTGATCGAGGGTATTGCATCTTGAAAACCCTATTGTCATCCATTGAGGATCTTTCGGAACTACGATCGGGCGTCCGCAGTTCGCTGCATTCAAATAGTCCATGGCCGTCCGTCCCGCCGCATCTTTTTTTCGTGCATCAGCACCAGCCCTTAGCAAAGTCTCAATCTCGTCCGGATCCCCACGCTGGACCAGCAGCATAAGCGTGGTCATTCCGACGTCGTTGACTGCGTTCACATCCGCTCCTGCCTTCAGAAGGTCCTCATCCGCCATGCCCGTAGCAGCCGACGCCATTAACGCTGTTTCGCCCCTCTGCGAGCGCGCATTCACGTTTATGCCTGCTTTGAGCAGTTCGCTCTCTTCAGAATTGCCGTAGGAACCGGCGGCATACATGAGGGGCGTCCACCCGCTTGCATCAACATCCGTCAGCTTGTCGCCTGCCGCCATTGCTGCCTGGAAGCGCACCTCGTCACCGTCATGCGCTGCATCCATAAGCTTCGTCTTGCCTGGTTTGGGCAGATACTCCCAAGCGATCTCCACGATACTCTCGGTCTTCGGATCGCCATGCCTCCATTGGTGCGTATTGGCGGCTGCATCAACAGCGAGTTCAACTTCCCTAAATATCGGAGGCGCGACGTCGCCATATTCGCTAACGCTTTTCTCGCGGCCGCCGATGCGCACCTTGAAAGAACTACCACCGCCATCCATCAGTCCTTCCTGGTAGTAGTTTTCACACAAATCCCAAACCTGTTGAGTGCGAAACTGCTCCAGAAGCAACGTCGCTTTAGCCGGAGTGATCTGCCCTTCCTGCGATGTTCTCCCAAAATTCCACCGGACCGAGCCATCGGCGCTGACTCTCACAATCTCATTCCAGCACTCCAATTCGACAAAGTCACCGCTGATCACGGCTTGCGGCAATTGACGCTCGACAGCGGACGGGCATTTCAGGCGTTGGAGGCCGGTCGTCAAGATCGAAAGTACGCGAACGCCACCGACCCCATCCAGTTCCACCTTTGTTGTTATTGGCTGATTGTCATCGAAGCCATCACTTGGCGGATTCAGTACGAAGTGAAATATGGCCTTGTAAGTCTGGCCGACATGCTCCTCGGGTATTGCAAAGCGCCAAGCCTTCACATTTTTAACTGCCACACCTTGTAGCATTGCGGGGCCCGAGATTGGCATCACATCGACAGTGCCACCGTTTGGTGTTTGCTGAAAGCTGACGATGACATCACCCTGAACGCGGGCGGCTCTGGCAATCGGCGGATACTTCAGTTCAGGGAGACGATAAGGAATCGCCGCTTGACCTTTGCAGACGTTGGCTGCCTGTGCGAGCAACGCCACCAGAAACCATGCCCACGGTCTTACCATCCCATCCTCATCTTACCGACGCGTCCGCAGCCTGATCTTCCTTTTCCGCGCGACTGCCTCGACCAAACATCTTACTCATGTTTCAGCACACTGTTGCCATCGCAGCACCGATTCGCTTGGTTTTGAGTTCGACAAAGCGTCCCCGGGCCCTCAGGGAGTGTACCGTTCATCTATCCGAGCTGCGGGCGGATCCGTCCGCAGGTTGGTGCGAAACTAGGCCTGAGAAAATGAATGGATGAGTTCGATTAGGAAACTGATTACTGCCCCAACTCTTCAAGAGGCCGCGTAGCCCCGCGCTTTTTGTAGAAGAGCAAGCATGAGCTGATCATTCTGAGCAAGTCCGGCGATCCCAACCGCTGCCAAGAGCGTCCACGACGTAGCCCAATTTAGAGCTACTTGGATCTGATTGTCATCAAAACACGATCCAACGCCGTCTTTATCTAGACGTCCGCCAATTTGTTGATAACCGGTGTGAGTAAGACTGTTCAATGAATCCCATGCATCGAGCTTGATCTTCGACAGCAAAGCGTTATCGAGCAATCCCGGCCTTTCAAGGGCCGTGATCATATAAGCCATCTTCGGAAATTCATCTTGGCCGGCCTTGTCAACTTCATTGTCGCCGGCACACTGAGCCAGCCACGTGCCGCGGACATACGCCTCAAATTGAAGGCGCACTAGAGCCAGCGCAGAACCGTGAAGACCCTCATCAATCAAGACCAGAATAGCTATTCCGTGTTCGATAGCTGTGATAAGACAGGCGGAAGAGAGGTGCGAGCGTTTGGACGGATTAGCCAAGGCTAAGCCATCAACCTGCTGCCGAACCCATAGAATTGATTCTTTGCTTTGAGAGAACCGCTCACCATCCATGACTCCGCCCTCGAGGCCAGCTTAAATGCTCGCGCCAGGGTAGGAGTCTGGTGTTCGTCCTCGACAAAGAGCAGACGCCAACCATAGGCAGGTTGGCAGGTCATGGACCGCTGATGCGGCATTTGCACTCGTGGCGATTCGGAGGCTTCAATCTGGGCTTCGTCTTCGCGATGCACCGCTGTTGAAACCAACAGCCACCAGACGATTTTGGCCTCTCTGCTTTAGAGAGGCCAATTCAATCTAAGCTGTTTATTTTGTTGGTGCCGGGAGGGGGGCGAACCCCCACGACCTTGCGGTCGGCGGATTTTGAGTCTGTTTTTTGAGCCTTTGCAGCGAGCTGCACCCGGCCGCAGAGTCACGCATAACCAATTTATATTCAGGCGGTTGTACGAATAGTCACTCTTGCAGTCCATCGCACTAAAATGCACAAAAATCGGAAGCGAACAGCCATCAAAACAGCCACTGAAAATTGCACACAAAGGGCTGCAAATCGACCAAAAACACGGCGGATAGAAATCCGATTCCACACAGCCACTGGCCAAGAAGGGTCGCCGAGCTGAGACCCGCACGGACAAAAGTCCTCCGTCCGTGAGTGCATTGGCGATTTGGATCCAACAGATGAATCGGTGACGACAAGCCCGTCAGGATAGATATCCGTGCCCGGTACCTCCCTGTTTAGGATCACACCTCCAGCCGCTCGGTGATGGAAGACTGCGCCAAGAGGGGCAAGATCAGAAGGAAAATACAATACGAATGTGCCCAGAAATTGAGCTCATCGAGCACCCAAAATGAGGGCAGAAAGAATGTCGAACGACACGATCAAATCTCGGGCGATCATTTCTGGCGGCTATCAATATCAGATCAATGCAGGTCTGCTTTTACTCGCCGACTGGCTGGATGATCCCGGACTGTACAAGAGCGTTATTTTTGAATGCGACGATCCTGCCATTGCTGCGGGGCTCGACGATATTGTTGCTGAGTCTGCCGAAGATGGTTCCTTACATCTGACGCAGGTGAAGTTGACGGTCGACTCCAGTGACGACGATTACGCGCTCAGTTGGGATTGGCTACTATCCACGAAGAAAGGAAAGTCGCTCCTACAAAAATGGAGTTCTTCTCTTCGGCGCACGGGTGTTGATCGGGTCAGCAAAGCGTCCCTTTTTACAAATCGACGACCAAATCGCGACTTCGAGGCAGTCTTAGACTCCGAAAGGAAGGTCACACTTTCCAAGGTCACGCTAGATGTACGGAAGATAATCGACGAACAACTCGATCCCGAAAGTATCAGACTTTTCTTTTCGCTGTTTCAGTTCGACCATAGCAAACAGGACTACGATGCCATCGGGGCGCTCCTGGTTGACCGATTCGTTCCGAATCACGGTCTAATCCAGGGATACCATGCACTGCGCGTCAATGCGCAAGATTGGGCGGTGCGAAAAAACTTTCCTCCTCCGGATGGCAAAATCACCATTGAGTTGGTCCGCGGCATTTTGGGCGCAGTTCGCTCGGTGCCGCTGCAGCAGGACTTTCGAATCCCGAAGTCTTATCAACCGCCCGATAAGGCATTCCTTAAGAGCTTTCATGGTCGCATCGTCTCAGGAAGTGAGCAGGTATTGGTCCTTTCGGGTTCTCCTGGCCAGGGCAAGAGCACATTTTTGAGCTTCTATTGTTCTGCGCTATCGAAGAGACAAATCCCTTACATCCGGCATCACTACTTCCTTACGCTCGGAGATCCCTCCGACCGTTTCTCTTTGCACGAGGTCGCGAATTCCTTGATGGCACAGATGGAGTCGCGCCATTTCGAGTTCATTCAAAATTTGCCATCTGGTGGGGAAAACCTGCGTGTATGGATCGAAGCCTGTGCCGCAGGGTATGCAAAACAAGGCAAGCGTTTCGTTGTTGTCATCGATGGTCTTGATCACGTTTGGAGAGAAAATGCCCGTGATAAGCGTCCGCTCGACAGCCTTTTTCGGCAGCTTTTTCCCCCTATCCAAAACGTGGCATTACTGCTCGGAACTCAACCGGTGCCAGATGAGCAACTTCCGTCGCAGCTGCAGCTGTACGCTCAGCACTCCCAATGGATCGAGCTGCCACGAATGTCGATGACTGCCGTTGGCCATTGGTTGGAGGCACAGTTGAGCGCAGGGCGATTTGAGTTGATGCACGATAGCCCTCAAAGGCATACTGAACTGCTATTCGAGGTCACCGAGGCATTTCATCAAGTCACATCTGGGCATCCTCTGCATTTGACCTACACTTTTGAACACCTCTCAACAGAGAAAAGGCGTCTCATGCGGGACGACGTGCTTGAGTGCGATCCCTGTCAGTCCGGCGACATTAGGAAATACTATTCGACGCTCTGGAATCGCCTCAGTTTTTCTGGAAAGGATGCTCTACACCTTGCAACCGCGGCAGAATTCATCTGGCCCACCAATGGGTTAGGAGAGTGCACGAACGTTCCTGCAAGCGATATCCGCAAGGAGATCGGCTTCCTCTTTTACAACAGCGAGGTTGGGATAATGCCTTTCCACGGGAGCCTGCTCGCATTCGTGCTGGAATTGCAAGAACACGACGACAGAGTTGCCGCACTCCTGCCTCGAGTCGCGCAATGGCTTGAGCAAAGTGCTCCCCCATACTTGCAATGGGCTTGGCTGTGGATCATCAACGCTAAAGTCGGCAATAGCAGAGACCTTGAAGATCTTCCGAACAGACAATGGATGCTGGACAGTCTCGCACAAGGGTATCCAGTAGATCAGGTTCTTCGCATACTCCGGCTGGCAGGTCAGAGTTGCCTCATCAATCTAAAATTGCCTCGGGCTGTCGAGTTGCGCCTACTGACTGATCGCTTGGAGTACAGTAGCAATCATCAATTCGATTCACCCGAACGTTTGTACCGCTGCACATTTGAATTGAACGATGATAAATACGCCCTGCAAACGTTGGCGGCCGACCTGTCTACTCTTTCCATACTCGATTTGTATGTGGTCGGGCAGCAATACCTTTCGCTCAATCGCCTCATAGACGCTGGAGAATGCCAAGAAGAGATCCGCCTTCGGATCAACGAGCGAATCGAACTCGGTGGCATGAAGGACGACGACTATGAAAGAGCATCCAGAGCATTCTTGGATTTATCCGCTTCAACGATGGACTTTGGTGCGGCAAACGTCGTCTCGCAATGGCGGAAGCGAAGTATTCGGCACCTAGGTCTTTTCAGTTATTTCTTACGCCGGTTGGCTTGCAAGAAAGACCCGCTTCGTCTGTTGGAGATTGCAGCGCTTCCTATGCCTCATAGGATGCGCTATACGGTCGAAGGCGCTGCCATACGCGCCGCCTGCTACGCAGGCGCAGCCATCGAAATGGACTCTCGCTTCAAACGCTTCAATCGGAACCCCCTCGTTCGTATATGGTGCATCCTTCACGGGACGGATGTTCCCAAACTCAAAATCAGCAAGCCTATAATTCCGCCGAGGAACACCGAATATCGCCCCTCGTTCGATTACGTCCAAGCATTCTTTGCACACCACTTCTTCCACGTTCTATTCGAATCTCTGAAAGTCAAAGGGAACGATCCGGTACTAACCAAACCGGAGTGTGAGACTCGGGAGTGGGCCAAACGAGGCATCGACGCCTTATATAAAGCCGCGATCGACGCTGCCGAGGCAATCGAAAAAGGTGGATTTCCAGATCCTGCGATTGTTTACCGGGTCGTGCCCCCTCTTTCAGGCCTCCCTGAGCACGAAGAATTTCAAGACTACAAATCTCTTCGCCGCGCAATGTTGGATATAACGCGTGATTTGGCTTTGTTGGGCCAGACGAGACGGACGAATGTGTATTTCACTAGTCAAGACTTCACTACTATGCAGCAGTCAAAGAATTTTGTATTTGACGACTGGGCAGAAGAATACTTGACAGACGGCATGCAAATGCTGGAAACAACCACGGCAGAAGAGCTTATAAACCGAGCGTCGGAGAACCAACGAAAGAACTTTTCTGAATTTGGGGACCGAGCAGAATCAGCTCTGCTTCTTTGCGATCTTGCACTGTTCTGCGATCTCAAGAGCACCGCGCGAGATATGTTGGTTAGGGCAATGCGATGCATTTGCGGCTATGGCCACCGCAAGGATATTGCGTTGGCTGTATTCATGGATTCTTTGGATGAGGTTGCCGGCTCGGATCGCGCGTTTACCGTAGCCTGTCTTCGCCGCATCGCTCCTATCATCGACACGATTCTTGAAACTACCGACGGAAAGGAGACAAGGCATACAAGAATTCAACTGGCCGAGTTTCTGCTGCAGTTCATGCCTGATCGATTCCCCACGTATTTAAAACATCTGTTCCGCGATGGGGCATGGCACGTCGCAGACAGTGTAACGGCCAAACTGATTGACTATGCCAAGGACTCATCAGCTGCTTTTGGCATTGCGTCATTTGGGGTCTTCGAAGAAGAGTCCAAAAAACGGTTGCAGAATCTGGCTGAGAGCACCGATTCCGTAGTTTCTTCGAACGCACGGCATAGTCTCGCTGAAAATGCAGCCTTGTATGGTTTCGAGTCATCGGTCCATCAACCTGATGCCCACGCTCCAGTCACCAATGGCGGTGACCTCCCGATTGTTGAAAAAGTGGACGTGTCCCAGTTTGCTCCCGATCAACTCACCGAACTGCTAAACTATGAAGCCGCACCTGGCCAGATCGTCCGAAGAGCGGAATCGCTGGAAACGTGGGCTAAACATTGGACCCAAGAAGGCAAAGGCGCAGCGGTACTAGAATCACTCAGGAAGGCGATGAATGGGTCCGCACTGCGCCTAGATGGAGACAAAGTTCTTGACCTGGCATTCGAGATAAGCCTCTCTCTGGAAGGACCACTGAAAGCCTACAGTTGGCTCGTTGATAGCCAGATTCAGAATTCCGGCTGGAGCGTGTATTATTCGGAAGACCACGCCAAACGTCGCTTTGGACTAGTTCAGAGATACTACCGTGATAAGTGGGGCAGCTTCCTCGTTGACTCCGCGCGAACGAAATACCAAGACGACGATTCTGGTCCGTTTGTTCCGACGGAGCGTCTGGTCGATTTTCTTGTCATCATCGAAAAGCAAGTCCTTGCGCGAGAGATCGTAGCTGTAATGTTGAAATCGCTTGAGGAAGATTTTGCCGATCAACCTCTGCGATTCCCAGGATGGCTTGGGGAAGGTGCGGCATGACCTCCGTCCGTGTCGCAGTAGAATCGCTGTTCAGTCGACTTTCTTCACCTGTCCCGGTGACCAAGCTACTAGTCGGCAGCCATCTTGCAACCGTCTTGACGAGTCCGGATACTAGAGCAGTCACCCAAGAGGCACTCATAAAGGGATTGCATGAGGCTCGATTTGAGTCAGAGGTGACGGAACTCCTCGCGGTTCCACTCATCGCTGGCGACTTCTCACTGGATGTTGACGCGCTGCGGGCAGCAATCGAGTTCCCATCAGTTCTCAGCGATTCGATTCTCTCATTGGTTGGTGGACGCGACTTTCGTGTCAAAGCCTGGATGGCAGCTCACAGCGGTCCTGCTCCACAATTCCACCCGTCCAAGAGTCTCGAAATCCTTCGCAAGGCACAGATCATTCCACCATTTGTCGGATACCGTTTAGCAGGATTGGAGCGAGACTCTGGATTGCCGCTCTTGAGGCAGTGGTGCTTCGAGTTCGATTCACTGGATCAACGAAGTGTGGAGGAAGGTTCTTCACAGTTCATGTACTTCTCTACTGGAGACCACGAGCACAGGGTTGGTCAATTTGTTTCGATTGATAGCCATCGAGCTCGATCAGCCTATCTCCGCACTTTGGCGATAGCTTCTGAGCGGTGGGGAATGCCTATCGAGGTAGCCGAGGATTTCGCCGAGGCAGTGCGCCCCGTTGATCCTAAACTGCGTGGCTTCGTGCCAACGAAAGCGCCGAATTGGGCTGATAAGTTGGTCCCAAACGGAAATATCGGCGACGAAGAATGGGTGGAAAACATTAGGAATGTCATTCTCGGCAGGAATAGCGGTGCAGATGGAACAATTCTTCACGCGGATTTTCTGGTGGCGGAGCGGAAAAATTGGGCGGCAGAATTGGAACTTGTCACAGTATTCAGTGATAGAGACGATGTGAAGGCAGAAGAAGTCTTCTCTCGGCACGACGAATTGCCTGGACAATGGTCATACAAAACAGCCGACCCGCTCACATTCACAACAACTGCCGAAGGCATGCCCGGTGGAAGATTTGTGCCAGCTGCAATTCCCATATCCGATGATTATTTGGGGCTTTTTTACTGCGAGGTGATGTCCCGACTTCCTTATCTGCCACGCCGATTTGGTAGAACAGGCGAATTGAGAACCAGATCCTCCGCCAGCCAGATCGAAATCATCTCCGGTTCAGAAACAGTCGGCAGAGTCGTCTATTGGAATAAAGATTGGAGCCCAACGCACCTTAGATATCTCAAGCCCAATTGTGGTGTCGCCGCGATCGTCTCAGCGAATTTTGTTACAGAGATGGAGGAATATTCTCGCAAAAAGTTGCTAACCTTTTGTCATCTAAAAAAAATCGAACGGCAAAAGGATTATGGGCCGTGGGACACCAAGGAATTGCTTGGCGAGGTAGTTTAGATCCATTGAATGCGATACCTCGAAGCGAGTAAACCAAACATCTGACGGGACTGAATCTAACTGACGGCTATTGCCGACTCATTGAACTGGCTCCCGCCACTGCTCAGAAAACGGCTGCCGTTTACCAATCCTGCGTCAATTGGCGATAACAGCCGAATGCACTAATTGAAACGTCGTTCGCCGAAGGAAAGCTTGGTTCTTTTCCTCTCCAGCGATGGTAAGAAGCCATTACCTCACGGCAATACGTACCAAGCACCACGCCCGCTGCCATGGAGAGCGAGATGCCCTTGCGCGACCAACTGGCGGAAGTGCTGCTTCAGTGTGTTTCTACTTGTACCGGTGAGCTTCACGATGTCGCTGATGGTCACCCTGCCGTGTTCGCGCGCGTGGTCTATGATCCGCAATGACAGATCCGGCATCGCCGCAAGAACGATCTTTTCCCGTTCAACTTTCTTGGCGAGCCGCTTCATCTGTTGCTGCAAAGCTCGTAGGAAAAACGTTACCCAAGGCTGCCAGTTTGGCGTCTCGGATCGGATCGTTACTTGCGTTTGGCGCAGCGCCAGGTAGTAGCCTTCTTTGCTCTGCTCGACCACGCTTTCTAGTGAGCTGTACGGCACGTAGGCATACCCGGCACGGAGCAGCAGGAGCGTCGTCAAGATGCGACTCAGTCGCCCATTTCCATCCTGAAATGGATGGATTTCGAGGAGGACTACCGTGAAGATCGCGGCGACCAGTAGAGGGTGCAATTGCCGTGATGAGAACGCGTCCGAGGCCCAGGCAACAAGCTCTGACATCCGACTCGGAGTGTCGAACGGAGTGGCTGTTTCGAATACGATTCCGACCTGCTTTCCGGTCTCGTCGAATGCAGCAACGTTGTTCGGTTGGATCTTATAGTTGCCGCGATGGTGTGCGTCTTTTTCGCTGTATTTGAGTAGATCGCGATGCAGCTGCTTTATGTGATTCTCGGTGAGCGTGACCTCGCTCCAGGATTGGAAGATCAGCTCCATAGTCTCTGCATAGCCGGCGACTTCTTGCTCGTCTCGCGTCGCGAAGGATTTGATCTCCAGATTGGAGAGCAACCGCTCTACCTCGCGGTCGGTGAGTTTGCTGCCTTCAATGCGGGTCGATGAGCCAATGCTTTCGATGGTGGCGACGCGCCGTAACGCGGAGAGGCGCTCCGGAGCCAGGCTGCCCAGAGCTTTCCACGCCCCCTTGAACTCATCGAGTTCGGCGATGACATTAAGGACTTCAGGCGTGATCTGGAGGGTGTTTGCTCGGATCATCACACCCAATAATACACCCAATTACACCCATTTTTGACACCCAAGCTCATGCCCATTTACGCCCATTCCAAATGCAATCTAAGCCACGATCCGCTCTGGATGGTCGGTCCGTGCGTACTTTCGAAGCTCGGAGACGGGGATGAGAACCCGACCGCCAATGCGACGAGTTGGCAGCCGCTGTGTCGCGATCAGGTAGTCCAGTGCTCTCTGGCTGATGGAGAGCAACTGTGCTGCCTCTTCTCGGCTCGCAAGGATTTTACCTTCCGCTGCAACGGTGATTCTCGCTGGCGGTTTCTTCTGTTCGCCGTCTGTTGATCTCATATCCGATGCTCCTGATTGTCAGCCCGTCTTCGCGCGTTGCAACGCTATGGGCTGGAGAATTTGCTTGCACCTGCGATCAGCTACAGCTTCGACCAGTTTTGAATGCGTGTCCAAGACCTTTTACTTACAGCGCCATTCCTAGAAGGCATCGCAGAGCAATTAGCGGTCATTCAGCGGCCTCTTCGCGCATTTAAGGGCATCGCTAGATCTACGCCAGAGCGGCCGAAATCCAGAACATTTTGGACTCGAGATTCGATGAGCCCTGCGCCTTTGGTTAGCCGTTTGCGACGATGTCTACAAGGCATCACTCTTGTCCTAATAGGTATTGGACTTCTACGAGAGATGGCGTTATGTTGTCGCACACGATGGAAGAAATCAGGGAAAACACCCCGTTCGGTGCTGCGCACCGGGTGAATTTCGACACTCCACCCCTTCAAGGGAACTGCCCAGATACTTGGGTATCTCGACAGATACCACTGAAAACACAGCACGATTGCAAAACGCGGTATCTGGCCGGATACCACATAAACACAGGATGGAGGTCACTATGGGTGACGTTCAGGCAATGGCAGATCGACCAAAGGAGAAACTGCACGGGCGTGAACGCCGCACACACAACTTGAGTACAAAGCTCACTGCAGGCGAGGCGAGAGTGATAGATGACGCCGCAACACGCGCGGGCAAAACGCCAAGCGAATGGGCACGTGAAGCATTACTGAGGACTGCTCAAGGCGGGAGTTCGAACCCGCTTGGTATGGATATCTTTATCGAATCCGTCGGTAGTCAGATGTTGATGATGGCTGCATTCGACCCGCTCCTGAAAGCATCTGGAATGGCGACCGAGCACATTAGTGCGCTCTTCGAACGGGTCCAGAAGACGAAGCTAATCCGGGCGCAAGAACTCCTCGCAAAACGCGCGAATCGTCGCGCAGAAGAGACCCGACGAGCAACCGAATGACATTCCCCGGATAGCAGAGAATAGCCGAGGTCGGAGAGGAGTCAAGGCCGCGCTCTGCGCGCCGCTTCGCGGTCAGAGAGCCTTGACACCGCCCCTGGAACCTCGGCAGATCATCCAAATATCCGGGGAATGTCATCAAAAAAATGCAGAAGACCAAAACAGTGAGGTGAGCGATGCGCGGAGTCTACGAGAATCCCATCGGAAGCGGCATCTGGTGGGTTCACTACTATGGGGCCGGAAAGCGGCACAGAGAGAAGGTCGGTCGCAAGTCGGATGCGATCAAGTTGTACCAGTCGCGCAAGGCCGATGTAGCTGCCGGAAGGAAGCTTCCTGAGCTGCGCAACAGCAAGGTTGTCACCTTGTCGGAACTGATCGATGATGTGCTCGAATTCGTCGCGCATCACAAGGACAATCGGAGCTACACAAGCAAAGGCGAAATCGTGAGGAAAGCGCTTGGCTCCAAGCCCGCTGCTGACCTCACTCCGCAGGAGCTGGAACGGTGGCTCAGAACCCGCTGCAAAACTCCAGCCACAGCGAACCGATATAAGGCGTTCATCTCACTTTGCTATCGCGAGGGAGTTCGCAATGGCAAAGTGACCGTGAACCCCGCCCGTCTGGTGCGGCAAAGGAAAGAAGGAACGGGCCGGCTTCGTTTCCTTAGCCGTGAAGAATACGACCGGCTCCACAAAGTGATAGCAGCGCGATTCCCGGAGCATTTGGCCGAATTCGTCGTCAGCATTCACACCGGGATGCGGCTGAGCGAACAGTACTCGTGCATGTGGTCTCAAGTCGATCTGGAACGGCGCACAATCGAACTGACAAAAACAAAGAATGGCTCAGCTCGAACCGTGCATCTCAATGCCGACGCACTGAAGGCAATTGGATCGCTGAAGTGACCTCTACAGAAGGCATCCGATCCGGTCTTTCCACGCGAGGGGTCGCAGGGCCGATTCGATACCCGATCCTGGTTTCAACCGTGTTTGGAAGAGGCGAAGATTGCGAGCTACGTATGGCACTCAAATCGGCACACCTTCTGCTCATGGTTGGCGATGGCAGGAGCATCGATCAAAGAGATCCAGGAACTCGCTGGCCACAAGACGATCACAATGTCTGCGCGCTACAGCCATCTTTCACCAGAACATCGCCTTTCGGTCATCGATCGGATTGCCACCCTGAGTTTGAAACTGTCTGGCGGACGGCCTGCCGACGATCGGACAGAAATCAACTCAATTTCGGCGAGGGAATTGGAGGGACGCGCTCATTGACCCTTCACCAGCCGTTGACGATGGAGAACTGAAGTGAGTTCGCCCGATTTTCTGGGCTGAATAGAGCTGCTATCGGTCAAACTCCTGCAATTGTGTCATCACCTCTCCGACGCCCTCCTGACAAAGACGGTCGATTACATCAAGGGTACGAGGTCCCCATTGATCCCGCTGATGCTGGTGATACACACGGAAGATCAATTTCGATACGGTGTGACCGTCTGCAGCGCGGCCCGTCCTGAAGTCTCTCGCTTCGGGGCCAAAGCCCTTAAGGAAGATCTCGCATGCTGTGCAAACCACCCCGGGAAGTTTCTCGACTGATCCTTCCAGTGTGTAGAGCAGAGAATGTGAATTCTCTTCAAAAGCCGGGCTGTCGCAATATGCGTCGATGAGCGATGCAAAACTCTCGAGTGGCAGGCCGTCGAGATGTCTGAAGCAGTTACCTGCCTCTTGCCGCACTTTTTTATCAAGGTCACTGAAGCAGCGAACCAACTGCTTCTCGCACCACGGACGGAACCCTTCGACTCCTACATTTGCCGCAGCCACCCTGGCCGCCGCCAGCCGTTGCACCTCATCTCCAGTCACGGCAGCCTCAGCCATTTCCTCAGCCTCCGGATGCATTAAGGCCGCAATGCAAGCCAATTGAGAACCCAGCTCAATCGCCTTTGGGCCCGGACTTCGGAGCAGTGCTTCAATGTGTGGACGAACTAAATCAAAATGTGCCCTGATCCCGACCCCAGCAAGGTCCACTCCATATTTGCTGGACCGCAATCCTGGTGTATTAACGCAACATTTTTCGAACAAATCCCACGCATATATGTAATCGCGAACAGCGACGGCTCGCAAGGTAAATGCAACGCAGGTGAGTACGGCCTCACTCCGCTCCTCAGTCATTTTCTGCAACGTGTGTTTGAAACGTTGAACATACTGCGGGTCGTGATTGATCAGAGTGCCAATTGCGAGTGCAGCGCGGCCACGCGTTGAATTAATGCCATAAAAATGCGGATCCTCGTCATCGTGATTTCTTCCATTAGACGACTGCTTCTTCCGGACCTCCTCGCTAGGATTGGAACTACAGAGCGCGAGCCAAGATAACTGTTCAATCGATTCTTGAGGCAACGGATCTTCAATCGTACCTAGCAGGTCTGCGATCTCGCGCCCACAGCCCTCTCGTTGGTCGGCAAACGCCTTTGAGGCCACTTCGAGCTTCAAAGCATCCTCGACCGGCGCCTTTTGGAGTGCTCGCAAGAGCTCGCCGAGGTATTCAGGCGATGCATCAGTTGGAAGTCTAAGAGCCAATTGCGCAAACCGATCAGGCTCCTTGGCTGCCATCGCCCCAATGGCGCGAGCAAACTCGAGATTGCCTCCTTTTAGGAAGTCGCGATACTCGCGAGGCCGCTTGTTCGCACTGTAATGGGAAACCGCGGCGAGAATCGCCTTATCGGTCAATGTTGCTAGCTTGTCTTGCGTGATCGGGGGCCCGACGACACCACCGCGCACACCTTCGGGCTCACCGCTTGGTTCGTTGAATTTTCTTCTGAGCTCCCTAAACGCCACATTACCTCGATGGCTTCGACGCTCCGCGGGGATAGCGGCAAGCAGATTGAATCTTGCAAGCCCGTGATACTTAAAGCCGGACTGAGTCTTTTCCCATGGTGCGACGTAATTCAAGATCGTCGATTCAAGTATTGCGACTTCCTCGGCCGAGCTATCCGTCGAGACTGACTTGATAGCCTTCTGTGCAAACCAGTGCGAATTGCTAGTCACGCCACACTCAAAGCGCCAAGGCTGTTTAGAAAACAGGTCTACGGCCTGACCGCTGAAGTGCTTGCCGTTTCCCGCGAAAATACACATCAACAGCGCATTAGCGGTGTGGGTATCTTCCTGCTTCAGAGAATCAACGTAGCCTTGCAACCTCTCCGGGCTTACCGAGGAGACGTTCTCGAGAGCCTCTTGCAGGTAGGCGAGAGCGGCGTTGTGTGGCTCTTGTCCAAGATCACGAATCATCAGGAAAGGCCATACTCTGTCTTGCCGGGGCAGCTTGTTGTCCGGGTATACAGCCCATGACGAGGTAGCAATGATTATCGGCAGAACACAGCTTACGTAATACTCTGGAGCAGATCGCGCCGCTTTCGAGATCGGCTCGTCAGCGAATTGCTCCCCTTTGAAGGAAATCAGCGGTTCGCCTGGGTCTGTCTCGCGAGCAAGGTACAGTTTTCGACGGAGCCAAGCGGCGAGAATTTCGCACATTCTTTCAGGATTCTCGTCCGCGAGCCCGTAGACGAGACTCCAAAAAGTACTGTTCACCGCGATCACACCCCGGGCCTCGTCCAACGTCCCATCCTCGATGAGATCAAGAAAAAGGTCGAACATTTGGCGGCTTCCATTTAGATCAACCAACTGCATAAACCACAGGAATCTTTGTCTCCAAGCGGCGTTTCCCTTGAATGGCTTCAGGAGTTCCGCTACATCGGCTGAAAATCGAGCATCGTGCACACGTAGATACGACACGCCCAAGTCGACGATCGCATCATTCTTAGATTCCAGCCATGTCCTTACGACATTCCGCTGTCGGGCTTGTTCGAATAGGGAGCTTGAGGCAAAGAAGTGTCTCCAAGCGAGAGTTGAAAGGACGTCCGACGTCTTTCCATCTTTAGCGGCATTAAGTTGCGGCTCGATTAGGCGAAACCAAAGATCCCATTCAATCTCGGAAATTGTTCTACTTGCTGCGGCAACTGCAAGAGCGAGATCCTTCAAGTGAATCCGGATTTTGGGATTCCGAACAAGTTGCTCTAGCTCAGCGCAGAACCTGGCTGGCTCGTCCTCGTGTAGGTACTGCATCACCTGACGTACTTGTGCCCGTCGGAAAAGGTGTTGCTCGTGCGCGAGCAGGAAATCAACCAGAGATTGAGACGAGATCACGAACTGACGCGCGAAGCAATAGTCGAAGAAGCTCTCGTGCCCGAATCCTACGCGATTGCCGCTGAGCGTGATCACACCCTCTGAGACCATCTGCTCCACGTAGTCTGATGGGATCTGATCCAACACCTCCCGACGTATCGACAGTTGTTGGCTTTCCGTCATGCCGTCCACGAGGGCGCGCATCGTTGACAGCCAGTAGTCTTGGGTCGGAGCGGCTCGCTCGTTGACGAGCCTCCGTTTCGTTTTCCAGTATTGCTCAAATAGGTCGAGAGTCGTGTTGAGCGGAACGTCCGATGGGACCGATGCTTCCAGGAATAGAGAGAGGTTCTGAGGCAAGCACAACAGGTCAATTGTTCGAGCCGGCATCAATTCTGGCGCATAGCCGGCGCTGCGTAGAACATCGCTAGCTTGCTCCCGCGTGAAATTCCCTATCGATTGATGGTTATGCCCCGTGGCCAGCAGCTTTCGAAGCCTATGGTCATTGTTCCAATCGAACTCTCTGCAAACCAGAACAACGTGCAGAGCGACACGAGCCCGAAGTTCTCTCGCCTCTTTGAGCAAGGCCTCTACGGTATCGAAGAAACTGGTTGTCCTGCCCGAAGTTGTGCTGATGGCATCCAATTGGTCGATGACGAGAACCGCTCTGGAGTGGTCCTTGGCTGCGGCAGCCAGGACGAGTGCTGGCGATTCCTCCAACCCTAATTTGCGACCCAGATCGGCAGTGGAGGTGACCGGATCTAACCTATCCAGCCGAAACGCCAGGACGGGGACCCCGTCCGATTCGAGTCTTTGGACGAACTCCGCAATGCATCCAGTTTTTCCCGCTCCTGCATGGCCCGTGAGAACGCAGTCTGATCCCGTCGGACCGATCTGTGCAATAAGCTGATTCGATATTTCTCGCGGCACCAGCGTGCCCTGAATCAGCCGTGAGCGTGTGCCTTGGATGTAATTCTTTGTCTGTTTTTCAATTACGAGCTTGGCTCGGTCCACC
>Ga0206974_1017_pt1 | contig 42997 bp, 42 predicted proteins | sample Alteio_BWOrgHeat_84_FD_152920 | JGI IMG/M metagenome (GOLD analysis project Ga0206974, IMG submission 152920) | Enriched cells from forest soil in Barre Woods Harvard Forest LTER site, Petersham, Massachusetts, United States -... | ecosystem: Environmental > Terrestrial > Soil > Temperate forest >... | reverse complement strand
CCGCAGGAGAGGGCTCCCGTGAGCGTAAAGCAACTCGAAGGGTGCTCCTTTGAACCGAGAAACTCAACGGTGTTGTCGAATGCCGCAAGAACGAAGCTCCGGAACGTGGGCTGTTCGAGCGCCCTCACCATATATTGCGCGGGGACGTCAGCGTACCGTTTGGCAGCAAGTGCGAAGAGAGCTTGCTTGTCGCCGAATGCTGCGTAAATGCTGGACGGGTGAATTCTCATCTTCTGAGACAAATCCGCCATGGAGGTCCCTTCATAACCCCGCTCCCAGAAGAGATGCATCGCCACATCGAGGGCGTGTTCCTTGTCGAATTCAGCTGGTCTGCCAGCCTTAAGTGAGGTCTTCATAAGCTTTCCTCAATTTTAGATTCAAAAATCCCGAATCCGATGCGGCCTGCGCCACATCTGTAACGATTGTTAGGGAATATCGAACGATCGTTACAGAAGGTAGATGGCTGAAGGCTGACCATCAAGGGAGGACAAGATTATGGGAGCACTCGAAGGCAAGGTAGCCGTCGTGACAGGAGGTAATAGCGGAATTGGCCTGGCGACGGCAAAGCGGTTCGTCGAAGAAGGCGCGTATGTCTTCATCACCGCGCGCCGGCAGGCGGAGTTGGATAAGGCCGTATCGGTGATCGGCAGAAGCGTCACGGCTATCGCGGGAGATCTTACCAAGCTCGATGACATCGATCGCATCGCGGCGGCGATCCGGACCAAAAAGGGTGTCGTCGACATTGTCGTATCCAATGCCGGTTTGACGGAACAGAGTTCGATCGGCAGTCTCACGCCCGCGCACTTCGACAAAGTATTCAATCTCAATGCCAAGGCTCCCGTTTTCCTGGTGCAGAAGTTGTTGCCAATGATGACCCGCACAGGATCAATCATTCTTGTCAGCTCGGCGATGCATCTCATGGGAATTCCTGGACATACTGCATACGCGGCGACCAAAGCTGCCTTGCGTTCTTACGCCCGTACTTGGGCTGCGGAGTTCAAGGATCGTGGCATTCGGGTGAACACGCTCAGTCCCGGAGTGACTGACACTCCAATGCTTGACTCTCAATCGACAGGAATGGGGAATCGCGAGTCTGTGGTGGACGTATATCTCAGCATGATTCCCATCGGCCGTCTCGCAGAAGCCGTAGAAATCGCAAATGCGGCTGTCTTTCTCGGCTCTGACCAGAGTTCTTATATGACGGGCACGGATCTTATGGCAGACGGCGGCATCGGCCAGGTGTGAGGCCTGATGCTCCATGGTCACTCGAACTCCGGGAAGCAGTGGCATGGCCGGAGTTTTTTGCTTCGCATCAGGTTCCAACAACAACTCTCAGCAGGCGCTGAGCACTGTTGATTTTATCCAAGAGGCGCCGCAAATGGCATCCACGCAGTCGGAACTTCAATTCATAGCAAACTCAATAGCGACCGCAGGGTCGCACAGGGAGAAAACAAATGAAGGTTCTTGTTATCGGTGGAACGGGCAAAGTGGGCGATGAGGTAGTCAAGGCGCGTCTTCAGCGCGAAGCAGGCGTGCGTGCTTTCACCCGCAAGCAGCCGAAACCGGGTTTGTTTTCGGACGCGGTCGAGGTCGCTCGCGGCGATCTGTACAGCAACTTCGCTGAAGAATTGGCAAGGGAGTGGGCTGCAGCCTAAGCCGCGGCTTGGAATAGCGTGAGTCATGAGGAGGCATGCGAATGGATTTCCTCATGCGGGGAGCAGTGGAAGAATAGGGTCTTTTGCGTCGCGTCAGGCTTGCAAAACAAGGCACTATGGGGTCCAATCCAACCCCACAATTGGACGAATAGACAAAACATCTGGACTCCTGAGCAGTTCCCGTCCACCGCCAAAGAATCTACTCTACTGTACCGAATACGAAGGGAGTCATCATGGGAAAGCTTGAAGGAAAGGTCGCAGTCATCACAGGCGGAAACAGCGGGATTGGGTTAGCCACAGCCAAGCGTTTCGTTGAAGAAGGCGCGCACGTTGTAATCAGCGGTCGACGCGAGAAAGAGCTGAAAGAGGCCGCAGCCTTTATCGGAAGAAACGTCACGACAGTCACGGGCGACGTAACGCGCCTGCAGGATTTGGACCGGCTCTATGCAGTCGTGAAAGAGAAACATGGTCGCATCGACGTTCTTTTTGTAAATGCCGGCTGGGGTGAAGTCGCAACGCTGGAAGCGGCTACCGAAGCTCATTTCGATAAGACCTTCGACCTGAATGTGAAGGGACTGTTCTTTACGACGCAGAAGGCCCTCCCCTTGTTCAAAGATGGAGGGTCGATCATCCTGAACTCCTCAGTGGCGAACGTGATGGGAGTGCCAGCGTTTACCGTCTACGCCGCGAGCAAGGCAGCTGTGCGCAGCTTCGCGCGTGGCTGGACCATGGAGCTGAAGGACCGCAAAATCCGCGTGAATACGTTAAGCCCCGGACCAATCGAGACTCCAGCACTTGAGAATGCAGGCCTCACTCCTGAGCAAGCCCAGCAAGCGGCCGACCAGTTCGTCTCGCAGGTTCCACTTGGCCGCCGAGGTAAACCCGACGAAATTGCGGCCGCTGTCGTGTTCCTAGCCGCTGATGAAAGTTCTTACGTCACCGGTGTGGATCTCGCTGTCGATGGAGGCATGGCACAGGTCTGACCTGGTCCCGGTTCCGTGTTGGTGCCTTGCTTAGACACGCGCCGAGAAGATACAGCAGCTTTGCTGAAGAATTGGCAAGTGAGTGGGCAGCAGCCTAAGCCGCGACCCGGAAAGGTGCGCGCCAAAAGGAGCTACGCGAATGGATTTCCTGGTATGTATCGCTACGACCGCTGTTTATAGGCTCCCGAAAGGAGAGGGAAGAGAATTAATTGAGCGCGAACGGGCGCGAGGCCGAGAGTTGCAGGCCGGCGGCTTCCTACAGAAGGCCTGGAGTCTGCCTGGCCAGAAAGGGAACGTCGGTATCTGGTCAGCACGCGATGCCGATCAGATTACTGGAGCACTGGAGAGCCTGCCGATCTGGCCGCTGATTACAGGTGAGGTGACTCCCTTGGCGACTCATCCGCTCTTGCCGAGTTGGCTCGCGAAGGACAAGACTGACGTCGGTTTTGACGATGTCATTTCAACGAAAATAAGCGACGGCTCAATCGGGCCGAATGGAGTTCTATGAGTTCCCCAGTACTGTTCACTCCGATGCAGATCGGCAACTTGAAATTATCCAACCGGATCGTGATTGCTCCGATGGCACAGTACTCATCTGAAAACGGACAGATGAACGATTGGCACCTGATGCACCTCGGCCAACTGGCAAATTCGGGTGCAGCGGCGTTAACGATCGAGGGGGCGGCGGTCAGCCCCGATGGGCGCACCAGCTATGCCGACGTAGGGCTCTATTCGGATGAGACGGAAGCCTCCATCGCTCGCGTGTTGCATGGCGTTCGGCGGTGGTCGGACATCCCCATCGGGATCCAGCTCAATCATGCAGGCAGGAAAGGATCTCGGCAAAAATTATGGGACGGGGGTGCGCAGATTCCTCCGAGCCAGCCAAATGGGTGGAAGACTTACGCTCCGTCACCGATCGCGTTCACCGTTACGGATATACCCCCCGTCGCGCTAGACCGCGATGATCTGGCCGCAGTTCGCAATGCCTTCGCGGACGCAGCGCGGCGCGCCTCCCGGCTCGGGCTGGATTTCATTCAGATCCTTGGCGGGCACGGCTATCTGGTCCATCAGTTCCTCTCCCCTCTGTCGAACCGCAGAGACGATGAGTACGGCGGCTCACTGGAAAACCGAATGCGCTTTCCGCTCGAAGTTTTCGAAGCCGTGCGAGACGCCTTTGCACATGATCGCCCCGTCTCGGTGCGTGTATCCGCGACAGACTGGGTGGAAGGGAGTTGGTCCATTGAGGAGACGATTGCTTTTGTCAAAGCTCTTGAGACCAGAGGCTGCGCTGCTATCAATGTTTCAAGCGGCGGTTTGAGTCCATCTCAGCAGATTCCGATCGGACCCGGCTATCAGCTTCCCCTGGCGCGAGCAGTCAAGCAGGTGACGTCGCTGCCCGTTGTTACCGTTGGTCTAATCACCGAATTCGAGCAAGCCGAGTCGATCCTCCGATCAGGAGATGCCGATCTTGTCGCACTCGCGCGGGCCATACTCTACGATCCTCGCTGGCCGTGGCATGCCGCCGCTCACTTTGGGACCCAGATCAGGGCGCCAAAGCAGTATGTTCGTTCCCAACCGAGTGGCTTACGGAATTTGTTCGTTTGACTTCTGTCCTGCCGCTCAGAGGAACACCAGCCGAGAACATACAGCAGCTCTTCTGGAGAATCGACAAGGGAGCGGGCCGCACCGTAAGCCGAAGATCGGATTAACGTGAGTCAAGAGGAGGTACGCGAATGGACCTACGAGTGCGGCGAACGATGCAAAACCATGGTTTTTTTCGCCTTAGCTTCCCAAAAGAACGGCAGCATAGTGTTCATGTGGCCTCATAAATGGACGAATAGACAAAACATTTAGACGGCTGAGCAGTTCTCGTTCAGGGTCCGAGAAATCTATTTTCTGTACGCAACGCGCCCCGGAAAGCTGAAATTCTCATCACCACAGGTCGGAGAAGCAGAATGAGCTATGCGATTGTAGGATTCGGCAAGATAGGTCAGGCCCTTGCCCGCGCTTTCGCCCGTAAGAACATCAACGTGACCATTGCGAGCCGTCGCCCGCCTGAGGAGTTGGAAGCGCAGGCTCGGGCGATTGGACCTACAGTCATCGCCAAGTCGCTGCGAGATGCACTCGAGGCCGACACAATCATTTTGGCTGTGCCGTTCGGAGAACATCGCGAGGTCGCGAAAGCGCTTCCCAGTTGGAAGGGTAAGACGGTCATCGACGCGATGAACGCGTTAGTTCCTTCCAAGGATCTGGATGATCTGCTGTCCTCCGCCTTCGTCGCGAAGTCGTTCACCGGTGCCAAGCTCGTGAAGGGTTTCAATCACCTGCCTGCGGCCCGCTTGGCTGAGGATCCAATCGTCGGATGGGGCCATCGAGTCGTGTTTTTGTCGAGCAACGACGAGGACGCGATCGCTCCTGTGGCGGATTTGGCCAAACAACTCGGGTTTGCCGCCGTCAAGCTGGGAAAGCTCAACGAGGGCGGCGCTCTGGTGCACGCACGCGACGGCATTTGGGGGCCACTTATCTTCCAGGATCTGTTCAAAGAGAAGCAGTAATCGATCTACAACCGTGCAATCTGACACGAGAAGCGTCATTCCAAATGTTCGATTCGATCGGATACGCGCGGATGTCAGCGAAAGGAGACTCCGATGAGCACAGAACAGAATGTGGAAATCGTGAAGAGTTTTCTTGCGGCACTTGGCCGCCGCGATAAGCAAGGTTTGTTGGCGTTGTCTGCCGAAGATATTGAGTGGATCATTCCGGGCGAGGAGTGGCCACTGGCCGGTACGTATCAGGGGCATGCGGGTTTGGAAAACCTACTCCAGAGAGCCAATGAAACGGTGGAGACTTCTTACCCAGAGCCGCCGGAGTTCATAGCGCAGGGAGACCGGGTTCTGATCATCGGCTTCGCTACCGGGAGGATCAAAGCCACGAATCGGAAGTTTGAGGACCATTGGGTCTTCGCCATCACCGTTCGAAACGGAAAAGTGACGAACATCCGGGAATATATCGATACGCAAGCGCTGGCGCGGGCGTCCGAAATGGACGCGAGCATCAGGCCCTCACCAATCGAGACCGGGTCGCATTCAAGCAGATCTTCCCGGCCCGTCGCGAAATAGCAAACAGGAAGCAGATCAGGCGCATTGCACGCGATAGGCGCATGGCACTGGATAGCAGAACAAGCCGCCTCGAAGGGCGTACACAGAGGAGAAATTCAATGGCAACATCTCTGAAAGATCGGCGCTCAATCCGGGGGAGCACAACCGTGTTCCATCGCATCAGCGCGATAGATAAGACGGCGATTGCAGCCATGCGCGCCATCGTCGAACCCCACAAAGCAAGCTTGCGCGGAACTGCAGCGCGAGTGCCTTTCGACGGCATCATGGAGCATGTAGCTATTCCTGAAGGCGTCACTTTTGAGACCGGCACCGTGGGGGGTGTTTCGGGGTGGTGGGCGAAGCCCACGAACGCGCAGCCTAACGCGGTCATCCTCCACATACACGGCGGCTGGTTCAACTGGGGTTCGGCGAAAGCGTATCGCAACCTGGTCGGGCACCTCGCTAGTTATGCCGGCGCATTTGCGTTTGCACCCGATTATCGTCTCGCCCCGGAACATCCCTTTCCTGCCGCCACTGAGGACGTGCGCGCCTGCTATGCCGGCCTGGTTGAGCTTGACCACAAGAAGATCGCCGTCACCGGCGACTCCGCAGGTGGGACCCTGGCTCTCGGGCTACTTCTAGCGTTGAAGGACGCGCAGGTCAACAATCACGTGGTTCCCGTCGCCGGAGTTGCGCTGTCCCCCGTCACGGACCTTTCGCTCTCTGGTGCAAGCTGGACGACGCGCGCGGCGGCGGACCCTTACTTTGTCCAGTCCCAGGCAGCGGAGCTGGTGCGCTCTTATCTGAACGGAGCCGATCCCGATGATCCTGCTGCCTCACCCCTGCGTGCAGATTTGACCGGCCTTCCACCGATTCGTATCCATGTCGGTGATGACGAAGTGCTGCTCGATGACTCGGTCCGTTTTGTCGAGCGGGCCTTCGCTGCCGGAGTGGATGGACAACTCGATGTCTGGGAAGGCATGGTCCACGGCTTCCCGGGATTTGTGGGCCAGCTGAGCGCCTCGACGCAGGCACTTGAGCAGATCGGCTCGTTCCTCTCTGAGTGCTTTAGCAACTCTACAGAGAAGCGGCAATCGTACCGCAGAGCCAACGGGGACAGTGATGAAGATGGGAATTGAAGCCAAAAAGCTGGATTGTATGTATTTGGGCCTCGCGCCTGGGGCTTGAGTGCGCCGATGGTGCGTCAACTTGAAATCACTTTATCTCTTTCGAATTGAGGACAAATCATGCTGAAGTTGAATAACCTCGTACTTTTTGCCTTTGCTCTTTCGCCCATAGCGCTCACCGCGGCCCAGACGCCGGCGCCTTCGGCAGCTCAAACCTTGTCCGCCAGCGATCACCGCGCGGACGAGACTGCCATAGATCAGGTGATGAAGCGGTATCACGCGGCGATCCTCGCCCATGATGGGAACGCGCTCGCTGCCCTGTTCCTGCCCGATGCCAATCTCTGGCTGAACGTTCTGACAGACTCCGCGTACGCTGGGGCGCAGGCAAAGTCGTCGACCGCCCAGAAAGTTCGCGTGAGTAACTATAAGGACTTTGCGAAGCTGGTCTCCACGACAACAAAAAACTTCGACCCGGAACACAGCAACGTCGCGATTCACACGGATGGCACGATCGCGACCGTCTATTTCGATTTTGTTTTCAATGTTGACGGGAAGGCCAACAACCGCGGCAGCGAGACCTGGCAATTGGTCAAAGCTGCGGACGGGTGGCGCATTGCATCCATCCTCTATTCGTCAGAGCCGCCCGTGGAGCAATAAGACTGGGAATAGAACTTACGCACGTGGCGTTTCTTGGAGGCCACTACAACGCCGACTCTTCTGAATTCGCACTTGCGGTCAACTACATCGACAGCGCGTCAGAAGGACGTCAAGAGCATGGCGATCACAACGCAGCTATGCGCCGACCGGCAAAAGCCATTCCAGAGGAATTTAAATGGCGAACAAATACTTGCATTCGTGCTTCCTGCGACACTGGTGATCAGCTCGGCCAACGGATCAGCCCAAATGACAAACGGTACATCAATCTTCAAAAAGGAAAAATGCCGCGATCTCAGAGCAAGTTTTTCGGAACTATAACGGTGCTGCTTCTATCGCTCGACGCTAGCGCCAGCATGTCCGGCCCAGCAGCGAGCCAGAGCATCTCGATGACGTCTGCGCATTGGCATTCGCTAGGCAATAAGACAGACGTGCAATACGAAGAGCAAGAAGGGTTTGCGGATGGGATCATTCGTCTGAAATCCGGGGATATCGCTCTCAACAACCTATCGTTCCGTGATGGCACGATCGAATTTGATATGAAGCCTCTGGCGGAGGACATTCCGGGTATACGGTTCCGGGTGCGCGATCATCAGAACGCCGAGGAATTCTACATCCGGAGCCTTGCTGACTGCAGAGCGGAGAACGATTGCATTCAGTACAGCCCTGTGATCCACGGCTTTATGCTCTGGAACGTTTATCCGGAGTACCAGGTAAAGGCCCCTGTTTTTCCCGATGGTTGGAATCATGTGAAACTGGTCGTGGCTGGAAAGCGCATGAACGTCTTTATCAACGATGCTGCGCAACCCACGCTTGAGGTTGCCGAACTCCTGGCAGATACCGCAGAGGGAGGCTTCGAATTGCATGGTCCTGCGGTATTTGCAAATCTCACAGTGACTCCAGGGAAAACGGATGGCTTATCCCCAACCCCTTCCGTTGACGAGATCGGTAGCACGGCTGGCATTGTTCACGCGTGGAAATTGGGTCCTCTTACCGACTTACACTACGGATCAGCCCCTACGTATGCGGAGAGACCCCAGGATCACGCGAGCTGGACAAAGATACATTCGGAGAGGTTCGGGGTAGTGAACCTCAACCGGCAATTCAACGCATCTCAGGAGCCATCGTCGTTGACCTGGCTTACAACTTTTGTCGATTCTGACCGAGAACAGTCGAAGCTGGCGTCATTAGGCTGGCTTGGACAAGTATGGATATTCGTGAATGGGGTTCTAATTGCATCAGATAAGAATTTCTATTATCCAGAGTCTGAACGTAAACGCCCCGATGCCCGCCTTTCGCTCGAAAATGGAACATATACGATACCACTACGCCGTGGGCGAAATGAGATCACCATTGTGTTGCACACTTCCATCCATGACGACGCACGTTCAAGGACGCCTTACGGCTGGGGCCTAGCAATGCGTTACAACGATCTGAGCGGGCTCACACTTCAAAGTACAGGAAATGATTGACCTTCCTACCGGAGAGAGACTTTACGATTCGAACCCAATACGGTGGCTTCTCGAGATTGCCGCACGTCCCGCAATATCGTGCAGGTTCGATGGGAACACATGATGCTCTATCCGCAGGGCATGAAAGTGAATGACATTCCCGTGGCTGCGCAGTTGCGTCTGCCTGCAGGTTTTCAGACGGCCTCCAGCCTTCACGTGATGAAGGCAGCGGACAATACCATCGACTATCAGATGTGCTTGCTCTTGGAATTGGCGGATGCGCCAGTGGTCGCTGGACGATTTATGAGCAGTTGGCTGCTGTCAGCGGACGGTGCGCATCCAGTGCGGCTGGACGTGGTGGCCGGTGAAGCGAAGGGTCTGACTGTTTCTCGCGAGCAGGTGGAAGCCTTGCGAAAGACGGTCAAGCTGACGAATGAAATGTTCGGATCCGTGCTGTTCCGGCACCCTCATTTATCAGAACAAAGTAACCCTCATCGGCTTCCTAGGTGACGGCGCAGAAGTTCGCTCTAACGAGTTAGCCGGGACCCTCAAGAAGTCCTCGCACGCTCCCCAAAGATCTCGCATTTCGCCGGCGATACCTGAGTCTTAAAATAGACTTCGGAGCGCAGTGAACGGTGAAGGGACCAAAACTTCAGACGATCAGGACGGGCGCAATGGTCGTCTTGCGAGTCGTTGTCTGCATAGCGTTTGTAGCAGCACTCACATGGATGACGTTTGTTCTTTTGCAGGTGAATGCCCTCGTCGCAGCACTTGCGTATGTTCTAGCGGTATTAGTTGTTGCCGCTCGCTGGGGCCTGATCGAGTCGTTGGCGACCTCCATCGCTGCGATGCTTTGCCTTAACTATTTCTTCCTTCCTCCGATACTGTCACTCACCATTGCCGATCCGCAAAACTGGGTTGCTCTCTTTGTCTTTATGGTGACCGCAGTCACGGCAAGCCAACTCTCTGCGAGTGTTCGTAACAAGGCAGCTGAGGCTCTGGCACGGAGAATAGAAGTGGAACGCCTTTATCAACTCGGCTTGTCGCTGATGCTCGTTGATACGGCGGGAGAACTCGGACCGCAAATCACGGCGGCAATAAAAGATGGCTTCGGCTTCTCTAAAGTTGCCTTTTGCGATGGATTGACAGGTGGAGTCCACGTATCGGGCCTCGAAGATCCTAGACTGGACACAGAGGTGCTGTGCTCCATTGCTACTGGCAGCGCATCGTGGTTCGTTTCGCGCAAGCAGAGTCGAGAGGATGGAGTTGAAGTCATCGTGGTGCCGGTGGCACTTGGAGGACGGACTCTCGGCAGTCTCGGCGCAATCGGTCCATTGCCATCGGAACCCGCTGTGCAGGCGATCGCGAATCTCGCGGCGGTAGCGATCGAGCACGCCCGTCAGCAGATCGCATTCGGCAAATTGGAGGTGGCCAGGCAGAACGAACGTCTGCGCAGCATTCTCCTTGATGCCGTCGCGCACGATTTTCTTACGCCTCTGACTTCTATCAAGAGTGCCGTCACTACCGTGCGCTCAGAATATCGACATGAAATAGAAGAGGACGAGTTTCTTTCGGTCGTGGAGGAAGAAACCGACAGACTGGCTGAAATGATTAACGAATTGACAGACATGGCGCGCATTGAACCGGGAAAGGCGCGGATTCGCCGCCGTGAACTCGCGGTTGAAAATATTGTAAAGTCCACCCTGAGTCGCATGAGGAGCGTATTGGATGGACGCCAGGTAGAGTTGCATCTACAGGAGAACATTTCCCATATATATGCGGATCCGGAGATGTTGGGAATGGCGCTGCGTCAATTGCTTGGCAATGCTTCAAAATATTCACCTCCTGAGACGCCTATCGAGCTAGGGGCATCTGAAACTGATGGGGTAGTTACGATTTGGGTCCGCGATCACGGTCTGGGAGTGCCTCCTTATGAATTTGAGTCGATATTCGAGCGATTCTATCGGGGGAAGCAGGCGCAAGCGTCGGTAGCTGGGACGGGCATGGGTCTGAGTATTGCGCGCGATATCATCAACGCGCACCATGGGAAACTGTGGGTCAACAACGTCCCTGACGGCGGTGCGCTATTTTCTTTCAAGGTGCCGGTCTTCCGCGGAGTTGAACACGCATGAAAGTGGCAAAGATTCTGGTTGTCGATGACGAGCCGCAACTTCGGCGAGTTATGAAAGCTGCCCTGGCAAAGCAAGAGTACATCGTTGCAGAGGCCAGAAGCGGGGAAGCGGCGCTCGATGTGCTCCGCAGAGAGCGTTTCGACTTGGTGATACTGGATCGAAACATGCCGGGGATGGGCGGTCTGGAGGCATGCCACGCAATTCGAGGACACTCTGATATCGGGATCATTATGCTCACGGTTCGCAAGGACGAATCCGAGCGAATTGAGGCTCTTGACGCCGGCGCGGACGATTACGTGACGAAGCCGTTCAGCATGCCTGAGCTTCTCGCTCGCATTCGAGCCAATCTGCGCCGGATACCACTTTCATCGGGTCAGGGCCCGGCCATCGTGACCTTCGATGAGATAAGCATCGATATGGGCAGCCATCATGTCTCTGTTCGTGGGCAGGACGTGCGGCTCACGCCCAAGCAATTTGAAGTTCTCCGATATCTTATTGCAAACGCGAATGTGTCGATCCCTCATGCAAAGATTCTGCAGGCCATCTGGGGACCGGATTATGGAAACGAAGTGGAGTATCTTCACGTAGTCGTCAACCAACTTCGAAAGAAGATTGAACCGGACCCCTCCAGACCGCGGTACATCCTCACGGAGCCCTGGTTCGGATACCGTTTCCACTTACTTTCCGAACCTCGTTAATCCTGACGGAGAGCACGCCATGCCCCCGCGGCCTTGATATCAAGCTACGTCATACACCGTGCTTTCGTTCGATAGCCGCCTGCACAGAGTCACCGAACGAGTTCCTGATCCACGGCTGCCTGAAAGGGCTGTTGATCAACTTCGAAAAGAGGGTCGCGGGCTCGCGAGATCCCCTTCTTTATCGCCTTGAGCCAGGATATAACCAGTGACTTTGGAGTGCATCTGAGCGTCGAAATAGCCGACTGTCGTTCAGATTTCTCGTTGAAGATCGCGAACTAGGCCGTCTACTCGCCTGGCGAGCAAGAAGAGGCTCTGCGACTGCCCGAAATGAGGTTCTGGAGGGCCGGGCGGCAATGATTCCTGTGGGACCTTTTCCAAGATTCCAATCGATGGTTCCCCACTCTCTCCAAGTGGCGTGTTTCTTTCCACTTCGTCGGCAATACCTTCGAGGACCGTAGCGCGTCGGATGTCGAATTGGCGTAGCTCCTGTTGAATTCGCACGGGCAGTTCAAAACCCGGAAGTTGCAAGCGATATTTGAAGATCGCGATTTGCGCAATGAACACCAGACGCAGTTCGGGTTGCCAACGAAGAAGACGGGCACGGAGTGCGAGGTCTCGCTCCCGTGAAGACCCGAACTCAAGCACTACACCGTCTGCGTGCTGCCTGACTTGGTTGAAGTTCGCATTGATTGTTTCCCTCAACGAGTAGCTCCGCTCGATAGCCTGCTGAAGATTGGCCGTGATCGGCTCCCTGGTTAGCTGTGCCAAAAGCCGGATATTGGCAACGAAGAGTCGTTTCATCTCGACTATGGCAGGTGAACTCCAAATGTGATCGAAAATGAACCACATGACGAAGAGTCCGAGAAGAATTCCAACGATACGATCCCGTGCCACGGCCAGGGATGGCTGGAAGCTGAACTCCTGAAAATTCATGAGGTAAAAGGCGGCTACGATTTGAACTCCAAGATAAGAGAGGCGAGGGCCGGAAGCTGTGATCCACGCGGCAAGAATCGTGACTGGTAGAAACAGAATGAGCAAGCCGGCAATCGAATCCAGCAACGGCAGCACAAAGACCTGCGCGCCTATCCCGACGGCTGCGCCCACAAGAGCTCCGGCGAAGCGCAAGGCTTGTTTTTGGCGAGAGGCGCCGATTGTGGTCAGTGCAGTTAGATAACAAGTAGTCACAGCTGTGCTGATACCGGGCAACGCGATCAGGTTGTAAGTGAGGTAGCAGATGCTTGCGGCGAGACCGCCCTTGATCGCGAAACGAATGTGGTCCGGGTTTGTGAAGGCGTCGGCAGACAACAACCGCTTAGCTGATCGCGAAGCGACTGGAGGACGCGCGATGGCGCCGAATCCGTGCACCTCAGCGAACGCGTCGTTGATGAGCGACACTGTGCGCTCCATTTCAACGAGCAGCGGAAACGGATGCAACAATTCGCGGCCTGCGAAGGCAGTGAAAGGACGCGGGCTCTTTCTGTCGGAAAGGTCGGCGCTCAGTTTCGCAACGTTATCCCGGAGATTGGCGAGCCCGGCACAATATTCTTCGTTGCCTTTTTCCAGCGGAAATGGGATGAGGTTTGCGGCGATATCAACTAGCCTTCCTACCAATCCAACGACGGCGCCCATTCTCTCTGCGTAATCCTGCCCAAGGTCAGATCGTTTCAAATCGAGCCGCATACGGGATGTTCCGACCATGCACAATCGTGTGACTGCCTTTTGGGCCCGCTCATTGGACGTCCCTTTGGCAAACGAGCCCAAGAGAGCTTCAACGCTCTGGAGACGTTCGACGAGTGAGGCAGTCAAGTCGTCCGCCCGATTCAGCTTATTGAATACAATCACGGTCGCCGCGGCCACAAAGCTCGCGGCGATGATTGTCAAAACGTCCCACAGTGTGTCCTCGACTTTGATTCCAGCCGGAATCGTCTGGTCCCACAGTGGAGTGGTGATGACAACCAGGTAGCCAAACCGGACGGCGGCTGTGTAATTGCTCCCCGCGCTGAGCACGAAGAAAATGATGAAGAAGTTTACAATCACCCAGACCAGACGAAGCACCGGCTCCCCCGAAAAAAGAAAGGCTCCGATCAGGACGTACACGACGGCGATTGCGAATGAGAACAGGATGGTTCGTGCTTGTTTGATGGTCCCTTCAGGGTCTTCGCGGGCAAGTACCACGGCAAAGATGATGCTGAATGCGGGATTCGGGACCTTGAAGGTCATGTCTGCGATCATCATGATTGTCGCAGCAATGACCATAGCCGCGACTTTCGTCGTACGACCGGGGTATAGGGCCAACTCCTCGCGCAGAAAATCTCTCAGCCACGAGAGGGAATGAGAAAATTCCAGCCTCGGCTGCACCGCGGTGGGCATACTCAGCGGCCCCGGATCGTGACAACAGCGGTTTCTCCGACGCGAAGGAGATCTGGTGGAGGATCCAAAACGCGAACACGAACGGGATATCGTGCTGCAAGGTGAACCCAGTTGAGCGTGCGCTGGACGTCGGGCAGGCCCGCTGCGAGTCGGCCGATCACATTGGCATCGGGCGTAACGCCAAATCCGATGCTGTCCACCACAGCAGGGAAACGTTCATTGGGACGAGACATGAGGTAGACATCCGCGTGCATGCCTGGCCGAATGTGATTCAGCTGTCCTTCACGGAAATTGGCCAGTGCCCACCAGGCACGCGCATCAATAAGAGTAAACACCTGTTGCCCTATGTGGGCGTATGCGCCTTCGGAGATATTGAGATTTGTAACACGCGCATCGAATGGCGCGTATACGCGGCAGTTGTCCAGGTTGTACTTTGCATTTCTCACGTCAGATTGCCGGGCTCCCCGCTGATTGATTAAAGGGTCCAGCGTTAAAACGGAATTTTGAGCCTGCTGGTGCTGTGCTCGGCTCTGCTCGACTGAAGAGGTGGCATGGAGGTATTGCGCTTTTACGGATTCCAGTTCGGCTTGGGCCACGCTAAGTTGAGATTCGGCTTGCTTCAGCGCCTGTTCCTCGGCATCGGCAGAAGTACGGGCTCGTTCGACCTGATCCACGGTGACGAACTCTTTTTCAAGGAGTGGCTCGAGGCGGTGCAGATTGTCGGTCGCGTAGGTCCACTCGGCTTTGGCGCGCGCGACACCCTGCTTAGCATTCTCCACGCCAGCCCGTGCTTGATCTTCAGCCGCAACAAAGTGCGCGACATCGGCCTTGGCCGTATCTATGCCGGCCTTGGCCGCCGAAACGCCGTTGACTTGCGCAGAGATGCGTCTCCGTTCGTCTCCAATTTGACCTTCCAGAGCGGCTTGGTTGGAAAGTGCCTTGTCATACGCGTATTCGTAAGCGCGTGGGTCGACAACAAACAGAAGATCTCCTTTCTTCACGAACTGATTATCTTGAATATGGAGCTCCAGGATCGGTCCTTCCACTTGAGGAGCCATTCCAATGAAATTCGCAAAGATCTCAGCGTCGTCGGTGCGAGGATGATGACCCGAACGCAAAAGGACCAAAACTCCGAGCACACCAGCGACGGCAACAATACCGATACTCGTCCAGAAGTCCAGTCGGTGTCGCTGTACAGTGTCTAGCTCATTGTCCTTCATACGTGGTCCCTTTCTATTGATAGAAGACGAGCCAGATTGCAAAGGTGAAAGCCGCTGCAAGGCTCGGATAGACGAGCACGGGGAAGATAATTCGGATTTTCGTTTGCAACAATAACCAGCGGCCCAAGAAAGCAAATAGGGAACCTGCAATGATGCATACCAGCCATGCCGGGAAAATAGATCCCGCGACGTCGTAGCTTGGCGCCTGTGAACATCCAACCATTGCCAAACCAGCATAGGCGGCCAAGCCGAAGTAAGTGGATGACGCGAGTTGGCGTTTCATGGCTGTGACCTCGGCTTTGCCGGTTGGATGGAATCGCCCTCCTCAAAGGCGAGGTTTGCCAGAGCAGTCAATACCTGAGCTCGAGCCAATACATCGGCTGAGCGGGCCCGCGCAAGTGTGCGTTGGGCTTCTGTCACATCGAGCAGATTGCGGACCCCGAAGCGGTACGATTGCGTAGCTGCTTCGTAGGATTGCGTCGCAGCCTCGAGCAACGCCTGGGCCGCTAGACGCTGACGGAGGGTAGTCTTCAAGTTCGAATAAGCCGTCCAAACTCCGTTCTCGATCTGGTCACGAGTCTTGTCCGCCTGGGCCTTTGCAAATTGCACCTCAGCTGAGGCCTGCGCTCTCCTGTTCTTTCGCGCGCCGCCATCCAATATCGTCCAACTGAGATTCAATGTCAGGCTGCCGTCTAGTCCTGCCGTATGCCTTCCCGGATTCGTCTGTTCCATCGCGTAGAGTGCCTGGGCGTCGGGCTGCACATCGAGAGTGAGCGTTGGAAAGTATGTCGCCCGGGTTTGTTTCACCTCTGCATTTGCTGCTCGGATCGATGCTAGTTGACGCATGAGGTCTGGACGTTGGCGGACTGCGCGGTCGATGGCTTGGTCGACTGTGCCCTCAATCGAGTCAGGAGTTGCAAGCTGATCGATGGGCTGTACCACGATGTTGGAGGTGGGAGAGGCACCGAGCGCAGTGAGAAGGTTTCCGTGTGCGACGCTCTCTGCTCCCTGAGCGACCTGAAGATCGTATTGAGCTTGTGCGGTGGCGCTCCGCGCCTCAAGTACGTCGGGAAGGGTCGAAAGTCCATTGTTCCGCAACGCTTCTGCTGACTGTTGAACGGCTTGGGCGTTGGTCAGACTCGATTGCGCAGCTTCTTCCTGGCCTGACGCGTTGAGCAACTCGTAGTATGCCTTCGCTACTCTGTATATCAGTTGACGATGCACGTCGTTGAACGCAAAGTCAGCCGCCAGCAAGCCAGCTCTCGCGGCGTCGATTCGGCCTGTACGTGCGCCGAAATCAAATATCGTGTAATTCAAGTCGAGGGTAAGATTGAAAGATTGAATCGTCTCGCGATAAAAAGCTGTGCCGGAGTACGGTTCGTCTCGCTCGGTTTGCGATAGGACTGCGACTGCCAACGTTGGAAAGAGTTCGCTCCGCGCGACACCCAGCGCATCTGCTTGCTTTAGAGCGTTCTCCCACACAGCCTTGGTTTCCGGATTGTGTACCTCTGCCACGTCAACAAGTTCCGCCAGAGTATAGACATGGTCTGCATCGAGGCTGAAGTTTCGTTTCGAGTACGAACCGAGATCTTGCACAAGCTCAGCTTCCTTTTGTGAGTGCCATGGTTTCTCGGGAGATGTGGGTGCACTCTGCGCACGAGCCAACGGCGACATCATGACCATCCATATGGCAAGAGCCGTGGATGTCCAACAGCCTCGTTTGCCCGAAGGATTATGCATCCCCATTTCATCCATTCTCCCAACCAGCGCGAACGCTAGAACAGTGGGGTAAACTCACCGGTTGAAATCGCTTTGCGATCAGCCTTGAAGACTCGGAAAAGCGCAGCAAGCGACGGAATGAGAACCAGCGCACCCACTGCTATCGCAATTAGAAGGCCGGATATCACTGGCGCTGGACTTGCGCTGTTTGAGATTGTCAGGTCGGGTCGGATCAGATACGGATATTGAGACACTCCCCAACCAAACAAAATGAGCGTCACCTGAATCGCTGCTGCAAATTGTGCCACGCGAAAGTTGCGTTTCCATAGCGCGCGAAAAGCCACAATCGCCGATATTGCCGCGCCCACTTCAGTCAACCGAGCCCAGGGGCTGTTCAATAGCCCTAGCCGTATTCCTTGCGCGGAGACTCCAGCAAGAATGTAAGTGACAACTGCCGCTACGACCGACACGGCGCCTGAAATGAGCGCCCGGTTCCTGAAATCGTCTTTGAGCGCAGCCTCTTTCGCCTCGACGGTGAGATAGCAGGCAGAAAGATAGCCAAAGAGCGACAAAGAAAGGAGCCCAACTGCAAGGGGAAACGGATAGAGCCATGTTGCAAGAAATCCGTTCTGACTGGTGCCCTCGTGGGCGATAACAGGATCGCCTGAAATCGCTCCGATTATGATTCCGAGAATGATCGGGGTAAGACTGCTCGAAATCGAGAAGACTGTGCCCCAGTAGAGTTGGGTATGGACACTTCCAGTGAAGTAGGCGCGAAAGACATAGGATGAACCGCGCAAGACAATACCGAGCAGCATCAGGTAAACCGGAATGGCAAGTGCTAGACAGAACGTACTGAAAACCGCGGAAAATCCGGCAAACAGCAGAACAACTATGAGAATCAACCAGATGTGATTTGCTTCCCAAACAGGATGAATCGCCTGGGCGATCAGTTCCCGCTGGCTTTCCCGACGTTTTCCGAAGCACATCAGATCCCAGAAGCCGGCGCCAAAGTCTGCTCCGCCGAGCAGTGAGTAGAGCACCAGAGAAATCAGAATGATCGCCGCGAGCATTGAGGCCACATTCATACCAGAGCCTCCGCACGCTCAACCTGTTTGGTGTCCGGTGCAGCGATCACATGCCTACTGACTAGCCACACAACGATAATTCCGAGAACCACATATAACGCTGTCATTATGCCGAACGTGATAGAGACGTTCGGCATCGAAGTGACAGCGTCCCTGGTGCGCAGGAGATGATAGATAATCCATGGTTGACGGCCCAGCTCAGTTACCATCCATCCGGCTTCTAAAGCGACAAATCCAAGAGGGCTGACGAGAATGAGTGCCTTGAGGAATCCGGTATGGAGCGTTAGAGGGCCTCTCCTCCACGCCAACCATGCAGCGCCAAACGCAAAAAGAGACAACAGGCTGCCGCAGCCAACCATGATCTGAAAGCAGATGTGAACCGCTCGTACGTTGGGCCAGACGGATCGCGGCTCCTGATCGAGGCCCTTGATCAACGCATTGGGTCTGTGGAACGCCAGCAAACTCAGCCCGTCTGGTAATTCGATCGCATATTTTGTTACGCGCTCATCTGGGAAGGGAAGCCCGCCGATACGTAGAGGCGCACCAGACTCCGTCTTGAATTGACCTTCAAGGCTGGCTAATTTCATCGGCTGCTTTTCCGCGACCATTCTGGCTAGTGCGTCCCCGCTTGCTCCTTGAAGAAGAACTGCAAAGCAACCGACAGAGAGAGCGATTCCGATTGCAACTTCATCGAAGCGATTCCTACCGCGGCGAAGCAACAGCCACGCGTGAATACCGGCTGTTGCGAATCCGGCCGCCGTGTATGCGGCGAGGACCATGTGCACAGCCTCCGGGATTCCGGCCGGATTCCTCATTGCAATCAAGGGATGAATATTTTCGATCCTGCCCGCCACCACATCGAAGCCGGTCGGTGTATTCATCCATCCGTTCGCAATCGTGACGAAGACAGCAGAGAGAACACCGCTGATCGCGACGATGACGCCCGACAGAAGATGAAACCATCCCTTCACTCGGTTCCATCCGTACAGATAGATTCCTAAGAAGATCGCTTCCGTGAAGAAGGCAAATCCTTCCAGGGAGAACGGCATCCCGATAACCGCGCCGGCATACTGCATGAACCGTGGCCACAATAAACCAAGTTCGAAAGAGAGAACCGTTCCTGATACAGCGCCGACGGCGAAAAGAATCGTTGTACCCTTAGCCCAACTCTTTGCGAGGAGGAGGTACGTGGGGTCACCGGTACACCTCCACCGCCACTCGGCAATTGTCATCATCAGAGGCAGCGAGACACCAATCGTCGCGAAGATGATGTGGAATGCCAAAGACGTTCCCATCTGAGACCTGGCCATGATCAGGTTTTGCATTTCGCCTGCTCCTTCGAGCCAATACGGCCGAGCTTCGTTTAAAAGGCCCGACGTTCATGCCGATGGCAGCTGTCAAGGCCGGCTACGTCAGCCAATGCGAGTTGCTAGAGTTATTCGTTGAAGATTCATGCAGCTCGCGCAAATAGGCGATGAAAGAAACTAACCTTACTGATCTGGTGTGTTCGACGATGGTAGGAAGAAGACAATCAAGGAGCGAGCTCCTTGAGCGCCATGGATCAACGTAGCCTCAACATCAGCAGTCGCAGACGGTCCCATCATGAAGCAACCAAAAGCAGTGAGGTTCAGCTGCACTCGTCGATAGGCTTCATGCATATCGGATACAAGTTGCTCCGGGTCCAACAATACGACCAAGTGTTGAGAAAGGAATGCGAGCGCGTTTACAACAAGATCTTCCTGTGTGATCCAGACGGCACCACTTTCCGCAACTCCGAACTTCGCACGAAATATTCCGACATCCACGTCGGCGAGTTCGTGCGGGTCGCGAACGTCGTGGATGCTGAGTGTGCCGGTGATCTCGGGATCGGCGGAACAAATCACTTTTGAGTCTGGATGCAATCCCCTCAACTTAGACTGTGCGTCTTCAACACTTGAGACAAAGCAGGAAGTTCCTCCTGCCTCTACAAGTCGCTGTTGGAAGTCAGAAGTGAGAGAGCTGCCGGTTCTTTGGAAGACTGGGATCTGCGGATGCTCCACCTTCTGATCAGGTTGGAAGAGTCGAACATTAAAGAGGATCGACCTGCGACTACGACTGTGAGTGCTCATCTTCACTCCTATTTGAGAGATACCACTCGCGAAAGCTTTGTTTGGCGACTTGAGGAAGATCTCGATCTCGACCCCAGGGATTCAGGGTGCGATTGTAGAGAAGGAAGTGTGGCGCGATTTCCATCGCGGGACTTGCGGCCTTGGTAGCCGCATGATATTCCTCGGGATGACCGAATACGTGGCCTGCAAGCGCAAACAAGATCTGCTTTGTCAATGGCAGATATCCCTTCGCCGCCATCACTCTGCGCCATTTGTAGATCTGATCGCTAATATCGATCTTTACCGGGCAAACATCAGAGCAGGATCCACAGAGCGTGGAGTGGTACGGCAATTCGCTGTATTTGAATTCATCGAACGTCGGATCGAGGATGACTCCAATCGGCCCTGAGTATGTCGCGCCGTAAGCGAGCCCGCCACTCCGTCGATATACGGGGCAGGTGTTCATGCAGGCTCCGCACCGGATACATTTGAGGGAGTGCCAGAATTCTGGCAATCCAAGTCGCCTGCTTCGTCCGTTGTCGACCAACACGATGTGCAGTTCGCCTCCTTTTCTCGGTCCAGTGAAGTGGGATGAATACTGTGTGAGGGGAGCACCCTCTGCGCTGCGCGCCAGGAGACGCAGAAAGACACCCATGTCTTCTACTTTCGGGATCATCTTCTCGATTCCAATGCTGGCGATGTGGAGTGGAGGCACGGAAGCCCCGATGTCAGCGTTGCCTTCATTCGTGCATACCATGAAGGTACCCGTCTCCGCGATTGCGAAGTTGCCACCCGTCATGCCGGCTCCCGCTGCCAGGAATCTAGGTCGAGCATTATTGCGGATGGTTTCAGTAAGAAAGTGAGGGTCGTCGTTATTTGGGTCTGTGCCAATTGTGCGAGCGAACAGCTGAGCTACATCCTGCCGAGTCTTGTGTATGGCAGGGAAAACGATATGGCTCGGCGGTTGTCCGTCCAGCTGTTGAATTCGTTCCCCCAAGTCCGATTCAATCACCGTGATACCGCGCGCTTGAAGGAACGGCGTCATGCCGCACTCTTCCTGAAGCATCGACTTGCTCTTGATCAACTCCTTTGCCCCATGCTCTTCGAGGATGGAAAACACAATCGCATTGTGTTCAGCTGCATCGATGGCCCAGTGAACGTGGGCCCCGCGCTTCGTGGCGTTGGCCTCAAACTCCTCCAGATAGTGGTCGAGATGGGTAAGCGTGTGCTCTTTGATCTTGGACGCAGTCTCACGCAACTCCTCCCACTCGGGAACAGCTGCTGCCTGTGCGTCGCGCCGCTGCATCGTGGCCCAGAGAAATCGATCATGCATCGGTTCATGGACCTGATCGTGAATGATGAATAGCTCTGCCGCCTTCGCAGGATCTGCCTTGATCTCTTGATTCATGTAGAACTCTCCCCTTTTCAGAACGGTCCACCGTTCAAGACCTGAGCGACGTGGACGTATTTGATTTCCAACCCGGCGTGGCGGGCAACTCCCTGTTGGTGCATCAGGCAAGACATGTCTGGAGAGACCACGTATTCGGCTCCGTGGCGAAGATGGTCACGAGCTTTGTCGAGCCCCATTCGAGCGGACACAGCTTCATCGGTAACGCAGAATGTTCCCCCGAATCCACAGCAATCGTCCGGGCGATCGACGGGCACAAGCACCAAACCTTTCACTTTTTCAAGCAAGGATGCCGTTTTATTGAATGGAGCCCCCATGATCTCCGACGGTTTGGCGATGCCCAGACCACGGATGGAACTGCAGCTGTTGTGGATCGCGACCGAGTGATGAAATTCCGCCCAGGGAAATGAGTCTACTTTGAGCACGTCGTGGAGGAACTCAACCAATTCGTAGGTGTGCTGCCGGACATGCGTGACTTCGTCCGTCTGTTCGATCGTGTCGTAGTGGCATCGAACTTGCTTCACGCAGCTTCCGGCGGGCCCCACGATATATTCAAAGTCGCTAAAATTCTTTACGAAGAGTCGCTCAGCTGCTGCAGCGTTGCCTTCATCGCCGCTATTCGACATCGGCTGTCCACAGCAGGTCTGATTGAGCGGGAAATGGACGTCCAACCCAAATCTCTCCAGGAGTCGCAGCGTCGCAATGCCGACCTCGGGATAGATCATGTCGATATAGCAGGGTATGAAGAGGCCGACGCGCATTGTTCTGCGAGCCGCGGTTCCGTTTTGTTTTGCATCGATGGCAGTGGCCACGTTTGCTCTCCTTTCGAAGGCGGGAGGTTCGCTCGCCAGTGGGTTATTGCTCTGGGACCAGGTCCAAAGCTGGGGCTATTCGTGACGTCAGGATCCCAACTGCGATCCCGACCGCGGTATCAACCAGGCGGAGAAGGGGCTGTAGCCAGCCCGGCCCATGGCTGACTCCAGCAACAACCAACACAACTGCGGTTGTGATCCCAGCGGTGATGATGTCTTCGGAACGACCTATCAGAGCAAGGACAACGGTGCTCGTCCAAATCAGTGCCACCATCCCAAGCACGTGAAACGGAAAGATAAGCAGGTAGAGAAAGCAGAGCGCAAAGCTGAGCAAGGTCGCCACGGTTCGTGACAGTGCGGCGTGTGCGCTCTCTAAAATGCTGTGTCGGAACACAAAGATGGTCGCGACGACAGCCCACATGCCTCCAACCAGGTCATTGTCCTTGGAAGCGAAATATTCCCGAGCCAATATGGTTGTGATCAACCAATAGCTCACAAGACAGGAGACAGCCAGTAACGTTCCGAAGCCGAACACCTTCCACAGGCGTGATAGACGGTTATCCATCACTGCATCATTTTGCTTTTGAGCCGTTTCCATAAGTGAATCCTCATTGCGATTGCTCGCCCGTGAAGAGCATGGACTGTTTTCGATGTGTGTGTGGATGAAGTCTCCCGCACTGCGAAGCCTTTGATGGCTCCGAAGTGAGGAGGTTGCATCTCTTCAGAAGTTGTGAGCCGGAACTGATTTCTCAGGCGGCGGTTGTCTCAGCGGCCAGTCCCGTGGAGTACTCCGGCCTGTAGACTTGTTCGCGAATAAAGGCGACCAGGTCCTTAGGCCGCTTGACGCGCGCGAGCCCCGAATCGAACACCAGCTTCGCCACACGAGCGGCGGTCTGAATTTCGATTTCGAGAATTCCCGATTGCTGCGGATAAAGAAGTCCCTGGTTCAAGAGGTTCGTAGGCACCTGATCCGCAACAGCGCGCGCGGCCTCCATGAACATCTCGTCGGTGACACGGGACGCCTGAGTCGCAAACACGGCCATTCCAATGGCCGGAAAGATGTAGAAATTGTTGGCCTGTCCCGGCAGGAACGATTGGTCATTCCAATCAACCGGCGGGAATTGAACACCTGCTGCGTAAATCGCCTTACCCTTCGACCAGGTGTAGGCTTGTTCCGCGGTGCACTCTGCATGCTCGGTGGGGTTTGAGAGTGCAAGGATGACTGGGCGTTCATTGATCCGCGAGACAGCTTCGACCACCTTCTGTGTGAATGTGCCGCCTACAGTGCTGACACCGATGATCGTTGTTGGCCGGATGCTTTCGATTGCTGCCACAAAGTCTCGCGTCGGTTCGTGCTTGTGCGCGTAGACTTTCTGGAAGTCGAAGAGGTCAGTACGAGTCGATTCAAGCAGACCGTTAATGTCGAACATATGCACTTTCGACTGGGCCACTCCCAGCGACAGACCTTCAGAGACCATCGCCGAGCACAGAAGACCGGCGAGGCCGATGCCAGCGGAGCCGGCTCCGAGGAAGAGGTAATTCTCATCGCTCAGCCTGGTTCCCTTGATCTTTGCAGCGTTGATCATGCCGGCCAGTACGATGCCCGCGGTGCCTTGCACATCGTCGTTATAGACACAGTACTTTTCCCGGTAACGCTGCAGTAGATGCACTGCGTCCACACCCGTCCAGTCCTCGAAGTGAATGCAACACTTTGGAAACACCTCCTGGACTGCCTCGACGAATTCGTCCACGAATGAATAGAGGTCGTCGGTCAATGGCCGGGCCTTGCGAAGACCCAGATACAGCGGATCGTGCAGATACTGCTCATTGTTGGTTCCGGCATCGAGATACATCGGAAGCAGGTACTGCGGGGGCACACCAGCACAGGCAGTATAGAGCTGCAGCTTCCCGATGGGGATTCCCATCCCGTTTGCTCCGATATCGCCAAGGCCAAGGATCCGTCCGCCGTCCGTCACGCAGATGAAACGCACGTCTTGTTCCGGCCAGTTCTTCAATACTTCCTTCACGTTGCCTCGACGTGCGATAGATAAGTACATGCCACGAGGCTGGCGGTAGATATGACCGAACTTCAGGCACGCTTCTCCGATTGTGGGGTCATAGACGATCGGCAGAAAGCGTGCTGGGTCGGACATAACGGTTCGGTAGAACAAGGTCTCATTGTGGTCGAGCAGATTGATCAGGTAAATGTAGCGCTCCAGATCGGTGTTCTTTTTGCCGAGCTGCAACATGACACGTTGCAATTGGAGGTCCTCGGTCTCTGTCGCATCGGGGACGAGACCGACGATGCCGTGAAGCCTCTTCTCAGTCTCCGTGAACGCTGTTGACTTGTTAAGAGAGGGATCCTGGAGCAGATCGATTCCATGTTTACGAAGATTCGGCATGTTTCTCCTTCTTTGATTTACGAGCTCCTGAACGCCCGCGGGATTGAAGTTGTAGAACTCAGTTGTCGGTCAGCTTGCCGTTGCGACATATGAATGGATCATCTTTGTTGGATCAACAACGCGGTCGAATTCCTCTTCCGACACAAAGCCAAGCTGCAGCGCGCCTTCCTTCAGCGTGAGATCGTGGTCGAGCGCGTAGTGCGCGATTTGTGAGGCTTTGTCATAACCGATCACCGGTGCAAGGGCGGTCACCAGCATGAGGGATCGGCTCACGTATTCCTCGATCTTCTTCAAATCGGGTTTCGTTCCTTCGACAAGGAACTTCCGGAAGTTTGTGCATCCGTCAGCAAGTATCGCGATGGAGTGAGCAACGTTGAAGATGATCAGCGGCTTATATACATTCATCTCGAGATACCCGCCCGCACCGCCAAATCCGACTGCGACGTCGTTCGCCATGACCTGGACAGCGATCATGGTCAGTGCTTCAGCTTGCGTCGGGTTGACTTTGCCCGGCATGATCGACGAACCGGGCTCATTCGACGGAATTACGAGTTCAGCGAAGCCGGCGCGCGGGCCGCACGACAAAATCCGGATGTCGTTCGCAATCTTGTAGAGGGACACCGCCAGTGTTCGCAGAGCGCCAGAGAGCTGGACCAGAGCATCGTGTGCGCCTTGTACGGTGAATTTATTCTGGGCGCTCACGAAGGGAAGGGAAGTGAGCATTGCGATCTCAACTGCGGCAGCATCGCCAAATCCGGGAGCTGCATTAATTCCTGTTCCGACGGCGGTTCCGCCGAGTGCAAGGCGAAAGACTCCCTTCAACGCATCACTTATACGCTCAAGGTTGTCATCGAGCATCCCGACATAACCTGACCACTCCTGGCCTAGGGTGAGGGGCGTGGCATCCTGCATGTGAGTGCGGCCGATTTTAACGATGTCCTTCCATTCAATCGCCTTTACATTGATCGCATCGCGAAGCCCAAGGACTGCGGGGATCAAGCGCTGCTTCACGTTGACCGCAGCCGCAATATTCATCGCCGTGGGAAATGAATCATTGGATGACTGGGACATGTTGACATCGTCGTTCGGGTGAACCGGCGATTTGCTACCAATAGAGGTTCCGGCGAGTTGGCAGCAGCGGTTCGAGATGACCTCGTTCACATTCATGTTGAATTGCGTGCCGCTGCCGGTCATCCAAACATGCAGAGGAAACATGTCTGCGTGCTTGCTTGCGAGAATCTCATCGCAAGTCTCGACGATGAGCTTGTGCGGTTGGTCCCGGAGGCGTCCGGCGGCATGATTGGCATTCGCGGCGGCCTTCTTCAAGATCGCGAATGCCGAGATCATCTCGCGCGGGATAAGATCTTTGCCGATGCTGAAGTGTTCGAGCGACCGTTGCGTTTGCGCTCCCCACAACTTATCACTTGGTACATCGACTTCACCGAGACTGTCGGATTCTCTCCGTACCGTCGATTCATTGACCCCGTTCCTGGTCGAATTCATGGCTTCTCCTAATCCTCTCTTCAGGTGTCAAACACCGATCAAGACTGTGAATGTCAATCGATGAACTGAGCGGCGGATTCCTGCGCTTCCGATTCGTCAATTGATTCGAACTCGGGATCAGCATTGTTCAGCGGACGCTCCGCGCTACGAAAAGCGCCGCGCGGCCCTATGATGTATAAGGAAGCGGCAGAGGCTGCGGCCAGCGTGATTGGCCCCAGCGCGGATGCGATTGATGTGATGTAGAAGACGAAATCGCTCATATTGACTCTGCATTGCGGCTATGATGCCGGCGCCGTAGATGAAGCACTTAGATGACCATTCCCTGGGGGCTCTGATAGGCGGGCAAAGGAATACGTTCGCTTCGTTTTCTAAGTGACGCGTAACTCATTGCTGTGGAATGGGGAGTCGAGCGTGAGTGTCAGTAGTTCGATAGCAAGCTCCTGGGCAAAGCAACAAAGTCTGGCGCCGTTCGTTCACCGCATCTCTGTCCATTGGTCGACTACAAAGTCGTGACCTGGACACGAACATGTTGATATCAGAGTGTTGTCGGTCGACATGAGGAAGGTGCGCAAGGAGTGCCCCGTCACAATAGAAGAGCGGGACTGGATTGTCGCTATAGCTTCGAGAGAACTCGTGGAAGGATGGGAGCGGAGAATTCGACCAGTGAGCGGCGCCTTGCGTGATTCGCGATCTGAAGACGCGCATTTCCAGTGCCGCAATACTTACGCAGCACGCTTCTTACCGCACTGACAGACTGTGCGAGAACGCTGTTGGTCTGAGTGAAGCTAACTGGATCAGGGTCGTAGCGACTCACTGATGGGGACTCTGGCTTGCCTTGGCAGTGCGCATGACGACACGGGCATCAGTTGAAGCTGAACAAGCAAGGAAGAATCTTCTGGAGAATGAATGTCTATCCAAACGTAAATGAAAAAGCCTGTACGCCTGGATCAAGAAAGTCAATCTCGAAGGTTCGGTCTTCTATCTGACCTTTTTGGCGAATGAGCTGATAGAGACGGTACTCCCGCACCACGCCTGTGCCGTCTGGGGCTGAGTCGGAGCCACAATTGACGCCAGGCGTAGCTCCATCCAGTTTCAGCTTAAAGCGAACCGGCTTTCCATTCTTCGTGGGGCCCAGTACCATGTGCAGGTCCCGGCTGTGAAATCGAAACACTATCGTACCTTGCGATTGTTGGAGTACTGCGCTCTCCGCGCCATCGATCCAGTTTCCAGTTAGTCCCCATTGATTCAGCTTCGGCTTAACGGGTGGACTATATGACTTTGGTGAATTGTGATCCAATCTCCCCGGGGATGCGAAGCGCTCGGCAAGACGGAACCCTATATAGGTTTCCGGAGACGCTGTATCTTGACTCGGGGGTGCCTCCACTCCTTTGGCAGAGAGTGCGCCTGCATCCGCATCTAGATTCGTAGCTCCGTTTTCGATTAGCAGTTCACGAATGACCTGCTCGGATTCCCTGTAATCGCCCTCTCCAAACTGGTGATAGAGAATGTCACCCTTTGCATCAATGATGTAAAGGGCCGGCCAATATTCATTATTAAACGCATGCCAGATCCGATAGTTTGCATCGAGAGGAACTGGGTAGGCGATATTCAAGTCATGCAGAGAGGCTTGAACGTTCGCCGGCACTTTCTCAAAGGAGAACTCGGGCGTGTGCACCCCGATCACAACGAGGCCGGAGCTCTGATATTTGGCTGCCCAATACTTCACATAGGGCAATGCACGAAGGGAGTTTATGCAGGAATAAGTCCAAAAGTTAACCAGTACAACCTTGCCGCGCAGAGACTTGGGGTCCAATTGAGCGGAGTTGAACCAGGCAGTCGCTCCATCGAGGTTGGGCAATCGTCCCTCGTACGAGAGGACTGGTTGACTGCTGCTTGCGTGCGCGGCCAAAACAGTTGGCAGTGCGGGCCTTAACGCACCCGCGAAGTGCTGCTCTATTTCGCTCAAATCTGGAATGGCGGAGTGTTTCGACGATCTCGAGTCCAGTGCTCCGAGGACGATCGCGCCAAGGATGGCAAAGACTCCCAATGGTCGGCATATCCGGTACGCAACCGAGATGGGGTTTCCTGTTTTGTTAGCGATCATTCCGGAGTCCTCCTTGTATCGATTCAATACTGCCGATTGCGCAGGAGCGAAAAGTGGAGCTGGGATTCACGGAACCGGCTTTTGAAGAAGAGCCCTGCAGATTGTGGTTGCAACTCCGCAGGGCATGAGCGGCGAACATCGTTCAGAGAGTATGGACGTCAATAACGGCTTGAGCAAATGCTTGCGGAGCTTCCTGCGGTAGATTGTGTCCGATGCCGCCGCTGACGAGGCGGTATTCATATTTGCCTGCAAACCTGGTGCGATACACCGACTCGGGCGGATGCGCCGCACCGTTGGAATCGCCTTCCATGGTAATTGCGGGCACGGTAACGGCAGGAAGGGCGGCCAGCCGCTTTTCCAGGCTGTCATATTTCCGCTCGCCATCGGCCAAGCCAAGCCGCCAGCGATAGTCGTGCATCACGATGTCAACATGATCGGGGTTCTTGAAGGACGCCGCTGTACGGTCGTACGTGGCATCGTCGAAATTCCACTTTGGCGACGCCTGATGCCAGATGAACTTATTGAACTGGTCGAGGTATTTCGTATAGCCGGCCTTGCCGACTGGGGTAGAGAAATAGTACTGGTACCAAAACAAGAACGAAGGCTCAGGTGGCGTTGGCACCTGGTTGCCCTCTGGGCTGCTGATCAGATAGCCGCTGACGGAAACGATCGCCTTGCAGCGTTCCGGCCAGAGCACCGCCAGGACGTCTGCGGTGCGCGCGCCCCAGTCAAAGCCTGCAACAGTGGCTGTCTGGATCTTGAGCGCATCCATCAAAGCGATGATGTCGAGGGCGACGGCCGACTGCTGGGCGTTCCGCATTGTCTTGCTGGAGAGAAAGCGCGTCGTACCGTAGCCGCGCAGATAGGGGACAATCACCCTATAGCCTGCCGAAGCCAACAATGGAGTGACGTCGACAAAGCTGTAAATGTCGTAGGGCCAGCCATGGAGCAGAATGACCGCACGGCCATCTGCGGGGCCGTCTTCTGCGTATCCAATGTTAAGTAAGCCGGCGTCGATCTGCTTTATCGATGCGAAGGAGGTGTGTGTCCCCGGCTTGATTGCTGGAACATCTGATGATGCCGGATATCTTGGCTCTGCACTTCCAGAGCCCAGAAGGCCGAGATGAGTGGCGGCAACGGCAAGTGCCGCTTTGCCCATAAACCGTCGGCGCTGATGATTGATTTCTTCGAACATAGTATTTCCCTCCCATCGAGTGAATGTGATCTTGCTTGCCAAGTCAGACAACTGTTGTCAGGAACCGGGTTTCGGGTCAATTCAGGTGGCTCTCCGCACGTCAAGGAACCCGTCGGCGAGTTCTCTTGCATCGTGGCTGATCGCTATCATTTGAAAGTCGCTCGAGGACAATGATTGTCTCGTCGTCCTCGGCCTGCACTCCTCCGCGGAAGCTGCGTAGCGCGGACGTAAGCCGATCACCGAGAGCTTCCGCAGAGCCACAATCAAGTTGTCTAATCAGGTTCATAAGCCCATCAGGCCCGAGCTCGTCACCGGCTGGGTTCGTTGACTCGGTTACACCATCCGAATAAAGAAGTACGAGATCGCCAGTTTGTAGCTTCACCGCAGTCCTGTCATAGTCGGCACAAGCAAATAGTCCAAGTGGAACGCCCACGGGCCACGTTCGACGAGGCACCGGATTGATCTCAAGCCAGTCCCATTCCTTACGCTTGGCTTTGAATACACAAGGTATGGGGTGACCAGCATTGGCCAGTAAGAGCGAGCTTCGCTCATCATGCCATCCAACGGCCACCATGGTGGCGTAATGTACTCCGTCGAGGCCCTCTTGAACGGCATGATTGAGGTCGCGCATGAGCCCGTTATGTTCCAATTCCGGCAGATACCTCTGCATCAACTGTCGAAGCTCCCCGGCCAGTGTTGACACCGCTTTCCCATGCCCGCTAACGTCCGCCAATGCGACGCGCGAGACGACACAGCCAGGACAGACTGAAACGTAGTGGACATCGCCCCCCACTTTGCTTGAGCCTGCAGGCGTCGAGCTCACCCAAGCCAGCAGCCCCGGTAGTTCGAGCAAACTCGCCGTTCTTTCGCTACCGGCCCATATCCCAGCGCACGCCATCTGGGTCCGAAGAAAGGGCGCCACCGCGAGATTGTGTTCATGGTAGGTACTCGATCCAGTTGTCATGCGATACCTCCTGTGAAACGCGTCATGCTGAGAACTCTGTAATTCGAACAACCCATAGGGCATTGAGAGACTCCTCGGTTGCGCTAGGCGCCATGACCATCGTTCCTTCTTTGAATGGGCATTGTTTCTTCCCCGAGCAACATTCTGAGCCGTTGATTCTCGATAAGCAGCTCGCAGATCGATTGCTCGAGCCCGCGCAACCGGTCGTGCCACTCCTGTGATCCTGGGTCTGGTTGCATATGCTTCAGCCCCGGCACATGCGCACTCGCTAAGGGACTTTCTGAAATGCAGTCTTGCGACTCGTCGGTTAGCGGTTTGAATGTGCCGGGCGAAGCCATTTCAGACTCGATCCTTAAATCAGGTTGATCACGACATCAATGTTGCCGCGTGTCACCTTGGAATACGGGCAATTCTGATGTGCTGCATCTACCAAGGTCTGTGCGATCTCACGATCGAGCCCCGGCAAGCTCACGTTGAGGCGTGCTTGAAGGAAGAAAGCTCCGCCAGACGTGCCAAGGTCCACTTCTGCGTTGATTGCCCTGTCGTCCGGGAGAGCGACCTTCATCTTGTTGGCTGCTATTCCCATAGCACCAATGAAGCATGCTGACCAGCCGGCGGCGAATAGCTGCTCGGGGTTTGTGCCGGTACCGGCGTGGCCGGGAGGTGACAGCGTGATATCTAAACGGCCGTCGTCACTCCGGGCCGCACCATCGCGACCTCCAGTCGTGCGAACCTTCGCGGTGTAGAGAACCTTGTCGAGCTTTGTCATCGAGGACACGCTTTCTCAAAAGATGGATATTCCGTTTGGGTTGCAACTCCTTCCCCTAGAGCAGGAGTCGCCGCGCTGCATGGATACTGACAACCGTTAGTTCTTCTCGCTTGGAGGGAAGTGTTCGAACAGCTTATCCACAGCCTTGTCGAGGTGTTTTATGTTCTTGTCGGACTTATCGGAGAGGGTGTCGCTCGCCGACCCACGCCAGATGAGGGTCTTCGTCTTCGAATCGAACAAATCCACGACCAACGTTCCGACTCTATAGGTGGAAGTTGTCGTCGTGGCATCTCCGAAACCTCCTCCTCCCCATCCTCTCCAGCCCCAACCACCGCCGAAACTGTCGTAGTAAGTATTGAGGGTTTGATGGGCTTGATTGATTTCCATGGCCATGATGGACACGCTTCCGCCTGAATCGACCAGCGTCCAACCTTTCGCTGCCAACGCTGAATTGACCGCCGACTTGATCCGATCAATCCACAATGGGTTTTCTGTATGAACATTCTCCCAAGAGAATGTCTTGTACTGATTGAACTTCGAGTCTCGATCGTAGTCAGTCTTCACCTGCTGTGCGAAGGATGCAGCCGTGGAGAGAAGCACGAATGCGAGGAGGAGAGATATTCTGCGCCGTAAGCTCATAGAGGCTCCTTTTGCCGTGTGAATGTTAGTGATGACAACCTTTAGCTGGACTTGAATCCAGGTGGCAATTCGAGAATCATCGATCTCGCATTCCATAGATGCATGCGTTGTGCCAATCGCCCTTTGGGCTGGGATCAGAGCCTACGTCGATTGAACTGAAATGGTTAGCTATGCCGCCGGGGCCAGAACCTCAATTACGCAGCCTTTGGAAATGTTGTTGAGTCGTCTCGAATGTCGATGCGGCGACGCGCACCTCAGGGCATACATGGTCGAGGGAATTGTTGTTCCTCGTCGATATGACGACTTGAGCGTCAGTCCATGGACCCACTATCTCGCCAGCACGGCGCAGATTATGAAGAAATAGATGGTTTTAAGCAATCGCCACTTTTGGCGATCAACGTGCATGAATAGGGTTGTATTCGCTCTAAATCGCTGAGGTCGAAGTGAAGATTTCAGGGATTGAGAAACAAGTTCAGGTGGCGGAGGTCGCAATCATGGGAACGACATCATTCGGAGCTGATGAACCGAAATTGAGTGGCTACCATCCAGACGTTGAGAAAGTTCGAGAGATGGAAGTAGTGCTTTCTCATTACCTACCTTCGTTTCATCGACACGCTTTTCGATGCATGGGGAACGCTGCTGACGCGGAGGATGTAGTTCAAGATGCGTTGGTGTCTGCATATAAGCACCTAGGGCAATTCAGAGGTGAGTCGCGGATGTCGACGTGGTTGACGACGATCGTGATCAATTCAGCGCGAATCCACTTGCGAAGACGGCCGCGCCACATTCACGAGTCGTTGGAGGATCATTCCGAGGCGGAAGAGCACTATTCGTTACTGGACCGTGTTTCGGATCGCGGAATAAGTCCGGAAGAAGCCTATCGCAGGTCGGAATACAAGAGGCACCTGACGCGTTGGGTGAAAAAGCTTCCATCAAAGCTAAGGCCAGCGTTTCAACTTTGTTGCATGGAGGGGATGACCATCCGAGAGGCGGCCGGCATTTTGGGAGTAACAGAGAGCGCTGTGAAGTCTCGAGTCTTCCGCGCTCGGACAACAGTGCTGGATTTTGCGCGGCAAACTAATATTGGACACTTGAGCAGATTGCAACAGGAGACACAGTCGAAAATGTAGAGGCAGTTCATGGTCACAAGGAGTCGCTTGACTCTCTAAGATGCCAGGCACGATAAGGAGCCCAAGTGTAAGTGTGGCTAGGTCGCAAAGCGCGATAGTGATTGCTCGCAGTAACTGTCGCCTGCTTGCGCTGTGTTTGAGTGATCCTGTCGATCTGTTGGTGAAATCGGGATCGGAAGATCAGAAAGCTGTCCTTGCTGTTCGAGGTTGTGTCGGGAAATCTCATGTCTTTGCATCATCGCAATGAGGGTTGTCCTGGGCACTCCGAGCTGTGCTGCGGCTCCGCGGCGCCCCCCGACGATCCAATTTGTTTCTCGAAGGACTGCGATGATGTGCGCCCGCTCCACGTCGACCAGTGTTCTGGCGGGGGTGAGCGGCTGGTTCTGCCTCCGAAGCTCCGTCGTTTTCAGTTGAAGCGCCGGCCCGACTGTCATGATGACTGCGCGCTCGATGACGTTTTGCAGTTCCCTGATATTGCCTGGCCATTCGTAGCTCATTAGGAGTTCCATGACGTCATCGGGGACGCGATCGATCGACTTAGATTGTTGTTTTGCAAACCTCTGAACGAAGTGTTCAACGAGCGGGAGAAGGTCATCCATTCGTTCGCGCAATGGCGGCAACGCGATTGGAAACACGTTGAGGCGGTAGTACAGGTCGGCGCGGAACTTCCGTTCCTGCACCATGCCCCATAGGTCCTGGTTGGTGGCCGCGATGACACGCACGTCTACCTGAGTGGGACGGCTGCAGCCAAGACGTTCACATTGCTTTTCCTGGAGAACACGGAGAAGTTTCGGTTGCAGTTCCAGGGGAAGGTCTCCGATTTCGTCCAGAAACAACGTTCCTTTGTCGGCAGCTTGGAAGCGTCCAGTCGTCTGGGCAACGGCTCCCGTAAAGGCACCCCGTTCATGTCCAAACAATTCACTCTCAAGCAACGAGCTTGGAATCGCCGCACAGTTAATGGCCACGAAGCGATTATGGCGGCGAGGTCCGGCCTCGTGAATCGTTTGGGCAATCACTTCTTTGCCTGTGCCAGTTTCGCCTTGAATCAGTACGGAAGAGTCTACCGGTGCAACCATGTTAATGCGGTCGAGTAAGGCGCGGAATTTCGCACTGGAACCAATCAAATGCAATTTGGACACACTTCACCTCCACGCGAGAACCTTGGGGAAGTTCCGCGGACTACTGCTGAGCGGTGGTTAGAGCGAGACGGATGTTTTGGAGCAAATCCGCGGCATCGAAGGGCTTGTGCAGAAAACTGACAGCACCATCGTTCATGGCTTGCTTTTGAGTTTCAGCGTTGTCGTGGGCAGAAATGAAAATGACAGGCAGAGTAGGTCGCTCGAGCCTGATGCGACGCTGCAACTCGATACCATCCATTCCCGGCATGCGAACATCGGTAATCACGCATGCCGCCACGGCTAGCGTCCCGGAGCTGAGAAACTCCTCCGCTGTTGGGAACAGTTGAGACGCATATCCCGCGGATTCGACCAAGCTCTCGAGGGACTCTCGAACTCGAAAATCGTCGTCCACCGCTACCACTACTACCATATGTTTTGCTTGGTTGGTCATTTCAAAGCCAATCTCCAACTACGCTTCGATGGTAACGGGGACTCAGCAGGCTGACAATTATAGGTTTATTCAGGTGAGTTTAGATGTACGAGGAACTCCAAGCTTATCTGCCATTCTGACGAGCTCCGCCAGCGATTTGGCTTCCATTTTGCGCATGATTTGACCTCGATGAACGCCAATGGTGATCTCGGCAGTACCGAAGTGTGCAGCCGTCACTTTATTTGCATATCCTCCGACAACGAAAGGAAGAACTTCGCGCTCGCGAGGAGTCAAAAGGCTGTAATGCCTCTGCAATTCGGCGAGTTCCGTTCTCTTCTGTCTCGCAGTTCGATCAATACAAATCGCGTTATCGATTGCGTGTATCAGGTCTTGCTCGCTGAATGGCTTAGACAGGAACTCAATCGCGCCTGCCTTCATGGCGCGCACAGAAGAAGGAATATCTCCATGTCCCGAGATGAAAACAATCGGCGGCGCATCTCTCTTCGCAAGCTGTTGCTGAAGTTCGAGGCCATTCGTTCCCGGGAGTTGTAAGTCCAAAATCAGGCATGCTGGGGCATCGGGCCTTTCACATTCCAGGAACTCGGCGGCTGAACTGAAGACGGCGACCTGAAGTCCCATCGAAGACACGAGGCTGCACAACGACTGTCTTATTCTCAAATCGTCGTCAACCACAAAAACAATGGGACTGTCAGTATTCATTGCGCCCCCTCGTTTCGAATGGGAGCGTAAAGGAAAAGGTAGTGCCTGTGCCTTCGGAAGAGGTAGCCCATAGCCGGCCGTGATGCGCTTCGATGATAGATCGGCAAATTGCCAACCCCATGCCCATTCCGTTTTCCTTGGTGGTGAAAAAAGCTTCGAAGACTTTCTCCGGATCCGCAAGACCGACGCCGGAATCCTGGATCTTCACTAACGCCGCTTCCGGATTGTCCTGTGTGGTTCGAATGGAGAGTTTCTTGGGACGGTCAACGATCGAATCCATCGCTTCAATCCCATTGAGGAGCAGGTTGAAGGCAACTTGCTGAAGCTGGATGCGATCGCCTATGACAGCTGGCAGTTTGTCGGCTAACCTCATCTCTATCACGACGTGTCTTTTCGCTGTTTCACTGCTCAGTAGGTGCAGCACTTCGGCAATCACCTCGTTCAGGTTTAGCTCAATTTTCTCGAGCGGAGCATGCTTGAAGAGTGCCCGGATGCGCCGTACCACTTCTCCGGCTTCTGTGCCGTCGCGGACAATTCTCTCAGCTGCCTCCTGCGCTTTAGCCAGGCCCGGAGGCTGGGCCGAAAGCCAGCGCAGACAGGCGTGACCGTTCGTTACCACGGCGGCGAGAGGCTGGTTGATTTCGTGGGCGATAGCGGCGGCAAATTCACCAACCGTTGCTGTCCGCGTCGCTCGTGAAAGCTGCGTTTGACTGTTGCGCAAGGCTTCCTCGGCATTTTTCTGATCCTCAATATCCGTGAGTAATTTGTACCAGCGAATGATCTGACCGTTCTCGTCTCGCAACGGAAGACCGCAACAATGGAACCAACGGTACACGGCGTCTGCTCTACGCAGACGAACCTCGGTATCGAACACGCAGCCGGACTCGAGCGAGAAGTTTAAGCGGCTTGTGACAATTGGAAGATCGTCGGGATGCACAATCGCTTGCCAGTTTTTCATTTCCAGAAGAGTCTTCCCCGCATATTCGAGAAATTGGCGATTCGCAAGATCAAACTCCCCTTGGCTTGTCATATTGAAGACCATACCCGGAATAGTGTCCACAATCAGGCGGAGACTTTGTTCGCTAGCTCGCAATGTTTCTTCGGCCTTCTTTTTTTCGCTAATGTCTCGGATGAAGCCCGAAAATACCTGTTGCCCTTCGCTCCTCATTTCTCCAAATGACACTTCCGCAGGAAATTCCTCGCCATTTTTTCGTAGAGCGGTAACTTCAACGCCGTGCCAGTTGAGACGCCGTTCTCCGGTCGTCAAATAACGCTTGTATCCGTTTTCATGCAGACTCCTCATCGATTCTGGCATGAGCATGGTCAGGGATTGTCCGAGAATCTCGACCAATTCGTAGCCGAACATTCTCACAGTGGCCGGGTTTGCGAGCAGGATGAAACCATTCTTATCCATGCTTATCACAGCATCGTTGGCAGCCTCGACGATGACACGATGCTTTTCTTCGCTACTCTTCAATGCTTCTTGGGCGCGCTTGTGATCCTCAATATCGGTGATGAGGCCATACCAGCGAGTCACTTGACCGTCACTGTCCCATGCGGCCTGCCCGTGTGCTCTGAACCATCGGTAGACACCGTCATAGCGAAGGAGTCGGCATTGGATATCGTACGGCTCTCCAGTTGCGATGGCTTGTGACCACGCCTGCAATGTCGGCTCTGCATCTTCCGGGTGCAGGAAACGAGCCCACCCTAGATCAGCAAAGTCGCCGGCGCTCTTACCTGAGTAGTCGAGTATTCGGCGATTCAAATAGTTGAGCTCGCCGTCTGGAGCTGCGCACCACACCAAACCTGGAATCGTCTCAATGATCAAACTGAGCTCCTCGGTCCTAGCTCGAACTTGTTTCTCCAGCTTGTCGTTGAGCTCACGCAAGCCTGCTTCCGCCCTTTTGCGCTCTGTGACGTCTCGGAAAGTCACCAGAATCCTGCGCTCAGAATGACCAGGGAAAGTCAAAGGATGGGCCTCAAGAATGAGCGTGCGCTGACCCCTTACCGTAAAAACGTTATCCACTTCAACGGACGGCAAATCTGGATCCGCAAGCATCTCCTTGAGCTCTTTACGAAATGGAGCAAGTTCAAAGACTCCCCTCCCGAGTTCGTATAGAGGGAGCCCCTGCGTCTCATCGCGGGAAAGACCAAACATTGCGTAGAAGGCGTAATTTCCCGTCTGGATGCGTTTGTCAGCGCTGAGCACGATCAGGGGATCGGCGACCGTGTTGAGAACAGCCTTGGTAAATTCGCGCTCGTAGATGGCCTGATCGATACTAGCGCGGAAAGCAGTCAGGTCAGTAAACGTCAGCACGGTGCCGGTGAGCTGGCGATCAACACTTGCGTGGGGAGAAATCCGAACAACGTACCACTTCTCCCCGTTGCGAAGATTGACGCGGGCTTCCGCACCGCCGGCGATGACATCGCCGCAATGCTTTTCGAGGTGCGGTATGGCCGCGAGAACAGAGATATCGCGGGAGGCCCTACCAATGTCCGCCGGCGAGAGGCCGAGGACATCCGCCCCAGCCTTATTGAAGTAAGAGATCGTAGAGTCGCGTCGCAGAACGATAACTGGAACTTCAACAGCATCAAGGATGTTGATTATCGCGGACGCAGCCGCGTTTGTGGCTGCATCATCGACTTTGGTCCGTTCGAGTCTGAGCTGGGCGCTATCGTCCGGACCGCCCTGCGTCGTCATTAGGCTACCGCTGAAGCACTATAGAGATTGCGGCTCCGTTGCAGGACGGGATCCGCAACTGAGGGGAGAGCTTGTCGCAACGCCAGCAGCAGCGATTGGGCGCGCGGCATCTTAAACGGAGGCCGATAGTCAGAGAGTAACCGGCTTTCAAGTATCCGGGCCTCCTCTTCGCCGACGGTCTCCCGAAGCGCATCGGCAACGGCGCGCTCCAGCCGATCATAGTCCTCCACTGGAATAAGGTGGGAGTGGTTCGTACCCAACCTTGGCAACATGTGGGTATGAACTTCGCCGTTGAAGTTGTCCATCAAGAATGAGCAGAAGATCGCGACGTCATGCTTTTTAGCGAGCTGGTCGAATTGGTCTTCGAGGTTCATGCTGGCAGCGGCGTTTCCTTGCTCCCACAGAACATTGACCATCTCGCCCCACCAACGCACTTTCTCGTAGCGTACTCCAGCGCGCGCCTTTCCAATCACATCGGCAGCGAGGCCGAAGAATATTGAAGAATCGGGCATTGAATTTCGCATGAAGCGGGGCAGGCACTCGTCGGCGTCAACCACCGTCAGCTGTCCGCGTTCCCGTGCTGCTTTTACATCCACGCCTTCTGCCTCGAGACGCGGACGAATAGCGTTCCAATGGGAGAGCGTTGGTACTAGGATGATGCCCTCTCCGTTCGCGAGAGCGCCGCCGGCGAAGCGGCAGACGGCGCGGCTTAGAAATTCCTCGTCCTGATAGAGCTGCACGACGTGATCGCAGGGCCCGGCGTCCGTCAGCAGTCGATCCCAGGGCTGAGATTGTCTCTCGGATTCCGCTTGACGTTCATAGTCATCATGCATGGTAATTTTCTCCAATTCGAGCTTAATTTCCCGTCATGAACACTGCTTATCCAGAAAACAAAGCAGCTATTGAGGCTAGAAGAAGTTGTGTGCGCGGCTTGCATACTTTCGATTGCCACGAGCTTGATAATTCGGACCTAAAGGAAGTTGATCTTCTAAACTCGGACGATTGTGAAGCCCCAAAAGTTGAGACGTAGGGGGAAATCTGGCCTTTGATTCCGATCGTCCGCTTTAGGTTTCCTGCAGCCGCGATACAGGCTTAATTTAGAACATTCTCGCTCGTACCGCCTTGATCGCTAGCTGCTCAATCAATCACGCAGGCAATTCTACCGCTCTCAGGTTCGGTACGGCCAGGAAACGCCGATCCGAGTCTCCTTGAACCCTTTCCAAATTCTCACGAGCGATTCCGTGCCGCTGCATCATTGCAATCAGAGTCGTTCTGGGCACCCCAAGCTGCGCGGCCGCTCCGCGCCGCCCTCCAACAACCCAGTTGGTTTCGCGGAGAGTCGCCAGGATGTGTGCGCACTGGGTATCATCGAGTGTTCGGGCGGAAGCTAACTCCGTGTTGCGTCGTCGTACCTCTGACGTATTCAGCTTCAGTGTGTGGTCCGAACTCAAAATCACAGCGCGCTCCAAGACGTTCTGCAACTCCCGGATGTTGCCGGGCCAGTCATGGCTCATTAGCTCCTCTAGTACATCGTCAGGAATGGAATCGATCGTCTTGCCCTGTTGTTTTGCGAACCTTCGAACGAAATGCTCAGCAAGCCGCGGAATGTCGTCCATTCGGTCTCGCAATGACGGGAGTGTGATAGGGAAGACATTCAGACGATAGAAAAGATCAGCGCGAAATTTCCTCTCTTGAACCATCTTCCAGAGGTCCTGGTTGGTAGCCGCAATAATACGCACGTCCACCCGCACGGCTCGGCCATTGCCTAAGCGCTCCACCTGTCTCTCCTGGAGTACGCGGAGTAGCTTTGGTTGCAATTCAAGGGGGAGATCTCCAACCTCGTCCAGAAAGAGCGTTCCGCCATCGGCGGTCTGAAATCGCCCTATTGTCTGGGTCACTGCTCCAGTGAATGCACCCCGTTCGTGGCCGAAAAGTTCACTCTCAAGGAGAGCGGCGGGAATCGCTGCGCAGTTCACGGCCACGAATCGCTTCTGATGTCGAGGGCCTGCGTCATGTATCGCTTGAGCGATCACCTCTTTGCCCGTGCCTGTTTCCCCTTGAATCAGGACGGCCGAGTCTACCGGCGCAACCATGTCTATTTGGTCAAGCACCACCTTGAATCCTGCACTGGATCCAATCAATTCGAAGCTAGTCATCGTCGACCTCCTTAAGGAATCGAGCCGCGAATGATGCTGATTCCTCGCGCTGGTTGATGGCGGCATCCTGGATCACATCGAGCTGGCCAGCGGTACCGAGAGATCTATAGAACACACGACAGGCGTTCTGATTGAGGGCTTTCCGAACGGCATGTGTTCGGGTCAAGCTGATTAGCATGTCGAAATCGCCGATATTCTGGCTCTCAACTGATTCCAATCATGAACGGACTTCATTTTGAGAACATCCCTCAATGGGGGGGGCTGCGGTCGTCTCAAAGGACGGCTGTTGGAAGCACCCCTTTTAAGGGGTAGGGAGCCACTCCCTAATGTTCTCGAATATCAATCCGCTTTCGCCCGAAGAGGCGCGCATCGAGCGACCTAGCTCCAGGGCCAAGCATAGCCAGGGCGGCGCCGAAAGTGGCGAGCTCGACGCAATTACGCAGGTCGCCCGTTCTCGACAGGATGGACCACAATTCGATGATCACAACCAAAACTCCAGTTATGGGTGTCCATAAACCGACGAGAATGAGCGCTCCGGCCGCGGTTTCAGAGAATGGCCGCATGATACCCAGCCCCTGGGGTCCTCCCAGCAGTTCGGTGACTCCATCATTGATCAAGAGAATGCCGGAAACGAGGCGCAGGAGAAGAAGGCCCGTGCCGGGCCACCCGTTCGGGAACATTGAGAAGAGTCGTTGCACGGAAACCTCAACGACTAGCTTAGGTGTTCTGCAACGCTGGTCGAATCTCCAAAAACTGGCTTCGCCATGCCCCTCTTTTGAGGGGGGTTATAGTTCAATAATTCCGCGTTTCAGCCCGATCGTTACCGCGTGCGTTCGGTCGTTCGCGCCCAATTTAGAAAGGACACTCTTGACATGGCCTTTGACGGTCTCTTCCGTGATCGAGAGTTTGTCCGCCACGATCTTGTTTGCATTTCCCGCGGCAATCAGTTTGAGCACGTCGATTTCACGGGGAGTCAAAGAGTCGTCTGCAAGGTGATCGGCAACTTGCGCGGCGACTTCGGCAGGAATTCGCTTGTGCCCCGCGTGGACGGCACGAATTGTATCCAGGAGTTCTCGGCGCAACAGGCTCTTTAGTAGATATGCACGAGCCCCAGCCCGGAGTGCTCGCGAAATCTGGACATCGCCTGCATAAGTTGTAAGGACAATGAAGCGCGCATCGGGGAACTCATTGCGGATCGCATTCATTGCGTCGATGCCGTTCATATCAGGCATTTGCAAGTCCATGAGCACGACGTCCGGCCGGTGTTTTCGAAACTCCTCGATTGCCTCCTGCCCACTGGAGGCCTCTGCTACAAATTCCATATCGCCCTCATCTGCCGCAAGCGCTCGTACGCCCTGCCGGAGTACATGGTGATCGTCGGCTAGCAGTATTCGTATGGGTCTGGATGTGTTATCCATCATGGATTTCTTTTCCTTCTCCAAAATTGCCAAGGATTACCCAGTGAAGGAACGGTCTCGTACGCAATGGGAGCCGGAACCCTCAACTCAATCTCGGTGCCTGCGCCCGGCTCACTCCATACTTCTAATTCTCCACCAAGACGCTCAGCACGCTCTTGCATGCCCTTCAATCCCCAATGCCCGAATCGTTCGGCGCGGGCCCGCTCATCGGGATCGATGCCTTTCCCGTCATCTCGGATTCGCAACCGAAACAGGCTCTCGGTGTATGCCAATTCTGTCTCGATCAGGTGTCCCTGAGAATGGCTGAATGAATTTCGCAGAGCCTCGCGTGCAATGCGGAAGATGTCAACGTATGCATTTGAACTTAGTGCGCGCGGCGATCCCTCTACTACCGTTCGGAACTGCACGGGCTCATTCTGATCGGTGTCCTTCGCCACAAGCCCTTCCCCAAATGCGGCAATTTCCTGCGCAAGTACATTGGCAGCGCCGTCCGGGGAGCGCAGGTCATGGATTGCGTCTCGTCCCTCCACAATCGCTTCTTCCGCTCCATCTAAAGCCGTGTCCAGTGTCTGGATCGCTTCCGCGGTGCGATCGGGCAGAAGGTTGCGTGCTCTTTGAAAATGGAGGGTTATTCCCTGGAAGCTCTGAAGGAGCGTATCGTGCAAATCCCGCGCAATTCGGGTGCGCTCGTCCACACGCGCCTCGAGCGTCCTGCTGAACTGATGTTTGAGTTGGTTCAAGCGGAGTTGATAGACGGTCCAGAGCAGCAACAAGAGCGCAATCGCACAGAATGCGAAAAACCAGGCGGTCTGATACCAGGCCGGAGCAATATTGAAGTTCAAAAACGCGCCAGTCTCGTTCCAAACACCATCGTTGTTGCAGGCGATCACGCGAAAACGATAGTGGCCTGGCCAAAGGTCACTGTAAAAAGCCTGGCGTCGTGTTCCCGGGTCCTGCCAACCCGTGTCGCGACCGTCAAGTCGGTAGCGAAAGCGCACCTTTTCCGGCGCCACCAGGCTGAGGGCTGTGTAGTCAATCTGCAAATCGCGCACTCGTGGGGGTAGGGTTACATCCAAGTTTGCATCGGAGTCCACTGCGTAGGTTTTGTGGTCAGCGATCATCTGCTCGACATGCACTGGTGGTGGGAGCTTGTTAAAGAAAAGATGACGCGGATCGATGGTCTGAAGAAGGGCGGTGGCAAACCACAACCTTCCATCGGGAGATTTCGTGGCTGGATTAAAGGGAA
>Ga0206974_1016_pt1 | contig 43274 bp, 37 predicted proteins | sample Alteio_BWOrgHeat_84_FD_152920 | JGI IMG/M metagenome (GOLD analysis project Ga0206974, IMG submission 152920) | Enriched cells from forest soil in Barre Woods Harvard Forest LTER site, Petersham, Massachusetts, United States -... | ecosystem: Environmental > Terrestrial > Soil > Temperate forest >... | reverse complement strand
AGCCTGATTTTTTCCGGCGTCGCCCGGCGCAGGCGAGCAGGTCTTGAAGTGTCGACCCTTCACAACGTGGTGCTTCCCCTCGCCGGAGCCGGCATCCTGGGCGCTATCGTGGTGCTGGTTCTTGGGGCCAGTCAGGGCATTCCGTTGCCCGTTCTGATCTTTGTTTTTCTCCTGGGCATCGGCGGCTACGTCTTAAACGAAACCCAATTCGGTCTTTATCTTTATGCTGTAGGCAACAATGACGAAGCGGCGCGACGCGCCGGCATCAAGGTGCCACTCATCCGTATGGCTGCCTTTGCGATTGCCGGGGGTGTCGCAGCCATTGCTGGAATCATTGCATCATCAAGGACTCTCGGCGTCGGCGTCTTCTCTGGCGGCGGCGTGGGCGGGGGAACTTTGCTGCTGGAATCAATCGCGGCGGCAGTTATCGGCGGTGTGAGCCTTTTCGGCGGCCGAGGCGCTATCCATGCGGCACTCTTGGGAGCCTTGGTCATCGGCACCGTTCAAAACGGCCTCAATCTCATGGGCGTGGAGAACGAAGTTCGTCTGATCGTCACCGGCCTTCTTCTGGTTCTCGCCGTTTCGATCGACAAGATTATCGAGAAACTAACCGGACAACAGTCGTTTTGAAATTGTGGCACGCCGACTTTGGTCGGCTGCCACGCAACACGACCAGTCTATTTGACACTGCCGATCTTTTGTTTCAGCGAATGATGCAATGAAGTTTGCAGGTGTAGAAAATGGCAGAGGTCGAACCACCACGCGATTATGAGGAATTCATTCGTCTGATTCATGACCGCTACGATAGGATGAGCAAGGCCTATCAGAAGATCTCGGTCTATATCATCCAGAGCCCAAATGACGTTGCGGTTCTCTCTGCCAATACAATTGCAGAACGCTGCACGATCCATGCATCTAGTTTAGTGCATTTTGCACAGGCCTTGGGATATGAGGGGTTCAAGGATCTGCAGGACTTGTTTCTGCGCCGCCTCTCAATGGCGGCTCCTGGTTTCGAAGCGCGAAAGAAAGCTCTCGATTTGGAGCTCGGGGCCAGAAAAGACAGAAGCGAGGCTGGATTTTTCCGCGATCTTGTGGTGCGGGATATTACATCCTTGCAGGAGATACATGCTCAAGTCTCAGGGGAGGATCTCGCCAATGCGGTCGACCTCCTGGAAAAAAGCGAGACGATCTATTTAATCGGACAGCTGCGCTCAGCACCGGTCGTCGAATTGCTTTGGTACGTTCTCACCATGCTTGGAAAACGATGCGTTGTGCTCGATCCAAGCGGTGGGCTTGCGACATACGTGGTAGGCACGATGAAGGACACTGACCTTCTTTTTGCTGTATCGTTTCGTTTTTGTGCAACGGAAGTCGTGAACGTGGTCGAAGTTGCCGCCGCCCGCGGCATACCTATCGTTGCCATTTCCGACAGTACGCTTTCGCCTCTGGCAAAGTCTGCGAAGGTTCGTTTCTCTGTCCCCGAGCACGAATATGCGTTTTCGCGCTCTCTTGCTGCTCCGATGTGTCTGGCCCAGGCTTTGACTGTTGCGCTGGCGAGCCGTCGGCAAGGCAGCAAGGATGAGCCCCACATTCCAATTGTCACCGGGCAATAAGTCCGCACTTCCCTCAAAATCCAAATCATCAAGTTGTGCTGAAAAATGTCAAAATGACCTCGAGACGTTCCCCGATACCGATCCGCTCGCGCAAGATGCGAACCCCAGTTGCAGCCTGAGGCGCTTCAAGAGCCGTTTTAGCGACACAAGCGCAACCCGCGAGGTTGATGGAGCAAAGACTGGCCATCAGGCGGTAGACCAAATTCACCAAGGCGTCCTCCATAGAAATTGGAAGATCAGATTGGGCAATTAGAGGCCAGACATGAACTGCACGACATCCTCAAGGACAGGCGCTTTAGTTCGAAAGGTTGTCGAGAAGGCGAGCACGGTATCGGCATGCGATAAACCAGCATAAGTTCGGACAAACACTCGACCGTGCTTTTGCCGGATCGCTTCTGCCAGCCGCAAAGTGTTTCCCGCTTCAACAGTCGTATCCTTACTGCCAGTTGCTAAGAAGATCGGTGGCGCGTCGCTACGTGCGAAGGCTATGGGTTGGGTATTTCTCAGGTTGGTGGCATCTTCGAATGCCGCCCTTGCGGCATCGACGCGCAACGGTAGAAAATCATAAGGACCGCTCAGACCAACCACGTTGCGCAACACATTGGTCATTAGACCGACGCGGGCGAGGTATCTGGTGTCCAGGGCAATCATGAGCGCGTTATAGGCGCCAGCCGAATGCCCGATGAGATGAAGCTTGCCTCGAGAACCGCCATACTCGGAGATATGGTCGCTGGTCCACCGAACAACACCAGCACAGTCGTCGATGAAAGAAGGAAACCGAACCTCGGGTACCAGCCGATAGTCGCAGACAACAGTGACGAATCCACGGCTCGCTAACGCTCTGCCCACAAACGCGTAGTCATCTTTCGAACCGCTATTCCAAGCGCCTCCATAGTAGAAAATGGCTACCGGCTGCGCGGGTGTGAAACCCTCTGGGGCGTAGATATCGAGCCTTTGCCTGCCATCAGGTCCATATGCGAGGTCTGTCGCGATCTTGCGGGAGCCACTATCTTTCGTCCCCAAAGTATTCAGCAGGGAGAGGGGCGAACATGCCGGCAGTGCAGCGGCAATTGTCAATATGGCAACTCTTCGAGTAATGGGCATCAGCGGATACAGACCCGAGAGACGAAGAAGTGCCCACCCTTTGAGCGGTGGGCACCGCGATTATCATCGTCTTGAATTGGCAATCTACTTGGGCAGCAGAACCGTGTTAACCACATGGATCACGCCATTGCTCTGATTGACGTCAGCAATGGTGATGCGTGCCATATCGCCCTTCTCGTCGACGACTTCGAGGTGCTGGCCCTTGGCCATCACAGTAAGCGTGTCACCCTCGACCGTCTTGACCATGGCCTTGCCACCGCCTTTCATCACGGCGGCTTTGAGATCTGCGGCACTCATCTTGCCTGCCACCACGTGATAAGTGAGTACCGAGGTCAACATGGCCTTGTTTTCGGGCTTCAGCAGGGTATCCACGGTGCCGGCAGGGAGCTTGGCGAAAGCTTCATTGGTAGGGGCAAAGACAGTAAACGGACCTGGGCCTTCAAGGGTCTGAACCAAACCGGCGGCCTTGACGGCGGCGACCAGCGTGGTGTGGTCCTTGGAATTGACGGCGTTTTCGACGATGTTCTTCGAAGGATACATCGGCGCGCCGCCGACCTTGACGGACATCTCGGCCCACGCTGACGCCATCCCTGCGATCGACGCCAGGCTGGCAACCCCCAACGCGGCCACCAAGGCCAGGACAGGTTTCCTCATCATCGTATGTTTCCTGAATTGGGATCGCGCAATTGCAGCAGAGCACTGCGTTCATCGCTTCCTCATTCAGTTACGAGCTGGCGATAGATTTGGATCATTTTGCGTGCGAGGTCGGCAGCTGCCGGCACTGTGAATTAGACGCTCACCATGCCGCTCCTGAGGTTGCGCGCTTGCAAAGCAGCAAAGCAGGATATCAACACGCCTGATCTTATTTGACGTCAGCGGCAGGCATGATTGAATTTAAACCAAGGTGGGTTGCATGAAACACCGACATCAGCGTCGTACACGATCATGATTAGCCGGAGCGTGCACCCTATCAAGACAGAAAGGGCACCAGGACCTGCCGGCAATCGTTGGGGCGCCACAAACCATCTTTTGAGCGATCGGCGGGTCACCTAGGTTGGGCCACAGCGGATATCTGCACTGATCTGTCTGCACTGCAATAAAAGCGATGGGCGAGGGCGCAATGCCTTTGTCTTTATCGGCTGGTTCGGCCCGATGGCTCAGGCAAGGCGCCTGAGCTTGAGCGTTTGGTCCTTTGGCGAGATGCTGTGTTTGCGCTATCGACGAACTCGCAAGCGTAATACCGCGCTTGACAGCCCATGTTTGTGAAAAGCTCTTCAATCGGGAAAGCCTCGTGTTGATGCCCCCTGGCGTAGTGCCGAGAGATTGTGCGATCGCATCTGAAGACATGCCCTCCAATCGTTTGGCGATGAGAAGCATATCTAATTCCTTCGTCCACTTCATTCGACTATCCGAAATTCTCTTCCACAAGAAAAGGAGGCTTTGCGCCAAATCCCATCCCTCCCCAAAGTATTGCCTCCCTAGGAGGAATCGGTAACCGTTATTATGTTACTACTTACGCAATCCAAACCTTCTGCGATGATCGACTCCTTCCCGATATAAGTAGAGCACCCCACTCAGTTGACGGGCGCGGTCGGAACGCCCCAGATCTCGTCTGAATATTCACGGATGGTGCGGTCGGACGAGAACCAGCCCATACGCGCCACGTTGAGGATAGCCTTCTCATACCATGCCGCCTTGTCATCCCAGAGGGCATCGACATTGCGCTGCATGGCCGAATAGGCGTCGAAATCATCGGTGACCAGGAACCAGTCGCTCGAGCGCAGCGTCTCCACTGTGCCCCGGTGACGGTCGCGATCGGTCGGTGAGAACACACCCGTTTCCACCGCATCCAGGACCTCAGCCAGTGCGGGCGAGGCGGCGATCGTCTCGGCCGGATTGCGGCCCTTGCGCTTGCGTTCCTCGACTTCGTTCGCCTTCAGGCCGAAGATAAAGATGTTGTCAGCCCCGACATGTTCCTTCATCTCGACATTGGCGCCATCGAGCGTGCCGATGGTCAGCGCGCCGTTGAGGCCGAACTTCATGTTTCCCGTACCCGAGGCCTCCAGCCCAGCCGTCGAGATCTGCTCGGACAGATCGGCGGCCGGAATGATGATCTCAGCCAGGCTGACATTATAATTGGGGATGAAGACGACCTTGAGCAGGTTGCGTACGGCCGGATCCGAATTCACCACGCGCGCCACATCGTTGATCAGCTTGATCACATATTTGGCGGCGGTGTAACTGGCAGCTGCTTTGCCGGCAAAGATCTTCACGCGCGGCACCCAATCCCGCTCGGGATGAGCCCGGATGGCGTTATAGAGCGCGATCGTCTCGAGGATGTTGAGGAGCTGGCGCTTATATTCGTGGATGCGCTTGATCTGGACGTCGAACATCGCCGACGGGTCGACACGCAGGCCCACCGCCTGCTGAAGGACCTTGGCAAGGCGCGCCTTGTTGGCGTGCTTGACGGCGGCGAAGCTCTCCTGGAATCCGGCATCCCTGGCAAAGGGTTCAAGCGCCACGAGCCTGCTGGCGTCATCGAGATAAGCATCGCCGATGGTCTCGCGCAGCAGCGTGGTCAGGCCGGGATTGGCGCTCATCAGCCAGCGGCGCGGGGTGATGCCGTTGGTCTTGTTGGTGATGCGGCCGGGGAACAGCGTGTTCAAATCCTTGAACACCGTTTCCTTCATGAGCTCCGAATGCAGCGCCGAGACGCCGTTGACCTTGTGCGAACCGACAAAAGCGAGATTGCCCATGCGCACGCGGCGGCCATGCGTCTCGTCGATAATCGACACGGCGCCGATCATCGCATCCGAGGCACCGCTGGCGCGCGCTTCGGACAGAACGCGGGCGTTGATCGCGTAGATGATCTGCATGTGGCGGGGCAGCAGGCGCTCGATCAGCGGCACGGGCCAGGTTTCGAGCGCCTCGGGCAGCAGCGTGTGGTTGGTGTAGGAGATCACATTGCGCGTGAGGGCAAAGGCATCGGCCCAGCTCAGCGCGTGGATGTCGATGAGGATGCGCATCATTTCCGCCACCGCGATGGCCGGATGCGTATCGTTGAGTTGGATGGCCGCCTTGCTCGCGAAGGTCTTGATATCGCGATATTGCTGGAGATGGCGGCGGACGATGTCCTGCAACGACGCGGAGGTGAAAAAATATTCCTGCCGCAGCCGCAGTTCCTGACCGGCCGGGGTCGAGTCCGCAGGATAAAGCACGCGGGAAATCGATTCGGCCTTGGTGCGTTCGTTGAGGGCGCCAATGTGATCGCCTGCGTTGAAGGCATCGAGCGAGATCGGATCGAGCGAGCGGGCCGACCACAGGCGCAGCGTGTTGACGCGGTTGCCCCGCCAGCCCACGGCCGGGGTGTCGTGGGCGACGGCAAGGATGGTCTCTTCCGGCTTCCAGGCGTGGATGGCCGAGCCATCCCAGCCATCAGACGCTTCCACGGCGCCACCAAAACCGATCTCATAGGCGACTTCGCGGCGGGGGAACTCCCACGGGTTGCCGTTGGCAAGCCAGTTCTCCGGCGATTCAGTCTGCCAGCCATCCACGATGTTTTGACGGAACAGGCCATTCTCGTAGCGGATGCCGTAGCCATAGGCGGCCACGCCCACCGTCGCCATGCTCTCCATGAAGCAGGCAGCAAGACGGCCAAGACCGCCATTGCCGAGCGCCGCATCCGGCTCCAATTCAGCAATCATGTCGAGATCGACGCCGACGGAGGCCAGAGCCTCTCGCGCCGTGCTGATCAGCCCCATATTGTTAAGGCCATCCTTGAGCAGGCGGCCGATCAGAAATTCCAGCGACAAATAATAGACGCGCTTGCCGCCCATGCGGTAGACGCCGCGGGTCGTCGCCATCCAGCGATCAACGATATTGTCGCGCAAAGCCAGGCTGACCGCGCGCAGCCAGTCATGGTCGCGAGCAACGATCGGGTCCTTGCCCACCGCACAGGTCAGCTTCGCCAGAATTAAGTCGCGCAAAGCACGCGCATCTCCCGTAGCCTCTGGGAGTTTCGCCGTCTCGTCCGCCACCGCCAGGGCAGTATCGGCCGAATAGAGCTTGTTCTGCAACGTTGCATCCATTGGTCAGCGTCTCGCTCATTGAACCGAGGGGAGAGATCTCACAGCTTCGACAAGCGCCTGAAGGGCAAGCAAAAGGGCCGCATAGGTGCCGGCACTTGCCCGCCAACACCCCGGTGCGTTCTTGAAGACGCCAAAACTTACAAGCTAATCTCCTAGTCACAATTCAAGACTTGAAGCGGTGATAAGGGCGCTCGGCCGGCCAAAAGCCTAAAAAGGTGAGGGCGGCACGAGGCCGCCGAGGTGGCGATTGGCGGACGAAACCATTCGCTGGGAGGATTGTGCGACCTTACTCGCTCCTGTCAGCCGTCCATCCGACGTAGTCCTTGACGTTGTCACGGGTCACGAGCTTGGCATCCATCAACTCGACTGGGTTTGCGGGCTTGTTGCCGTTGATTATGCCAACACCGAGTGCGACGGCCCGGCGCGCCATTGCATATGGGTTCTGGGAAGCGGACGCTTCGATCATGGCCGCCTTGGAATCTTTGAGCGCGGCTTCGATATCGGGCGCTCCATCAACCGAGGTGAACACGATACCCGTACGATTTTGCTGGCGAGCAGCAAGATCGCTGCCGATTGTCTGCGGATCGTTGATTGCAAATACCGCATCGATCTTCTCATAGCGCGTCAGATAGCCCTGCATCACGTTCATGCCGCCGTCTCGCGAACCCTTGGCATCCTGATCGTCAGAGAGGATCTTAATATCGGGGGACTTGGCAAAGACCGACTTGCAACCGTTGACGCGATCCACGACCGAGGAGACCTGCGGCCCGTTCTCGATAACGACGTCTCCTTTGCCGCCCAGTTTGTCGACGATGAATTGGCAGGCGATCTGACCTGCCTGCACATTGTTGGTCGTGACCGTCGCGTCGGCACCCTCCGCCGCCGTATCCACGGCCACAACGGTAATGCCCGCTGCCTGGGCTCGCTTGATTGCCGGACCGATAGCCTTGGCATCGCCCGGATTGAGAAGGATCAGGTCAACGCCGGCTGCAATGAAGTTGTCAATCTGGGTGAATTGCTTGCCGAGGTCGTAATCATATCCGAATGCCAGAACCTCGACATTGGGGTTGGTCTTCTTTGCTTCTGCCTCGGCGCCTTTGGCGAGCGCCACGAAGAAAGGATTTCCCATCGATCCAAGAGAAATGCCGATCTTGTTGAGATCCTTCGACATGGCGGGCGTTACTGAAACGGCTAGCGCAATAACCGAAGCCGTCACGAGCGAATGCTTGAGCATGATCTTCCTCATTTGGTCTTTCTTTGTTGCTTTATTCTACGGCCAGCCGACCAATCGCCAGCCACGGAAAGGCGGGGATGAGCTAACGGACGGCTCAGGTGCGAGCCGATCCCTTCTGACGGAAACGGTCGAGGGCTACAGCCCCGATGATGACGAGACCCTTGATCACGTACTGCCAGATGTCCGATACGCCGACGAGGATCAGGCCATTGGTCAAAACCGCGATGATGAGAGCACCGATGAGCGTCCCCCAGATCGATCCGATCCCACCGACGAAGGATGTGCCGCCAAGGATGACCGCCGCGATGGCGTCGAGTTCGTAGGACTGACCGAGCTGGAGGCCGTTGGCGGCGTAAAGGCGGGTGGACAGCATGATCGCGCCAACGCCGGATAACAAACCGGAGATGCCATACACGATCAGATAAATCCGTGGCACCTTGATGCCCGACAGACGAGCCGCAGCTTCATTGCCGCCGACCGAATAGATATGTGTCCCCAGGACCGTGCGCTTGAGCACGAACCACGAAATCGCGATGACGAGCAGGGCGATGACTGCCAGCCCCGGGATCGAAAAGATGCCTGGGATGACCGGGATCGCGCCATTGCCGATAAAGGCGTAGGGTATATCGGAATTGAAGATGGTGGTGTCACCTCCCATCAACCGGGCCAGACCCCGGACCGCGGTAAGCGATCCCAGCGTCACGATGAAAGGGGGCAGGCGCAGTCCGGCTATCAGCAAGCCGTTGATAACACCAAAACCAAGACCCACACCCAAGGCGGCGAAGATCCACAGATAGGACAGGTACGCCATGTTGGAGATTATGAGACCGGCCATCGCCGCCGCGGCCAGGATGGACCCAACCGACAGGTCAATGCCGCCTGTGAGGATGACGAATGTCATGCCCGCAGCAAGGACAGTATTCACCGATGCTTGCTGGAGAATGATGCTGACATTTTGTGCGGCAAAGAATCTTCCATGGGAAAGGAGCTGAAAGCAGATCGCAACCAGGATCAGGACAGGCAACATGCCCAGTGTTCCGACCAGACCCCGCAACTTTGTATTCCAGATATCTCTTCGGCCAACTTCGGCTGTGGCATTTGCCATTCTTGATTCCTCCCGATTATCAGTCTCACGCTGCGGAACGGGCACCAACGCCCGTTGCAAAGGCCATGATGTTCTCTTGTGACGGTGCGATGCCGGTGGTCCCTCCTACCTCGCCTGTAATGACGCCCTCGCGCATGACGATGATGCGATCAGCGATGCCGATCACTTCCGGGAGCTCCGAGGAGATCACGAGGATCGCGACGCCTTTTTTCGCCAGAGTGTCGATGATCTTGTAAATTTCCGACTTTGCGCCGATGTCGACGCCGCGTGTCGGCTCATCCAAAATCAGAACCCTCGGCTCGATTTCGAGCCAACGCGACAGGAGCACCTTCTGCTGATTGCCGCCGGAAAGGGCGCCGACGGGATATTCGGGACCTGGGACACGCACGGCGAGGTCCCTGATCGCGTTCCGCGACCGTTGCACAGCCTTGGCGCGATCAAGAATGATGCCCCATTTGGCATCGCGCTTGAGTACCCCCGTATTCGTGTTGTCCTGGCATGACATGTCGAGAAACAGACCATCGCCGCGACGATCCTCGGTTAGGTAAGACAGGCCACGATCGATGGCGTCCTGTGGTGACCTTGGGGCAAAGTCCCTGCCGTTCAATGTCATGGTGCCGGCCGTGCGGGGCCTGAAGCCGTAAATCGTCTGTGCAAGTTCGGAACGCCCAGCGCCGACCAGACCTGCAAGGCCGACGACCTCACCAGCGCGCAGTGTCAGCGAACAATCCCTTACGCGCGTGCCGTCGGAGACTCCCGTGGCTTCCAAAACCACCTCGGCATGAGCAAGGTCGGGCTTGTGCTCCTTGGTGTAGAGCGTTGACAGCTCGCGTCCGACCATCATGCGTACAATCGCATCCGGACTGAGCTTCTCGCGATCGAGCGTTCCGACATAAGAACCATCGCGAAGCACCGATACCCGATCGGCGAGCTCGTAGACCTCGTTCATCCGGTGAGAAATATAGACCATTGCCAAGCCTTCGGAACGCAGCTGGCGGATCATCGAAAACAAGCCGTCCGTCTCGCGGGAAGAAAGAGCTGTCGTCGGCTCGTCAAGGATCAGAATGCGCGAGTCGGCATGCAAGGCCCGCGCGATCTCGACAAGCTGCTGGTTGGCGATGCTGAGCGAGCCGACGATGGTGGAGCCGGTGAACCGCGCACCGAGCCGCTCCAGCACAGGCGCGACCTCCTTCAGCATCTTCGAGCGGTCCACGATCCCGCCACGATGGAGTTCGCGTCCCAGATAGATGTTTTGTGCGACCGTCAGGTTGGGTGACAGCGACAATTCCTGGTAGATGATAGAGATACCAGCTTGTTTGGAACTGATCGGGTCAGTGATGTGCACCGGCTTTCCATCGATCAGAATCTCGGCACCCGGATCGGGTCTGTAGGCTCCAGAGAGCACCTTCATCATGGTCGACTTGCCCGCGCCGTTCTCTCCCATCAAGGCATGGATCTCTCCCGGATAAAGCGTGAGTTCCACATTAGTCAGGGCTTTGACCGCACCGAAGGTCTTTGAAACGTTACGCATTTCGAGAACGGGAGGCATGGTCTCACGGCCTCCCTGCTTGGGTGCCGTGGGACTGCCTGGCGCCAGCGGCGAGACGGGCTTGAACGCTCAACAACGCCTTCAGGTGGCCATCAGGTCTGACGGACCGCATTCGGTTTGTTGTCCCCGATGGTCTAATGGCGTGTTGAGGTGACACAAGCGCCAAGCCCCGCATATGAAGTCCTCCCTGCCTGCCCTCACAACTTTTTTGCGCTTTGTCGTGATGGGACAGCACTTCAAATCAGGTACGAATGAACGCGTGATTTCACGATTTTCCCCTCGATCGGAAACGGAAACGAAGCCTTTGAAACAATTGAAATAATCCGTGCCGGATCCCGTGCAGTAGTGGATGCAAGCGTGCGTTCTGTTGCAAGGTGCTCTAGTCTTGTTGTTTCGAAAGGTGATTCAAGTCCGCCTTGAGCTGCGCTGCCCTAGCAGCGCATCTGGCCTGCGGTCCTTCTTGCCACCGGACTGAAGCTTCGCAATGGGTGCAGGAGAACTCTCAAAAGGAAGGGATCAAGCCATGGCCGCATGTTTTATGAAATGGCAGAGCAGGACCCCTTTTTCCGCGCTGCTGCCCATGCGCATCGGCGCGCTTTTGTTCGCTATCCTTATCTGTCTCCTGCCCCAAATCGTTCAGGGGCGAGAGCTCACTTCTGTTGGGGTGATCGTTGCTGATCTTGAAAACCCCTTCTTCGAACAACTTGGCAGAGGCGTTCAGGATGCGGCAAAACGCATGATTGGCCCCTCGGTCAAGGTTACAGTGCGCTCCAGCGGCTATGACCTGGATCGCCAGATCAAGCAGATCGACACCTTCATCGCGGAACATGTCGACCTCTTGGTGATTAATGCCGTGGATACGCAGGGCATAGAAGCGGCGGTGCTTCGTGCTCGCGCGGCCGGCATCATCGTCGTTGCCGTCGACGTTAAGGCGTCCGGAGCACAAGCGACCGCAATGTCGGACAATCGAGCTGCCGGTACAATTGCTTGCCAATATCTGGCCCAGCGCCTGGGTGGCAAAGGGGACGTACTCATTGTGGATGGTCCGCCCGTTTCGTCGGTGACGGAGAGGGTGAGTGGTTGCCGCACCGCGCTTTCGATTTTCCCGCAAATCAGGATTCTGCCGGACGACGAAAATTGCGGCGGCAGCTTGGAGGGTGGTCTCGCCTGCATGACGGACGCATTGATGAAATACCCTCGTCTCGACGCGGCATTCGCCATCAATGATCCGACGGCTATCGGAGCCAATATTGCGGCTGCGCGGGCTACACGAAGTGAATTCTTCATCGTATCGGTTGACGGCTCTCCTCGCGGCGTGGAGGTCCTGAGGCAGGCCGACACACGCCTGGTCGCGACGGTCACACAGCGTCCCTGGCAGATGGCGGAAATGGCTGTGACCTTTGGGCTCGCGCTCTTTGCAGGAAAGCCAGTCAGCGACAATATCATCCAGATCCCAGTCGATCTTCTGACGAGGAATAACATTGCGAACTATACGGACTGGGGTCGATAAACATCCGACCAGAAGGCGAAGTTTCTGGTAAGCATACCAAGGTTTCGAGCCATTCGAATGGAGCTCCATTCTTCCTTGCAAATAGCCGTCGTCGAGGACGATGCGGTTCTAGCGGCCACCGTAGAGGAAATGCTCCTCGCTGAGGGCTATAGGGTCCATCTTTGCCCCACGGGAGCGGCCTTGCGCCAATTGCTGGAGGCTGGCGGGATCGACCTAATTTTGCTCGATTTGAATCTGCCCGATGGCAACGGCCTTGAGCTGGCCGCTCGCGTGCGCGCCACCACGGCCGTGCCGATTATCATTCTGACGGGAAAGGGCAGCGAGGTGGACAGGATTGTCGGGCTGGAGGTCGGGGCTGATGACTATGTCGTAAAACCCTTCAGTGTTCGCGAGGTCGCAGCACGAATTCGAGCTGTCCTGCGGCGTGGCCAGGCCCTTGGGCCGAAATTGCCGACTGTTCGAAAGGGCTACAGATTTGCCGGCTGGATCCTCGATGTGGATCTGCGACGGCTCTACAACCCTGAGGGCAGGCAAATTCCATTGACGGTGAACGAGTTCGATTTGATGCACGCCATTGTTTCGAGTGCGGGGCGGATTCTAAGCCGGGCACAGCTTCTTGAAATGACACGGCGTAACAATAACGACGACGTCTTCGATCGAACCGTCGACGTCATTATCTTGCGCTTGCGCCGCAAGATCGAGACAAATCCTCAAATTCCAAAGCTTATCAGCACTGAACGTGGCATAGGGTATCGGCTCAATCAGGCCGTGGAGCGTTTTGGGTTCGATTGATGCGCGTCAAGAAGCTGACGGATGGTCTTGGCGAGTTGCCCCTTGCGATAAGGCTTGCCTATCAAGCTGACTTCCGTGACTGAACGCATATCTTGAGCTGATTTATCGCGCTGATAGCCCGAGGTGTAGAGGACGGCAATGCCCGGCTGCGTTTTCCGGGCATAAGCGGCAACGTCATCGCCCGTCGTTCCGGCCGGCAGAATGTAGTCGGTAAACAAAAGGTCGAACGTTGAGCGGTGGAGTTCAAACTTTGCTTGCTCGACGCTTCCCGCAGCGACGGCCCGGTAGCCAAGCCCCGTCAGCGTATCCAGCGCAGTTGCGCGCACGATGGGATCGTCTTCAACGATGAGAATGCTTTCGTTGCCCCCGGCCGACGTGCCTTGCGTTTCCAAAGATGGCTCTGGCGGCAGGATAATAGTGCCTGCTCTTGCCTTGGGCAGCATAAGTGAAACGATTGTGCCCATACCTGGTTTGCTCTCGATATCAACCTGCCCGCCCGATTGGCTGATAAATCCGTAGACCATGCTCAGTCCAAGTCCGCTGCCACGCCCCCTGTCTTTGGTTGTAAAGAACGGCTCGTAGACGCGTCCGAGAATATCGGGCGACATGCCAGTGCCCTGGTCCTTTACGCTCACGCGTACGGAGCCATCGCGGATATCCAATCCGTTGGGCGCAACACTCGAGGTCTTTATCGAGATCTTGCCACCCTGCGCCATCGCATCGCGCCCGTTGAAAATGAGATTGAGGATGGCGTTTTCCAACTGGCCGGGATCGACGAACACATGCGCCAGCCCAGGCTCAAGATCCGCTTCCAGGCTAATATTGTTACCAAGACTGTAGTCGAGCAGGTTGAGCAGATTGAGGATCAGGCAGTTGAGATCGGTGCTCTCGGGTTGCAGCGCCTGCTGGCGTGAAAAAGCCAACAGTCTTTGGGTCAAAGTCGCACCTCGTTCAGCTGCCTCGAGCGCGCGCAGGATCCTTGACGTCAGATCCGGTCGATCATGCAATGTCTCATGCAACATTTCGAGGTTCCCGCTGACCGCCGCGAGAAGATTGTTGAAGTCATGTGCCACACCGCTGGTCAACTGCCCCACAGCTTCCATACGCTGTGCCTGACGCAGTTGCCGTTCGACAGTTCGTCGCTCCGTGAGGTCCGTATAGATGGTCGCAAAGCCCCCCTGCATCGGCTGGCTTCGCAGTTCAACAAGTCTGCCACTGCCGAAGGTTTGTTCGTAGCGTATTGCCTCGGTTTGGCGGCGACGAAATAACTCCTCGGGATTTGCAATTCCTCCATCAAGGAAAGTGGCGACCACACCAGCACTGGCAAGCTGATCGAGCAGTTCATGAAAGTGCATCCCGGGCCTTATACTTGCCGGGTCCAGCTCGTTGATCTCCAGAAATTGTTGGTTCCATGCCACGAGGTGGCCTGTGGCATCAAACACCGACATGCCGTCTGTCATACTCGCGAAGGTCGCCTCCAGAGTGCGTGACTTGGCTACCAGATCACTCGCCAGCGCCTCACGATCAAAGCTCTGTTTCTTGAAGATGTCGAAGGCACGGGCGAGACTGCCAAGTTCGTCGGTGCGGTCCATGGCGGGCACGCTCGTGGTCCGGTCTCCGCTTGCCAGCCTTGTCATGGCGATGGTGACCGCCTGCAGATTGCCCGCCAGATGACGCAACACATAATATGCCGCTGTCGCGCCGACCAGAACGGCGATCAAGGTGAGATAAACGATCCTTTCCTTGCCTCGCCCAAGAGCGGCATCGGTTTGCGAGCTTCGCGCCTGCGCAATTTGCGACGTACGTGCAGCCACTTCTGAAACACGATCGGCAAGCTGAGTTGAAAGTGCGTGGATAGAGGCAAGCAGGTACTGCTTTTTTTGAAACGAGCCTATTTGTCGCAGGCGAAGATCGAAAACCTCCGCCTGAGAGGCAATGAATTGCCTGAGTTCAATAAGATCAGGCCTGTCCGCTGGAATGTTGCTCCCCAGCTTCAGGCCCTCCGAGAAGCGCCCAAATTCGGCTTGGAGTTTGTTCACCATCATTGGATCTTCGCTGCTGATGGCCGTTAATACCGTCTCGACGAGCCCTTGGAAGGAGGCTGCATTGCCCGAGACACCATCTAAGCCATTGTCATTGTGCCCGATTGCCGCTTGGACTGCGTCGCGTCTTTCCAGGGCATAACGCAGTTCAAGCATGTCGGATCGAATGCCCAACTCCTCGCGCGTATTGCTGATCAGAACCTTGAGATCTGCCTCGAGCCTGTTGGAAAGATCCTTCAGTGATCCGCTATCCGGCTTTGCCTGGGGATCGCGTGCCGGCTCTACGGCATCGACCAACGCCCTGAGGCTTTCGAGTTGTTCTTCAAGTCTGGCACTTTCCACATTCAGCTTGCTCATGACCTGGATTGAGCCAACGAATGGGGCGATGGCCGCGACAGCAGAGCTCCTTTTCGCCAATTCCATCGCTTTGCTGATGTCGGGCAAGCTCTGTCCGCGCAGCGAACTTAGAGCCTGCTCTGTATCGGAAAAGCCGCGCAGGCCGATCCAGCCGACCATCATGGTCAACCCGACTATAAGGCTGAAGGCGACAAGCAGCTTTGCCTTGGCAGTCCTGGGAAGCGGGAATCGCGTCGTTCTGACGACGTCTCCCCTATCGGTCTTCACGAGGTCTCTATCCATTCCATCCATGAGCCCGTTCGGGAGTTGCAACTCCCGCGTAGATGGTCATGGGTGATTTACTTCGACACTCAGATCATAACCACGCCGTAGCTGCAAAGCACCATGATTATCCGTTCAACACGGCAAACTTCGGTGCCATCTAAATGTCCAATAGCATATGCGCCAACCTCGTGATGGGGGACAGGCGGCCCAGCATTGAGTTGAATGCCGCACGGCGGCTGATGCGTCAGTTAGCCCGCATACAGCCAACCACCTGCTTAACGCAATGGCGCCAAATGAGGTACTTTCTATTCCTACCCAGACAGTTGGTCGCGTCCCAAGGTCGTGGTCAAGTAGCTCGGCCGTTCGGCTGCGCCCTCGCAGATCCGGGCAGGCGGATTTCCCCCGGCTCTTCCCGAAAGTAACCCGCATCAGACCGCTCGTGGTGTCCAGGGGTGAGTGCTCCGAGGCTGAGGAAAGGGGAAGGGGGAAGGTTCGCTTCCAGATATTCAGCGAACATGACGCCGACACCTTCTTATTCGATCCGAGCTATCTTGGCATCGAGCGCACGGACGACCTTGTTATCATCCAGATCACCTGGAACGAGGGGTGGACGGTCGAACAGAAGAAGGCGCTTTACAAAGCCATCGCCGAGGGACTGACGAAGTCTTCCGGCCTCCGTCCCGAGGACGTGTTTATCAGCCTCGTCGAAGTCAAGAAAGAAAACTGGTCATTCGGCAACGGCGTCGCGCAATACGTGGCCTGAGGCAAGGTGGCGTGTGGACGCCCCCAAACCGGCCAAGCCCGAGGCCTTGGCACAACGTCATGCCTTCCTGGTGCTGGTCCCCACCCCTAGTTTGTTTATGCTCCCCAAGATAATGGACGGCCGGGAGCACTTCTATGACCTCTGCGCCTGGGACAGGTGCTCGACCCTGCCTGGTGGCAAGCTGGAGCGCCACGCGAAACCGCTCCGGGTCCGGCGGGGAGAATCAGCTTAGGGGCGCTACCAGCATTGTCACTGACACTCGTGGGAACCGCGCTAAAAGGAAATGAATATCGCTTCGCCGTTCGATTTTTCCGAAAAGAAAATCCGTAGCTTGACGGCTAATTCGAACAGCAAAGAGATGATATTTGTCGAGCGTCCAAAGGGTTTCGAGAAACGGTCGCATTGACCGCCCCAATGGTGGGAGAAGCGATATGTTCAAGTTCGTGGCCGGGGCTCTTGGAGTACTTGCCTTTGCGGTGCCGGCGGCGGCCGAGGTGCAAAACTTTCCAAGCTCGTTCCATACACAGGATATTCAGGCACAAGACGCAACGATCCATGTCCGCGTCGGCGGCCACGGTCCGACCGTGGTGCTGCTGCATGGCTTTGGCGACACCGGAGACATGTGGGCACCTCTCGCGGACGAACTGGTGCGTGATCACACCGTGGTCGTCCCCGACTTGCGTGGCATGGGACTATCGTCCCACCCTCACATGGGGAAATTGTAGTCAAGCTCTTTATTCTTCGACAGCAGTCGTGGCGAACGAAGGGTTTCGTCATTCCGGAAACGCCAGCGGTAGCGCTTGCCCTGGCGAAGCTGGTCGGGATTGCGCAGCCGGGGCAAGCGCGGATGCAATGCTCCGTTCGCCCCGGTTATGTTTCTCTCGCATTTTTGCGAACTGCAGACACATAGTCCAATTTCTCATCCATCTCGCGATCCAAGGTCTGAGCCCATGGCATGACCCAGTGTTTCCTCACCAGATCAACCTCACATTCGGTCGCCGCTCTCGACGGCTGCACCATTTTCCCGCTTGCGTTGCGGCGGGGCTCAAGCAGACGAGACCACTCTAAGGAACGGCATTTGAAGCCATAGGCAGGAAAGGTTCGTCTACCTGGATCGACCAGGACTGATCAGGTCCTGGAGGATTGCGGTTTTCGGATCGAGTTACATCAAGCGTTTTTGAGCACGGCTCCTTCAATGACGACGCCAGCCGTGACGTATTTCCATAGCGCCACCAGCAGCTTGCGTGCCAGCGCCACAATGGCGGACTTGCGGAAGCGCCCGCCGGTGCGCTTGACCCGCTCCTCGAACCACAGCGCCAGCGCCGATTTGGGCTGATGACGCAACCATAGCCAGGAGAGCTGCACGAGTGTCGTTCGCAATCTTGGATTGCCTGCTTTCGAAACACCCTGCTCTCGATCGACCGATCCACTTTGCCAGGGCGAAGGAGCCAAACCGGCATAGGCCGCGACCTGACGCCTGTTATCGAAGTGGCGGAACAATCCTTCCGACCAGAGAATAGCCGCGAACTCAGGACCAATGCCACGGATGTCGAGCAGCATGGCGGCTGGCGTTGGGCGCGATTGCGTTTTCTTGTCCGTGGCGACCAGGGCGTCACGCACTTCCTCCACCGCCTTGATCTGTCCCGACAGCACATCGAGCCGGTCCAGTTCCCGGCCGATCTGCGCCTTGAGCAAAGGCGGCAGGGGGCGGCCATCGCCGGTCCGCAGCTCTTCGAGCCGCTCGCGCCGGTCTCGGCGAAGCGGTTCGTAGTCGCCGACGCCTTGCGCAAACAACAATCCCTTGATGCGATTACCGTGCTCGACCCGTTCGGCGACCAGCACCTTGCGCTCCCGGCAGATGCGCCGGCGATCTTCGTCCTCTGGGGAGGGCACCGTCACCATGGCGCAAACCCTGGCCTCGCCCCTCTTGTAGGCCAGAAGCGTGCGCACCAGAGCCTCGCCATCGATCTTATCGGTCTTTGCCCGCCGATGCCGGCGAGAAACCGCGATCGAAGCCGGATCAACGACATGGCTTTCGATGCTATTCACCTCCAGCGCCCGGTGAATCCAGAACCCATCCAATCCGGCCTCCTGGATCACCACGATCGGATACAATTTGCCGGTCCTGGCCTGCGCCTTATCCTGCAGCAGCCTGAACCGCGTAAGCAGCCCGGCGACATCGCCGCCGCCTACCGCATGCTTCGACATCTTCTCACGCCCGCCGGGCGACAAAGATGTGACCAGCCAGCTCGAACGGCTCAATTCCAAAGACACAAAAATTGCGCCAAGATCAGTGTGGATAGCGGTCGATACTTCGAGTCGGTCAGATGCAATCGGCATGGTCGGCTCCAGAGTGATGTGTTAGCAACCGAACTCTGCCAGAGATCAGGCCGCTATCCACCTCTCCATGGGATCTAAGGACGGTTACGACAAGCGAACGCAAGCAGCTGATGTTCGGGCCGTTCTCACCACGCTTGGGCTCGACCGCGCGGCTATCGTTGGGCACGACATCGGCACAATGGTCGCCTATGCCTATGCAGCCCGATATCCCGACAAGACCGAGAAGCTGGTCGTGATGGATGCGCCTGTACCTGGAATTGCGCCCTGGGATCAGATCGTGCGCAGTCCACTATTGTGGCATTTTGATTTCGGCGGCCCGGATATGGAGCGTCTCGTTGCTGGACGCGAACGTATCTATCTCGATCGATTCTGGAACGAATTCGCCGGCGACCCCACCAAGATCGATGAGGCGACGCGTGCGCACTACGCCAAACTCTACGCCCAGCCCGGGGCAATTCACTCGGCATTCGCTCAGTTTCGCTCTATTCGCCAGGATGCAGAGGACAACAAGGCCTCGATGGCGACAAAACTGACCATGCCGGTTCTCGCAATTGGTGGTGCAAAGTCGTTTGGAGCAAACGAGGCGGTGGTAATGCGCAACGCTGCCGTCGATGTGACCGAACTTGTAATCCCTAATGCCGGGCATTGGCTCATGGAAGAGCAGCCAACTGACACCGTCGCCGCCATTCGAGCTTTCCTCGACAAGGCGAATTAACCTGTAATCGGCGGAGGTGAAGCCATTGGAACACTATTTCGGGCACCTGTCCGGCGGGCTTGGGACTGAAAGCAGATGCCGTCCCTGGCTTTGGAGCCGGGATACAAACTTCTACAAACGACAGAAAAATTGAGTTACGCGAGATATCCACAATTGTTTGAAATAACTTAGATATTCGCTTAGCACGTCATGCGGAGCAGTTCTTGTCGTCGCCCCTATTCGCGGTCATTCGCGATGCGATCCGTGACGCCTGGCAAGATCCAGCTGACACTAAGCCAGGCGACGGGTGCGATAGGCACCCATCGCTCAAGCAAAACGCCCATCGCCCTCTCAGCGCGACCGGCCACCTACTGCCTATTCAAAGTGCGCCATCGATAGCCGTTGCCAGACCCTTGCTGCCTCCGGGGTAACGGTCGATCGACGACTCGAGCCTCGGATTAACGGCGCCGAGCTTATTGTCAATCGCCTCGATCACACGCGGAGAGAGAGGCTTGTTGGACGCAGACGAAAGTGCGTCTGCCAGTTCCTGAAGAGTGGGCCGGGTCGGGCCGGCTGTAGGTGAAAGATAGCTGCCTAGCAAGCCGGCATACACCTTGGAGATCTTGCCGACTGCCGAGTTCGGCGCGGCATGGACGAGAGCGGACGGCGAAGCATGCAGGAAGCCATTCAGCTTGCCGAGCCTTCGAGCCGGAATAGCATAGCTGTCATTCGGCAGGCCAGTTTCCGGCACGCTGTTGTCCACGTCTGCGCTCACCGTTTGGCTTTTGTGGTTAGAGTGGCTGGCGTGACCGCCACCATCGCCGTTACCGCCTGCGTCGCTATGGCTACCTCCGTTGCCATTGCCGCCGCCGTTGCCACCACCATTGCCGTTGCCGCCTCCGTTGCCGTTCTTGGCATACGCCGGTGACGCCAACATCGCAGTGCTAAGGACAAGCACGGCAGCAACTCTGATCGCGCGGGTGAGATTCATATAATCCTCCGTTGTGTGCGGCTGCTTTGGTTCACAGTTGCGAAGTTTATGCCAGACATAGTTTGGCGCGAATGAGGCATTTTTGAAACCATTTGCAGCCTTTGTGGCGCCAAACAAGAACGAACCATGTACGGGAAACCGCAAGCAAGGGGTTATGGCCCAGTCGCATCGGGCGGCTAGGGTGTTGGTGGCTGGGAGAAACGAGGGGCCGCTGTGCGGCGCTTGGTATCTGCCGGGGCACGGCTGATTGGGTCAGAAGCCCGAATATGGCCTTGGCTGGCATTGTGCGACGTGCAATTAATTCGCGGGCCTTTAGAGCTTCGCTGTGAGGTCGCGAGCACAGCCAGGCGCCATGCCCATGCGCCGCCGTCTGCGTTGGAAAATGTATTGGACAAGCTATGAGCGATAAGTGGAAGCAAATCCAAGCCGCTCTGCTCAAGGGCGCGTCTGCCGGTCTGGCCGAGGTCGCCCTTTATGAGTTCGTCGTTGAGCATTGCCCCGCCGTTTCCCGCGAAAAAATCGTCCGGAACGCGCTCGCCCTTATTACCAATCCCGATATTGATGACCGTCACATCCTGGATGCGTTGTATGCTCTCGTGATCGTGTATCGCCTGACGCCTCCCCAAAACGCATGACGCTCAGCGCACCCATTTAACCCGCTCAAATTTGATGGCGATGCTCGTTGTGTCTCCACCTTGGAGATGAAACGAATTGAGCGCATGGCCCAACTGGCTGAAAACGCGCTCCTCGATATCAGAATGCGCGGCCGGGACCGAAAAAGTGAGAATGTATAGCCCGTTTGAAATCTCTGACCTCACCAAGAGCGCACCCTTCACACCCTCTTTCGCGATTTAGACAACGCGCTCCAGACCCTGCCGTGTGGGGTGGTTCAGGATGTTTTCCATTGCCGCTGCCCTGATCAATCGCGCCCGCTGAATTTGTCAGCATAGGAGCGAGGGGATACGAAGGTAGCCATCAAGTGCATGTAAAGCGGTCAGCGCCATATTCATTGCGCATTTACGCGACTTCGACCGCAATATTGCACGTCCGACAAGACTCTACGGGCGCGCCGTTTGCAAGTTGGCTAAACTGTAGTCTGCAATGAGGCCGTGGACATGCGAGGCCGTGGCCGATCGTTCCATTGATGCACGATCCTCTGTATTCGAAACTGAAGCCCGCCCCCTCCCGGCGGGCTTTTTTTCATGGGCGACGTCGACACCCCCATTAACGCCGGACCTGCTTTGGTCGCCACGTCGCGTCTTCCTGACTGTATTGATTTATCGCCGAAGAAATGAATTTGGGCATGTCAGAGCTCAGCCTGCCTCTTGTCGCGCGCCCAGTTCTCGTGCCCAGGCTCGGCGTCAGATCATCAGCGCAGCTTGCGGAAGAAGTTACGGATGTCCTCAGCAAGCAGAGCGGGCTGCTCCATGGCGGCGAAGTGGCCGCCGCGCGGCATCTCGGTCCATTGACGGACATCGTAGATGCGCTCTACCCAGGAGCGCGGCGGGCGGGTGATTTCCTTTGGGAAGCTGGCATGGCCGAACGGCGGCAGGACGCGCCCGCCCGGGACGATCAATGGTGGGGCGAGCACACGCTCCTTGTACAACCGAAGGCTTGAGGTGATGTTGCCAGTGAACCAGTAGATTGAGATGTTGGTCAGCAGCTCGTCTCGGGTGAAAACAGCATCCACGTCGCCGCCACAATCACTCCACGCCCGGAATTTCTCCGCGATCCAGCCGGCCAGACCGGCGGGCGAGTCGGTGAGCCCATAGCCAAGCGTTTGTGGCCGCGTGCCCTGGATATGCCCATAGCCGCCCTCGACATCCACCCAGCGCGCGACATCGGCCAAGTAGGCGCGTTCCGCCTCGCTCAGTTCGGCGGCCGCAACGGCCGGCTGCGTCATTCGGGAGATGAAGTTCTGATGGATGCCGGCAACATGCCCCGCATCGGCCAGCGCCACTGCCGTGGTCACCGCCGCGCCCCAGTCGCCGCCCTGTGCACCGTAGCGACCGTAGCCCAGGCCAGCCATCAGCTTGGCCCACAAGGCACCGATTTGGGCTGGCCCGCTGCCCGCGCGGGTGGGTTTGCCTGAAAAGCCGTAGCCGGGTAGCGAGGGGATCACCAGGTCGAAGGCGTCGGCCGCATCGCCGCCATGCGCGGCCGGGTCGCTCAGCAACGGGATGATTTTCTCAAACTCGACGAAAGAGCCGGGCCAGCCATGCGTGAGCACCAGGGGCAGTGGGTCAGGGCCCTTGCCCCGAATGTGAAGGAAATGGATGTCCAGCCCATCGATCGTGGCCATGAACTGCGGCAGCGTGTTTAGTCGCGCCTCTTGCTCCCTCCAGTCAAAGCCGTTGCGCCAGTAGCCTACCAGCTCCTGCAACCAGGGCAGGCTGGTGCCCCAGCTGCCATCATCGTCGTTGATCTCATCGGGCCAGCGAGTGCGCTCGAGCCGAGCATGCAGGTCGGTGATCGCATCGTCGGTTATGTCTATGCGATAGGGGCGGAGATTCATGGCCGGGCTCCCTCGATGGCTGGCCGGTCGGCATTCAGCGCTGCTATTTACTATACGTGCTGGGACGTGCTCAACCACCTTACTCCAGCCGCCTGCGGCGCTGATGACGTGTCGAAAAGTGCATAGAGGGCGTTAAAACCGGGTGGGTCTCGTTAGCCTGGGAGAAGTCCGGGAGACACCTGTCTACTGCCCAGATGGCGTCCGGCATGAAATCGGCGTGACCCTGCTTCAGGCTCTTGTGTGGAACGTGGGAACCTGGCACCCCGATGCGAAGGGAGGCATCCAAGTGGCAGCACCGTGAGGATCCGAGTACCGATGTGGGGAAGAGGGGCGGAGTTGCGTGCAGTAGCGATGAAGAGGCTGTAATAGCGTTGGAGCGAAGACGCAACACTGTCCAGCTTTACCGAAAGGTCCACCGGCAATCGGGAGGAACCTTTGAGAAAAGCAAAGCCGTTCGATATTCCCAAACGCGTTGCTTGGGAGGCGTGATCGGCGTGCGCGGCACTGGGTCCAGGACGTAAGGCGTTGGGAGCCAGTGCTGTTTGCACATTGGCGATTGCTGCATCGGGCAACGGCCGGACACTAGGAGCCGGCAGAGCGCAGACGCTCACGTCCGGATCTGGGAGAACCTGGGGGTGAAATTCCCCCCGGGCCACTCGACTGGTCGTGACGATCGCGGGCAAGCGGTTCTGGCTCTGGCGAGCGGTCGACAGCGATGGCGAGGTTCTAGACCTGCTGGTGCAATCAAGACGGAACATGACCGCTGCCGGCTGTGTCAGAGCAAATTGCCGAAGGGAGCATCATTCTCGCTTCCCGCCCTGTCCCGCCAGGTTCGGCAATTTGCCTTGACTGGACCGTCGGTCTTTGCCCTCCCAGGACTGTTGGCCAGGATGCGGCCATTCCGATCAGTGACTGGGGGCCTCGATCTTCACCTCATTGCCGTTGTAGTCATAGAGCTTGCCATTAAGGAAGTAGTCACCTTCATGCAGCACCGAGACGTCTTGGTAGCGCAAGGTGCGCTCCATGCCGGCTACGAACACCGATTGCTGGTCGGAATTGCCAGCCCTCAGATGATTGAACAGCAGGTTCAGCGTGATCGCCATCAGCGCCGCCGAGCTGATGCCCGAATGGAAGATCGTGGCGAACCAGGACGGGAAGTGCTCGTAGAATTGGGGCGCGGCGATCGGGATCATGCCGAAACCGATTGAGGTCGCGACGATGATGAGGTTCATGTTATTGGTGTAGTCGACCTTGGACAGCGAGCGTATGCCGCTAGCCGCGACAGTGCCGAACAGCACGATGCCGGCCCCGCCGAGCACCGAGGGTGGTACGGCGGCAATCACCCTTCCCATCACCGGCAGCAGGCCGAGTGCGACCAGGATGAGGCCCGCGGTAGCCACCACAAAGCGGCTTTTGATGCCTGTGACCGCAATCAGGCCGACATTCTGGGCGAAGGCGCTCTGGGTGAAGGAGCCGAACATCGGCGCGATGGTGCTAGAGAGCATGTCGGCGCGCAGCCCGTCGCCGAGGCGGCTCGATTCCACCTTGGTCCCGATGATCTCGCCCACGGCGAGTATGTCGGCCGAGGTCTCCACCAGGGTCACCATGATGACGATGAACATCGAGACGGTGGCCGCGACGCCGAAGGTCGGCCAACCGAAATGGAACAGGCTCGGCAACGCGGCGGTAGGACCGGTGGCGACCTTGGAAAAATCGGCCATGCCGAAAGCCATGGCGATCCCGGTGCCGATCACCATGGACAGCAGGATCGACAGGCGCGAGATGGCGGCATTGCCGAGCTTGCTCAACAGCAGCACGATAGCCAGCGTGGCGGCGCCGAGCCCAATATTGGCGACGCTGCCGAAATCAGTCGCCTTGGGATTGCCGCCCATGGCCCAGCGGGCGGCCACCGGCATCAGCGTGAGGCCGATAGTGGTGATCACGATGCCGGTGACGAGAGGTGGGAAAAACTGCGTGATCTTGGAGAAGACTGGCGTGATCACAAGCCCGATGAAGGAGGCCGCCATCACGGCGCCGAGCACGGCCGGCATGCCGCCGCCGGTGGGGCTAACGACGATGGCGACCATGGTGGCGACGCCGGCGAAGGAAACGCCCTGCACTAAAGGCAACCTGCAGCCGAAGAAGGGCAGCCCCAGTGTCTGCAAGATGGTGGCGAGGCCGCCGGCAAATAACGAGGCGGTGATCAGTATGCCGACTTCGTCTGGCGGCAAGCCTGCGGCCTGACCGATGATGAGAGGAACCGCGACGATACCGCCATACATGGTCAGGACGTGTTGCAGGCCGTAGACCAGGTTGGCGCCCATGCCCAGATTCACGTCTTCGGGGCGCTGCAGCACTGGCGCAGCGTTGCCGATGGATGTTGAGCTCAAGCCGGTTTCCTCCGTTATGCGCTTTATCGAATGCAAATCCGCGACCAGGCCAGCGCTGGCGCTCGGCAATATCCGATCAGTCCATGCCAGTGACGGCCCGGCATGCGAAAAACGAATCTTTGGCCTCCCATCCCTCGCATCCGGCGCGTGGATGTGAAAAGCAGGGCGGTCTTAAGGTGACGAATACCGCGCCGCGGCTCTAACAGGCGCTGCCTGTGCAGCGGCAGAACAGGCTATGAATTACCAAGATCCTGCCTCCCTACAGCCGGCGTGTAAGCGACAAGGTCATTGGTCGATGTTGATTGGCCTCATGATCGGCCAGGAAAGCGCCGCGTGAAAGACAGGCGCAATTGGAAGGACTTCCGCGTCAAATGTGATAACGCGCGCCCAACGCGGACGGCTGGCCGTAAGTGAATCAAACACTGTTGGCCTTAAATTCATTCAATGGAGCGATCGCGTTGTCTGCCAATGCCTGAAGCTATGGCCTCAGATCCACGACACTCGTCGGACGGCGGTTCCCTCGCAAGCGGGTCACAGCTGACGAAAACACTGGTCGACCTGACGTTTTCGTGGGGCGGAAAGTTCTCAGTCAAAATCAAATGCGCCGCGAATTCCTTCTGATCGAATTAAAGCGGCCAAGACTTGTCATCGGGACGAAAGAGACGGACCAGCTAAAATGATACGTGAATGCAATTCAAACTCAGCCGGACTTTGCGCATACAGAAACATTCTCAAACTTTTTCTTGGTTACTGACGAATACAATGAAACAGTTACTGGGCGTATAGCTCAAAGTGGCAAATGTGTGGGGCTTGTTTTGGACAAACCCACTTACAAGATTTGGGTCAAGACCTGGGGTGCGATCGTGCGCGAACGTGAGGCTCGACTGCGTTTCATCGCTGAGATACTTCAATTCTAGGTAAAAGATACTGAGATCGAAGGTAAAATTCGACAGCGTAAGTCTTCTATTCTTAATATCCGACGGCAGGCTGCAAATAAGACGACTGGCAGGTCGCGCGCAGCCTAGCAACCACCCAAACTCAGGCTCACTTTCATTCGCCCAGACAAGACGCAATCAGCGGGGGACTTTTCTTTTGCCGACAAGCGAGCGAATTCGATCTTTTACCCGATCGTCTAGCGGATTGTAGACAAGCAATCCGAGATCGGGACGCCCGTCGATGGCGAAGGCCGAATATTCCATCTCGAATGTGCCGAGGTCCGGATGCTGCAGATGTTTGACTCCGTCGCTGGGCGCGAAAACATCGTTCTCCTTCCAAAACGTCGCGAATTCGGGGCTCTTGCGACAAAGCTCGTCCACAAGATCGGTGACTTCGGCTACCGCGCCCGCGCGTGCGGCATCTACCCTGAAGGCGCCAACCAGGAATCGCGCCATACCTTCCCAATCGTTTTGTTTGGCGCGGATGGCGGGATTGCAAAAGACAAGACGCAGGATGTTCCGTTGATCGACGGGCAGCTTGCTATAGTCGGTGAGCACGATCGCGGCGGCGGCGTTCCACGCCACGACATCCCAGGTCGCAGTTTTTATAAAGGCCGGACAGGCATCGAAGGAATCCAACAAACGCTGCAATCGCGGCGTTACACCATGCGTAGGTTTGTAGCGCATCTCCGGCGGTCGCCCCAAAGCCAGAACGAATAAATGCTCGCGTTCAAGGTCAGTCAGCATCAGACCGGTCGCGATACGGTCGAGCACGTCCGCAGATGGTGCGCCGCCGCGTCCTTGCTCCAACCAAGTGTACCAAGTCGAACTGATGTTGGAGCGTTGTGCCACCTCTTCACGGCGCAATCCCGGTGTTCGTCTGCGGCCCGCAAATCCGAAGGCGGCCGGATCAAGCCGGGTCCGGCGATCTTTCAAAAAGGCAGCGAGGGTGTTGGCGTTGTCTATCGGCATATCGAGCCTATTAATGATTATACCAGGATACTGTCACTACTTTAACAGGATATCATTTCGACCGATACTGATGGAACGGAAATTCAAACGAGGAAATTTATCATGCGCATTTTTCTAACCGGAGCCACGGGCTTCATTGGTTCCGCCGTCTTGCCGGAACTTCTCAAAGCAGGCCATCAAGTGATCGGCATGACCAGGTCCGACGATGGGACGAAGGCGCTTATCGCTGCCGGCGCCGAGGTTCATCGCGGCACGCTGGAGGATTTGAACAGCATTCGCAGCGGCGCGGCCAAAGCCGATGCCGTGATTCACACAGCCTTCGATCACGACTTCTCAAGGTTCGTGGAGAATTGCGAAAAAGACCGCCGCGTGATCGGTGCTCTCGGTGACGCCTTGAAAGGGTCCGACCGCCCCCTGCTCATCACGTCCGGAACCGGCATGGGCGCAGGCACGCATGGCCAGCCTGCAAGCGAGGATGTCTTCGACGCAAGCCACCCCAATCCGCGCATTGCCTCCGAACTGGCCGGTAACGAATTGCTTGATGCCGGTGTCAACGTTTCGGTCATGCGGCTCCCGCAGGTCCACAACACTGTGAAGCAGGGATTGATCACGCCCCTCGTCGCGATCTCGCGGGAAAAAGGCGTATCGGCCTACATCGGTGATGGGCAAAATCGCTGGCCCGCCGGTCATCTGAGCGATGTCGCGCGCCTCTACACACTCGCGATCGCAAAAAAGGAGCCCGGTGAACGCTATCATGCGGTTGGTGAGGAAGGCGTCACGGCCAAAGAGATCGCGGAGGCGCTTGCACGTGGCTTGAAGATCCCGGCAGTTTCCCTTTCTCAGGAGAAAGCTGGCGAGCATTTCGGGTGGATGGGTATGTTTGCGGGCATGGATATGCCTGCCTCCAGCGCGCGGACACAGGCCAAGCTTGGCTGGATTCCGACAGGCCCGAAGCTGATCGCCGATTTGAACGCGATGCAGTATTTCTAGTCTCCAGAATACATCCTTTGTTTGAGGTGGCGGTGTAGCAATAAGGCTGTGGTCCAATTCGCGTTTTGTTTACACCGGACAGATGGATGGCAGATTGTTCCTAAGACGTGGGTAACAACCTCGTGCCGAACGGACTGTCGAGTGCCTGTACGGTGCTCTTCTCCAAATCAATATAGCCTAGATCGTAGGTTAGGAGCGAGACGCGCTAAATGCCGTCGTCAACTTCCAGGGGTCATGATGGCCACATCGATGGTATTGCTAGCCAACGCGCAGAGTAACCGATCGTGAGCGCCGTCGACCGTGTGGACATCGACTTCAGGAAACCGACGATGATGCTCCACAAGGGCCGCGTGCATGTTACCGGCGGCCCGACGCCGCCGCCGGCGCGCTGGCGCCAATGGATGGGGCGGGTCGAGGCGGTTATCTTTGCTTCACCCAAGCCGGTGGGACGCGAGGATCTCGCCAAGGTGGTGGGGGAGGGCGCCAATCTCGATCACATCATTGACGACATCCGGGCCGAGCTTTCCGATCGGCCCTAAGGAGGCACCTTTGGAACGGGCTAACACTATCGGATTGGATCTAGCGAAGAATGTTTACGCGTCGAACGCCAATTGTACCTTCAGCGTTTGTTCGGGATGCTGCACGACAAGATCAAAAGCTGCCTGCGCGTCCGCTGCTGCAAACGTCTGGGTGATCATCGCGGCCGGTTTCAGCGCGCCCTTTTCGAGCCAATCGACGACTTCCGGTATAAAGCGGCGATTGAGGCGCGAACCGACGAGCGTAAGTTCCTTGCGCACAATTTCCTGCTGGCTGATATTGCAGGGTGCTGCTGAAAAGCCAAGGATGCCTATGCGCCCCGCCGGTGCGGCCACACGGCACGCTTCTTCCAGGATCGCGGGAATACCCGCACCATCGATGACAACAGAAGGCCCCAAACCGTCGAGTTCGCCTGCGACGGCGGCAGGCACGGACTGGTTCTTGGAATTTACTATTACGTCGGCTCCGAATATTTCGGCACGATCAAGCCGTTGCGCGTCAATGTCAGCAATAATGCAGCGCGCACCGCGCATCTTCGCCACTTGCAGCACCGTCAGCCCGACCGTGCCTGCACCATAAATCAGCACGACATCATTCGCATCGCAGCCGGTACGCCAGACAACATTAGCCGCCACCGCCAAAGGCTCTGCGAGTGCTGCGACATCAAAACCCAGGGAAGGAGAAAACTTCACCGCGTTTTCCTGGGGAACGATGGCGACCGAACGAAAGCCACCGTCTCTATGAACCCCGATCACTTCCAGGTTCGCGCATATGTTGGGGCGGCCGCGGCGGCAAGGATAGCAGTGTCCGCAAGAAATTACAGGATCGGCTACCACATGATCACCGACGGCCAGGTGAGATACTCCCGAACCAAGCGCTGTGACGACGCCGGCAAACTCATGACCAATGATACGCGGGTAGACAGCGAACGGATTGGAACCATGCAAAATGTGCACATCTGAGCCGCAGATGCCCGCCCGAACGACTTGGATCGCGACCTCGCCATTTCCAGGAGGGCGTGAATCCTGGCTTTCGATCGCAAGCTTGTTCGCCTCGAGTACCGATATGGTGACCATTTTCTTCTCAAACCTGTTTTTTGGAGTGCCATGCCCTAGCGCCGAGCAATTATAGAATGGCCCAGGCGCGCTCTGCGTGAACCGTTTCAGGCCTCAGCAGGGCCACGTTCCTGCCAGCCGTATTTGGGGTGAGACAGCGTGCGTTCGATGCCACGCAGTTCCGCCAGACCCTTGAGCCGACCTATGGCAGGATAGCCCGGCTGGGCCCCCCGGGTCAGATCGTCCAGAATTTCCTGTCCGTGATCGGGGCGCATAAAGATCTGATGGTCAGCTCGGCCCTCCACCTTGCGCCGTCGCTCCTCCGACACCAGAGCAGCTACCACGGCGACCATATCGGCGTCGCCTTCCAGATGCTCATCTTCGAAAAAAGAGCACGGCGTGCCTTGCGTCTCGCGTCTGACGTTGCGCAGATGGGCAAAATGAATCTTCGGCGCAAGACGCTTTACCATGACAGGAAGGTTGTTATCGGAGCGCGCGCCCAGCGAGCCTGTACAAAAGGCTACTCCGTTGGCCACACTGTCAACGCACTCAAGCATATGAGCATAATCTTCCTCCGTTGACAGAATCCGCGGTAATCCGAGCAGCGGCCACGGCGGATCATCGCCATGTGCGCAAAGGCGCATTCCAAGGTTCTCAGCGACCGGCACGACTTCCGAAAGAAACGCCGTAAAATTATCGCGTAACTTGTTCGTATCGATATCGGCATATCGGGAAAGGGCGTCCCGCAACTCACCGATGCTGTAGCCCACCGCTTGGCCCGGAAGTCCGGCACCGATGTTGCGGGTCAGTGCCGCCTTCTTGTCATCTGGCATTGCCTTGAAACAAGGCTCTGCCTTCTCGACAAGTGCAAAGTTGTAGTCCGTGCTCGCGCCCATGCGCTTGAGAATAAAAATATCGAAGGCGATGAAATCGATCAGGTCGAAGCGCATGGTCCGAGCGCCACCGCTCGTTGCCCATCGCAGATCGGTGCGTGTCCAATCAAGGACTGGCATAAAATTGTAGCAAACGGTGAAAATGCCGGCTCGCGCCAACTCTCGAAGACTTTGATTCCACGCAGCAATGTGGGATCTCCAGTCACCGGACATCGTCTTAATGCTTTCGGAAATCGGGATGCTTTCCACAAGCTCCCACTCCAGGCCGCCGGCGCGAACCTCCTCCTGCCTTTTTCGGATCTCCTCGCTCGTCCAGGCAATGCCATCGGGTATATGATGAAGCGAGCTGACGATGCCTTGAGCTCCAGCCTGTGCGGCGTCCTTCACGCTTACTTTATCAATGGGGCCGAACCAGCGCCAAGTATGTCTCATGTCATGGTCCTCTAAATGCTCTCGGCTTGCGCTGAGCGCAACGGGTTCCGATCGAGTGACGCCAGCGGCAACAAGCGGCTGAGGTGGATTTGTTTGATCGCCATTGCGTCTGGAATGACATGAAAAGACGCATCGAAACGGGTTCGCGAATGCTCGCTGAGACGACAAACCTGGTTGCAGGCGACATAGCCGCAGTCACAGTTCTCGATAACTTCCCGACAAAAAGCCCGATGAGCTGGCCACATCGCAATTTCGGCATTCATCGGATGTGGCTGATCGACGTTAGCCCGTTGTTCGCCATCCAACTGCGTCATAGGCTCGTGGGTCTTCATTGGGTCAACCAACCCTCGGTCGCGGTGCGATCGCCACAATCAGGATAATGAGCGCGCCGGTCAGTACAAATCGCACCCCGGCCTGCATTTGAAACGTGTTGAGCATTGTCGCCATGAGGTTGAAGAACAGCGCGGCGCCCCAGATACCGATGGCATTGGCTTGTCCGCCGGCCACGCTCGTTCCACCAAGCACGACGACGGCGATTGATTCCAAAAGATAGACGTCACCCATGTTGAGCGCCGCTCCGCCCGAAAAGCCCGAAAGCAGAAAGCCTGCGAGCGCCGCACCCACGCCGCACAAGCCGTAGGCGACGAGGCGGACCCGACCGACACGTATGCCGGCAAGGCGTGCTGCCGCCTCACTCTGGCCGGTCGCCAGCAGGTGTCGGCCCCATACACTGCGAGACAGGACCACCATCGTGGCGATCGTCACAACCATTACAGCAATCGGCATAACGGGAAGCCTGGCGACCGACCAAAGCGTGAAGGCGGACAGGACTGCCGGGGGCTTCAGTGTGGCTTCGCCGCCAAGGTTAAAAGCAAGCGACTGGAAGACAAAACTTGCCGCAAGAGTGGAGATGATGGGCGGCAGGCGCAGCAGTGTGATGGCCAGAAAATTGAATATCCCCGCTGCGGCCCCAACTGCGAGTGCTGCGGCCAAACCCGCCATGAGCATGGCGTCGTTGCCCTTCATCACTGTCATCGAGACGTAGGCTGCGAGCGTCAGCACCGATGGAACGGACAAATCGATATTGCCGGGTCCCGATGCAATCACCAGCATCTGGCCGGTGCCAACAACCACGCTGAAGGCTCCGAAGGCGAGTGCAGCGGAAAGCGTAGCCGCGGCACTTCCCATCCCCGCGTAAGCCGTGGTTGCAATCCACATGAACAGCGCAACGATGAAACCGTAGGTCCAGGGTGCAAGCGTCAGGCGCAAATTCATCTTGCCTTCTCCGACACGAGTACACGACCGGCAAGAACGAGGAAAAGGATAGCCCCCTGTGCGCCAATCTGCCAGGTAGGGGGCACTTGTAGGAAGCTCAGCAAAGAGCCAGCGAGTGAAAGCGTAAGAGCGCCGATCACGGTACCTACGGGCGAAACGATCCCCCCGGTAAACGAACCTCCACCAAGGATTACGGCGCCAACGCCCAGCAGTGTGTAGGCCGGGGCGACATTGGGATCGCCTGAGGTGGTGAGACCCGTGAGTGTAAGCCCTGCAAGGCAGGCGAGCGCCCCGGCGGCGGCATAGACCCGCACGCGGATACGTGTAGTGGACCAGCCGGCTCGTTCGATCGCACGCGGATTGGCTCCAGCACCCCTCAGCACAGCACCGTACGAGGAACGCGTAATAACGAGGTGGCCCGCTATTGCTGCCAGAACCGCAAGAAGGATCGGCAATGGAATGAATGGGGGTCGCCAGCTCATGAAGCCTGCCAGCCACGCGGGGGCCGAGCCTCCCGGGGATGGCAGGAGGATGATGGCAGTGCCGAGCCAGATAAAGGACATGCCAAGGGTGACGATGATCGATGGCAGCTGGCGCAGCTGGATCAGCAGACCCACCCCAGCATAGATCGCAACGGCTGCCACATATAACAACAGCGCGAGGATGGGGATGTTGTCGAGATAAAGCGCAGTGACACAGGTAATCAGACCGACGAAGGCTCCATTCGACAAGTCGATGTCGCCGAGCATGATAATCAACATCTGCGATAGAGCAGCGAAGACAAGGGGGGTGGCCAGCTTAAACAGCAGCGTAAATCCGAAATAGCTCATCGCGGTAGGCCGGATCCAGAAGATGACTGCGAGCATGGCCACGAGGGTTACAGCCGGCAGGCCGACCTGCATGGCCGACGCCACCCAGGCCATCCGCCGGACGTGCTGCCGGCCCAGGGGTATTTCAGCCATTTGCACCTCCGAACGAAGCTTCGAGGATCCGCCCCTGGTCAATGGCATCGCCGTGGATCTCTTCGACGGCGCGGCCTTCGCGGAAGACATAGAGCCTGTCGCAGTTCTTCAATTCCTCAAGTTCGGTGGTATACCAAACGAAAGTCCGGCCCTGCGTCGCCTCAGTGCGGATTAACTGGTAGACCTCTTGTTTGGTACCCACATCGACGCCGCGCATTGGATCGTCGAGGAAGATGACACGCGCATCTGAGGCGAGTGCCCGGGCAAAAAGCACTTTTTGTTGGTTACCACCGCTCAACGACAAGATTGGCGTATCGATTGATGGCGCCTTGATTTTTAGACGCTCCGACCAGCGCTTAGCGAGTGCGCGCGCAGCAGAAGCCGAGACAAATCCGTAGCGCTGCAACGCGTTGAGGCTGCGCAGGGTTAGGTTGTCTGCAATGGACCAAAGGGCAAACACCCCTTCCGTACCGCGGTCGCCGGCAACATAGGCGGTGGATGTCGTCCCAGCTTTTTGAGTAGCGGCGAAAATGGCACGCAACCTCTCGCGCTGGCCGTGCCCGTCAAGACCCGCAAAGCCGATGATTTCGCCGGCTGCAGCCTGCACCGCGCGGTCATTCACATCAGCGCCAGGATGATCAACCACAAGCGGGCCGAATGTATTGGGAACCACCCGAGTGGATCGTTCATCTGTGTTTTCTATAGTGCCCATCATGGCGACCAGTCTGGATCGCGAAAGATCTGCCGTCGCTTGCTCGCCGACGACCCTACCGTCGACCATGACGACGGCGCGGTTGCAAACGGCCAGGATCTCGTTGAGGCGATGGGTAATTAGAATACAGGCAACTCCACGCGATGCTGCCTTGCGGATATAGGCTAGCAACTGGTCTGTTGCCTGGTGTCCGAGCGCCGATGTCGGCTCGTCCAGAATGACACACCGCGTGGCAATGTCGGTCTCTGTGAAGGCGCGTGCGATCTCGACCATCTGGCGCTCGCCGATCGCAAGATCGGAAATCTTCTTATCCGCATCGATGCCGTGCCCGGGGAAAATTTCGTCAAGCGTACGCAAGATGATTTCTCTTGCGCGCCTGCGCCAGCCAGGGCCGCGAAGCTGGCGGTGAAGAATCCTTGTATTCTCGGCAGCCGATAGGTTGGCACACAGCGAGAGCTCTTGGAAAATGCAGCGCAATCCTCCCGCCTGGGCTTGGGCAGGCCCCCAGATATCGACCTCGCGTTCCGCGTATCGGAAGGAACCGGCTGTTCGCTGTACGGCTCCCGACAAAACGTTCATCAATGTGGATTTTCCGGCGCCATTATGCCCGACCAGCCCGACTACCTCGCCAGATCCCAGATGAAAATCTACGCCGCAAAGCGCCTGAACGGCACCATAGGTCTTGCGCACCTCCCGGACCTCGATCAGGAGGTCCGAGAGCACTTGAGACGTGGCCGTGAGGGGAGACGAGTAAATCATCGATGCGATCTGAGCTTAGTTGGGAGCCGGAACTGTTGGCAGGGGTTCCTTTTTGATGTTTGCGTCAATAATCTTCGCCACCAAATCTTGCGGATATTGCGCATTCACCACGCCGCCTTCCGGCACGGTCTTCAGCCAGCTGTCGAGATCATGCTGGTTGATCTGAAGGAGCGGCACCTCAACGAATTTGGGGACCTGCTTGCCGGCGAGAATCTGCTGCGCGACCCAAAACGCGACCTGAGATACCGATGGTGTGGCGCCAAGCGAGAAAGTCTCATAGCCGGAAGCGTCGTGCTCCTGCTTCCAAAGCGCCAGCTCGTCTTGCCGGTTGCCCATGATAATGATCGGCAGGGGCCGCTTGGCCGCATTGAAGGACTGCGCTGCGCCGTAGCCGTCTCCACCCTGCGTTATCACCGCGTCAATCTTGGGTAGCGAAGGCAAGATTCCAGCAACTTCCTTCTGGGCGACCGTTGCCGTCCATTGGCCATAGATTTCCCCAACGCTCTTATAGCTTGGATGCTCTGCAAAGGCTTTTACCACCCCTGCATGCAGGCGCTTATCGAAACCGTCTCCTGCCATGCCTCGGATTTCTAGGATGCTCGCGGGCTTGTCGCCGAGCTTGCTTGAAATGAAATCGAGTTCAGCCTTGGCATAAGAATCGAGATTGTAGTCAACAACGTAAGCGCAGGGCTCGGTAACGCCGCTTGCAAAAGCCACGACAACGATGCCGGCATTGCATGCATCCTTGATAGCCCCGTTGAGGGCGGTGTCCGATCCGGCGAGGACGATGATGGCATCATAGCCCTGTAAGATCAGATTTTGAATCTGTGAAGCCTGCTCGGTTACCGAGTTATTGGAACTGACTACGGCGGTCCCGGCGATCTTGCCATCCGCCTTTGCCTTGGCTCCGATTTCCTCGAAGCTCTTGATCATGACCTGCCGGAACGAGTTGCCGGCATAAGAATTACTGAATGCAATCTTTTTGGAACTGGTATCGCCCGTGGCGACCCCATCTTGGGCCCTGGCGCCAGCTGCCAGGGCCGTGCTGGCGAGCAGTGCCATAACAAGCGCCATGCCTCTCACAGGGTATAAAGGCCTCATGATTGTCTCCTCCTGCCTGGTTTGCGGGGCCGCGCTCTTGTTCGGTCGACCCTGGGATCGAAACCGCGGTTCTTGCCGCTTGCTTCTTCCAGTAATGACTATATACTACCATGGTAGTATGTCAATCACTGTGATAGACCCTCGGCCGAAGATATGCAATCTGCTGATGGCAGTGACTTTATGAATACGGTGCAACGAGGCTAAGGATGGCAGAAAAGAGCCGCATGGAGGACCTGGCTGGTCTCGACCGGATCGCATCAGGACCCGTTGGTGGCGAATATCTCGAGCCGATTAATATTCGCCTGCCGATAGCGCCGCAAATCTACGAACGTTTGCGTCGCGCAATAACGACGCTTGCCATGCTCCCCTCGGAAGCTTTGAGCGAGAAGGAATTGTCGCTTCAGCTCGGCGTCAGCCGCACGCCAGTGCGCGAAGCCTTAATCCGGCTTGCGGATGAAGGATTGATTGACATCTTGCCACAGCGCGGCAGTTTCGTCGCTCCAATCAGACTGAAGGACGTCGAGGAGGCACAATTTATCCGAGAGTCCCTCGAGGTTGCGGTCGTCAAACGACTGGCCGGCCGCTGCTCGCCTGAGTTTGTGTCAGACCTTCGTTCCAATCTCGCTCAACAAGAGAGCGCGGTCGCGAGTGATAACCGTGAATTATTCCTGGAGCTTGACGAGGCGTTCCACCGAAGCTTCTGCGAGGAAGCAGGTCTTTCCAAGAGCTGGCGTGTAATCCAATCGGTAAAACTTCAGATGGATCGTGTGCGCTATCTAAGTCTTCCGGACCCAGGTCATTTGAAGACCCTCTTGTCGCAGCACCGCCAAATTTTCGATGCGATCGAAAAAGGAGAGGCAGACTTGGCAAGCCTCGCGATGTCGGTGCACCTTCAAGAAGTCCTTCGCACGGCACAAAAGTTGAGTGTCCAACGTTCTGAACTACTCGAACGGTGATGGTAGCGCGGTAAACGGGCAATTTTCAAAACGGAAACGTGTATTGGTTCAGATGATCCGGAAATCGGCCGATCGGCTTGACGCACGCTCGAATCTGGAGCACCGACCGCGAACTTAGCCAGTCGAGGGCTTGTGAGCGACCTTTATCCTGCAAAATAAATCTGGGAGTAGTCCGGGCCACTGAGGGCCTTGCAAGCAATAAGCCATTGATATCGCCAGAATGCTTCACTCTAAAATAGAACGCATCGCAGCGTTTGGGAGGAATACTCCTCCCAGTCATCGAAAAGATCCTGGCTGCGGTAGTCGCATTCTTGGCATATATTTGAAGTGGCGGTTGATGAGCCGGAGGAGGTATCTTCGAAGTCCCACAAACGGCAATGGCCGGAACATTCCAAGCATTCGGGCCATTCTCCAAAGGCGACTTCGATATTCAGCTCCATGCCGCCGGGTTCGACCGATTTGGTGTAAATGTTCCCGACTTTTCGGCTTACAAAATGCGTCAAGACCGAAAGACAGCCAGAGCTTGCATGCGACGAAATCGAAGTGCTCTGCGGGTGCTCAAGTGCCATCCATACATTCAAGCATTTGTCTGAACCCCAAAGTCTCGCAATCTGGTGCTGGGCGACACAGGCCAAGGAATGGAGCTTGCGATGAGAGACGACACTGAGAATTTTCTCGCCAGCCTCAAGCTCAACGAGCCACCCTTGCCGATGACGGCACCGCTGCGGGCTGTCTGGCATGGCTTGCGAGCGGAATGGGATCTAGCGCACGAAATTGTCCAAGTCGAAGACGATCGTCAAAGCGCATGGGTTCATGCTTGGCTTCACCGCATCGAAGGCGACCTGCCAAACGCGCGGTACTGGTACGGCCGCGCAAGAAAACAGATGCCAGCCGGTACCACGCAAGAAGAAGGCGCAGCGATTGCTGCGGCGCTCCTGTATAGCGTGTGACATCCTGAATCTGGCGGCGTAAACGTCGGCGTGGTCATGGCGCCAGATTCACAGCGGGGTGGGAAAGCGCAGTGATGATGCCGCGCAATTCCGCCAGGCCCTTCAACCGTCCAATCATGGGATAGCCGGGCTGTCCGCTGCGGTTGAGATCGTCGAGGATGTCCTGGCCGTGATCCGGCCGGAACGGGATCGACCAGTCCTTGCGGCCGGTCACCTTGCGCCGGCGCTCCTCGCGCAGCACCGCGGCGATGACCGCCACCATGTCGGTGTCGCCGCCAAGATGCTCGGCTTCGTAAAAGGAACCCCGGATGTCGGCCGACTCTCGCCTGACATTGCGCAGATGCAGGAAGTGTACCCGCTCGCCCAGGCGCTCCATCATGCCGGGCAGATCATTGTCCGGCCGAGCGCCGAGGGAGCCGGTGCACAGCGTGATGCCGTTGGCAGGTGAGTTCACGGCCTTCATGATCGCAGCATAGTCAGCTTCGGTCGACATGATGCGAGGCAAGCCCAGAAGCGGAAACGGCGGATCGTCGGGATGGCAGCACAGACGCAATCCCAACTGCTCGGCGACAGGGACGACTTCGCAGAGGAAGTCGACCAGATGAGCCCGCAGCGTCTCAGGCGTAAACCCCTGGTAGTTTTCGAGATGCGCGCGTATCTCAGCGAGCGTGAAGCTTTCGGCTGCGCCGGGAAGGCCGAAGACGATGTTTCGCGCCAAATACTCCTTGTCGGCGTCGGTCATACGCGTATGACGCTCGCGCGCCTGCTCGACCACCCAATCTGGAAAATCCTCGAGGGCGTTGGGCCGGGCGAGAACGAAAATGTCAAAGGCGGCGAAGTCGATGAAGTCGAACCGCATGCAGGTCGCGCCATTCGACAGGCGCCATTTAAGCTGCGTCCGTGTCCAGTCGAGCACGGGCATGAAATTGTAGCAGATGACCTCGATCCCGGCCTGAGCAAGATGTTTGAGACTGGTATTGTAGGCGGCGATGTGCTGGCGCCAATCACCTTTCTGCTTTTTGATATCCTCCGAAACCGGGAGGCTCTCGACAACCTCCCAGCGCAGGCCGGACGCGCTACCATCCTTCATGTGGCCAATGAGATCTTGACGCCGGCCAATCTCCTCGGGCGTCCAGACCATCCCAGTAGGGACATGGTGCAGGGCGCTGACGATCCCTTCGACACCCGCCTGCATCATATCGTCCGTCGACACTTGATCGCGCGGCCCGAACCATCGCCATGTCTGTCTCATGATGCGAGCTCCTTGTGCCCTCTACCGGTCTATCAACGGCTTCGGCTCGAATCTCTAACACAGTGGCACGGCGCTTGACTAGTATGGTAGTAGACAATATGAATGGTATATGGGCATTGTAACATTCTCTCCATGGGCCTCAGGAGACAGCGCATCTAGGGCGCGGGACTTGTCGTGGTCCCTAGAATTGACCGCGCCTGCCAGACCTCAAATCGAAAATCTTCTGCGAAATCGCATTCTCAAGGGCGAGATCCCACCCGGCACCGCGCTTTCAGAAGCTGAGATGGCTCGGCGCTTCAGTGTCAGCCGCCAACCCGTGCGCGAGGCATTCCTCAAACTTTCAGAAGACGGTTTGCTCGAGATCAGGCCGCAACGGGGCACCTTCGTCCGCAAGATCAACAAGGCGGCAGTCATGGACGCCCGCTTCGTGCGCGAGGCGATCGAAGCCAGCATCGTTCGCGAACTGGCCGAAAGAAGCGATCCTGGCCTGATCGTACGGCTGCGCGTTCTCGTGGCCGCGCAGGAAGCGCTCTCGGCGGACCGCCCCGATGACTTCATGAAACTCGACGAGGAATTTCACTGGACACTGGCAGATGCTGGCGGCCGACTTTACGGCTGGAAGGTCATTGAAGACGTCAAGCTTCAGATGGACCGCGTACGCTATCTCACCTTGCGCAGCTTCCCAATGGATAAGCTGATATGCCAGCATAGGAGCATTGTCGACGCGATCCAACGCACCTCGCCAGACGAGGCGGAGAGCGAAATGCGCCAGCATCTGCGGCTCATCCTGGACGACCTGCCTTCCATTGAGGCACGGCATCCTGATTTTTTTACATCGTCGGCCTGACGGCTGGCGGCGATCGCACTCCTTGACCAAGTGAGGCTTCCACTAAATCAACATGGGGAAGAAACGATGAAGACTCGAGCCTGCGTGCTTCATGGCAAGGGCGATGTCGGCTTCGAATACACCGGAACGGGTCTCGCGCTTGGCGGCATGTTCCAGGTCGTGAGATCTCAGGGCGCGATCATTACAGTTGGTGTGAGGAGCGGCCTTCACATTCCGTTTGGCGCCCTCGGCGGCAAGGAAATCCGCCTTACCGGTAGGCATCGCTTTCATGCCGAATATTTCGTCGCGGCCCGCATGATCGCCGAAAGGCGCATCGACGTGCGTCCGATCATTACTTCGACATTGCAGATGGAGCAAATACGCGACGCCTTCGACGTCGTACGCGCCCGCTCATCCCAGATGAAAGTGCAGTTGAGCTTCGCGACGTAGGGACGGTGCCTGAGTTAAGCAAGATAAAGGGGAGGACTATGGACACGATAAACGCAATGGACAGCGAAGACATCCGGCGATTGTCGGACCTGGCGACGCAGCAGTTGCTCAACAAGCCGGGTACGGCATCGAGTACTCTAGGCGGCTGGATGATGATCGCCACCATCCTGATCGAAGCATGGGATTTATATGCGATCGCCTTCGTCCTCATCTTCATCAAGACCGATTTCGATCCGACGGCAGCTCAGCTCGGCCTTGCCGCGGCGGCCGTGCAGGGTGGGGCGCTCATCGGGGCCTTGCTGGGCGGCGTGTTCGCCGACCGCTTTGGGCGCAAGAAGGTCTTCATTGGCACGATGGTCCTCTTCATCATCCTGGCGATCGCCCAGGCGTTCGTGCGCGACATCTGGGAACTCATCATCATCCGTCTACTGATCGGCATTCCGCTCGGCAGCGATATCTCCAACGGCTACGCCTACATCATGGAATCGATGTCCAAGGGTAAGCGCGAGCAGATGGGAAGTCGCTGGCAATTCATGTTCGGCCTTGGTGAGGTCTTCTCGATCCTGGTGGTCACGCTCATGTATGTCAGCGGCGTCGACCATTCGCTGCTCTGGCGCGTCGCATTGGCGCTCGGTGCGTTGCCGGCTCTGGTTCTACTGTTCGCTCGGCTGGACCTGCCGGAGACGCCGTTCTCGCTGCTGCAACGCGGCCAGTTCATCAAGGCGAAGGAGGTTTCCAAACGCCTGTTCGATGACCCGCTCGACATGCTGCCAAACCGGGACGTCGTTCTGCCCAAGCCCAAGCTAGGGGACTTCCTGAAGGTCATCTGGGCGGACCCGATCAAACGGCGCGCGACGATCTTCGCCTGGATCTCCAACGCCTGTCAGGGCGCCGAGTTCACAGCCTGGGGCTTTTATCTGCCGGTGATCCTGGTGTTGAGTGGCGTAGGTGTGTCGGATAGCGGCAACATCACGGGAACGAATATCGTGACGGCGCTCATCTTCTGCCTGGCCACGGTCTCGGGATATGTGGCGCCTCTGATGTTACCCAAGATCGGCCACAGGGGCGTGGCGATGTGGGGCTTTGGTCTGGCATTCATCGGCCTTATCCTCGGCGGCTTCGCCATTCAGTACGACTGGAAGATCCTCATCGTGGTCGGCGCCTGCATTCTGATGTGGGGTCACTATTGGGACGCCTCGAACGGCATGACGATCGCTTCCATGGTGGCGCCATCTCGCTTCCGCGCCACCGCGTCAGGCTTCGGCTATATGTTCGTCAAGGCAGCCTCATTCTTCGGCGCCTTCGTCTTCCCCGTCATGAGTGTCGAACTCGGTAAGGCGGGGGCCACGTTCGCGGTGTCGATCATATCGCTGACCGGATTCCTGGCCGCCAAGTTCATTTTACCGGAAATGTACGGGTATGTCGAAGCCGAGGAAACTGGTACGGCGAAATAAACCTGCTGGCTCGCCTTGCTCGAAGTCCTCGTCCACTGGACTATGCCTTTATGCCCTCGCTCGCTCGCCCGGCCGCATTGGATGCGGCCGGGCGAGCGAGATTGCTGAAAAGATCACGAGGGCTTCAGTGCGGCGGCGAAACCGCTTACTTGAGGCCGGCGGGTTGTCATGCCATCTGCTCGCATTAGGTGGAAGGGTACCGTTCGTATTGTAGAATTCGTTCGGGAGCGCTGGGGTGTCGCAAAAGTCGGGGCCACAATAAGAGCGGTTCAAAATCCTGCGCTAAGAAAATTTCCTGTGAAGATCAGATAGATATCTGGAAAGGCAACCTTATCGGACGTTATTTTTCACCGACAGTTGCGGCGGTTAGGGACATTTTTTGGTGGTCCCAAACGGCGCGTCGGCTTGGCATCCTCACCTACGGCGGACCCCTAAACCAGCCTACATCAACCATCGTCCTTGGTACCGTGCCGGCCTGGGGCTGGGTTAAGAAGGCGTCTGCGAGCGATACGGACGCCGCCTTCGTTGCCGGCGCTGGGCTTGCCACTCTCGATGCCTTCGTTCGGGCCGGGTCAGTGTCTGCCGGGGTCTGGCGCCAGCCCTTGGCGCTTACGGCCGCCGCCGCGACGGCCCCCCTGATCGGCCAGCGCGAGGAAGAGGCCGCTTTGCGCGACGATTGGTATTTGCCGGCCAGCGGCGAGGATCCAGGTCCCGCCGGCTCTGTGGCAGGACATCTAGCCAAGTCACTTTTGCGCCAAATCGCCGGGACGTGCAGCCTAGACTTCAGTGCTGCACCCTTCGCCTCGGCAGCCAGCTGAGCGTTCCGCCTTTGCTTCATGAAACGACTTCAAGGCTTTTCACTCCCCTTGAAGCAAAGCCGTGCAAATTGGTGTGAAGGAAGCATTCGTCGCACGGTCCCTCACTGATCGAGAGGTTTCGGCCTGTTCGCTGATTTTTTTAAAGTCAGCGATTACCTCGCATCGTATTTGGATTGCGCGTCCCTGACGTGCTCCCAGTTGATTTTGGCCCAATCGACCAGCCCTTGTGTCGGGCGCAGAAGGCTTTTGCCCAGATCGGTAATTTCGTACTCCACGCGCGGAGGCACTTCGGGAAACACCTCCCGGACGACCAATCCATCGCGTTCGAGGTTTTTGAGCGTTGCAGACAGCATGCGCTGCGAGATGCCGGGAACCGAACGTTCCAGTACGGAGAACCTCGCTCGGCCGCCAAGCAGATCAAGCGACAGGATCACGAAGATCGTCCACTTGTCACCGATTTTCGTCAGCAGTTCGCGCACCGCCATCGGGTCCAAACTTCTGCAAATAGCTGCGGGATCCAAGGCGAATTTGCTCAACTTCTTCATAGCTTACCTCGGGGTTAGCAGCTGAATAGAAAGTGCCTTCTTTTCTCAA
>Ga0206974_1015_pt1 | contig 43705 bp, 31 predicted proteins | sample Alteio_BWOrgHeat_84_FD_152920 | JGI IMG/M metagenome (GOLD analysis project Ga0206974, IMG submission 152920) | Enriched cells from forest soil in Barre Woods Harvard Forest LTER site, Petersham, Massachusetts, United States -... | ecosystem: Environmental > Terrestrial > Soil > Temperate forest >... | reverse complement strand
GGTGACCTTTACCAACGGCAAGGTCAGCAACGTCGAGTAGTTCTTTTAGCTGTGTGTGGCTGATGGTTTCAGGGGCTGGATTCGCTGGATGACCGCGAATTGGCCTCTTCTCCCGTTCAGGGTTGGTAGCCTGGCGTGAGCTCCGAGGGTGAAACGAAAAAAGTTGAGCAAGCACAAGCTCAGTGTCCGCTTATCTCAGTAGAACGCGCGAAGCGTGGATGCAGCGGAAAGTGAATCAAGGACGCTGAGCAGGGAACAAGGAGAGGATTCGATGAAGAAGGAAGAGACACAGTACAACAAGTACGGTTCAGCGATGTTCGTTCTCGCGGTCGTGCTTGGATCGGGCGCGACGGTTGCCTTGGCGGGCAGCAAGCCTTCGGCGCCCGCGCACTCGGCGCCAGCGCCCCATGCGTCGGCCCCGGCTGCCAGGCCTTCCGGCGGAAGCACAGCTGGACATGCAGCCGGAGGCGCATCGGCAAGCCACGGCGCGACTACGAGCGGTGCGCATGCCGGTTCTTCAGCAAGTGCCAGCCACGGGCCGACAGCAAACGGCGCGAGCCACGGTGCGACGGCAAATGGCAGCCATACTACAACTGGCGCCTCGGCAGGCGGCCACACCACGACCGCCAGCAACGCGCATACGACGGGCGGGGCAGCCACGCATAGCGCTGGCGGATCAGCACCGCATGGGACGACTCCGTCTCATTCGGCGATCAGCCGCCCGGTTGCGAAAGGCCAGACGGAGCATGTTGCCAAGAACGGCAGCGCAATCCGCACGCGTTCGAACGGCAGGGTTAGCGATGTGCATGACGCGAGGCGCGGAATGGACGTCCACCATGGGCTGGACGGCGGACGCCGGGTTTCCGTGCAGCGTCATGATGGCAGCAGGCTAGTAGCCGAGCGCGGCCGTCGCGGTTATGTGGAGCGCGGATATCACTATCACGGCCACGACTTTGCACGCCGCTCTTACTACTGGCATGGCCATGAATATGGACGCTTCTATCGTGGATACGGATATCGCGGTTTGTATCTGAATGTCTACGCACCTGGCTACTACTATGGTGCTGGCTTCTACGGTTGGGCCTACAATCCCTGGGCGGTTCCGATTGCGTATGGTTGGGGTTGGGGCGGCAGCCCGTGGCTGGGCTTCTACGGGGGCTTCTTTAACCCGTGGCCGGTCTATCCTTCAGCGGCTTTCTGGCTTACCGACTATCTGATCGCAGAAAATCTTCAGGCGGCGTATGCCGCGCATCAGGAAGCTGCTGCAGCGGCTGCCGGAGCGGCGGCTGCCGGAGCAGAGGTTGCGCTTTCTGAGGCAGTGAAGCAACAGATTGCCGACGAAGTGAAGGCTCAGTTGGCGCTCGAGAATCAGGAATCGACACAAACGGCAGCCGGTCAGGATGTCGATCCAGGTTCCAGCGGTGTTGCCCGCCTGCTCTCGGACGGTCATCCGCATGTCTTCGTCGTAGGCACGGGTCTGGATCTTACCGATTCGAACGGCGCCGAGTGCGCGGTAAGCGAAGGCGATGCGCTAGCTCTGAGGACGCCTCCTCCAGGAGATGCGACGACCGCCGATCTGGTGGTTTTGGCCAGCAAGGGTGGCCAGGAGTGCCAGACCGGGGGAACGGTTGCTGTAAACCTGACCGACCTGCAGGAGATGCAGAATCACCTGCGCGAGACGATCGACACCGGTCTGAAGGAACTGCAGGCCAAGCAGGGCAAGGGTGGACTGCCGGCTGCGCCACCTTCGGCTCAGGCTCCTCCGACGGCATCTCCGTATGCTGCTGTGGCACCTCCGCCGGACCCGCAGGATGAGAAAGATATCCAGGCGCAGGCTCAGCAGGCAGACGCCGCCGAGACGGAAGTGGCACAGGCGGCTGCGCAGGATAATGGTGGCGCACCGATCGCTACGACTCCAGCGGCTCCGGCTGCCCCGGTGACGGTGGCGTTGGGGCAGACGACGGACCAAGTGAAGGCGATTCTGGGCAACCCCATGAAGACGGCCGATCTGGGTACAAAGACGATCTACTACTACGACGGCATGAAAGTGGTCTTCAAGGCCGGCAAGGTATCGGACGTCGAGTAATCGATCGACAAATGAAGTAAGAAACAAAGAGGCGGCCTGCGTAGGCCGCCTCTTGTTTTTGAATTGGAAACGACGGGATTTCGTGCCGCGTCTATAAGAAAAGGTCAGCGAGAGCTTTGAAGGATTCTACTTCCAGTAGCCTTTGACCTTCCGGCGCGGCGTGGATTTCGGCGTGTTCCAGGACCCAGGTGTCTTTGTGAAAGATGAAGACGGCGTGGAGTCCGGCGGCGAGTGCGGGATTGATATCCGATTTAGGACTGTTGCCAATCATCCATGTGGAGTGCGGCGCGCATTGATGGCGAGTCACCACATCCGCGTAGGCGGTTGGGTTTTTCTCAGGGACAATCTCGACTGCGCTGAAGTATTCGGCGAGGCCGGATCGCGAGAGTTTATCTGCCTGCTCAGCCTGGCTGCCTTTGGTCATCAGGATCAACCGGTGACGTGAGGCGAATTGCGGCAGAAGTTCGCGGACGCCTGGAAGCAGTTCAATCTCCTGATCAGAGATGCTTTGTGCGAAGCTGCGAATCTGTTGATGCTGGTGCTCGCTGAGGGGACCTGCGGTGAGACGTTCAAAGCAGGTGACGAGCGAACGCGTGAAGCTGGCCAATCCGTAGCCGTGGGATTGAATGGTGTCGCGCTCTGCCTGATTGAGCGCTTCGCGTACCTGCTCGGGAGTGTGGACGCGGTGATCCAGATAAGCGATGAAGGCAGCGATTGCGCGCTCGAAGTAGATGTTGTTTTCCCAGAGCGTATCGTCGGCGTCGAACAAGAGGGTCTGGCCGGGTGGAAAGGGCGTTGGCATGTCCATAGGATAACCAGCGCCGCCGGCCTGACGCGTACGGGAATTCTTCTTCAGTGTGCCTTCGGGGTGCGATACAGGTAGACATCCGGGAGCGGGTCAAAGCTGGCGGTGAGGCTGCAGAAGAGGTTGTACTTGATGATGTACCAGACGGCAGCGATGCCATCCCATGCCGTGATCTTCTTGCCTTCTTCGTAGGTTCGGCCGTAGTAGCTGATGGGCGTTTCGTAGATGGCACATTTCAGTTTGGCGACTTTGGCCGTGACCTCGATCTCGAAACCGAATCCGCTGGAGTTGATCTTCATCTTGCGGATGATATCGCCGCGGAAGGCTTTATAGCAGGTCTCGACATCTGTGAGATTGATGTTGGTCGCCGCGTTGGAGAGGAAGGTCAAGCCTTTGTTGGCAACGTAGTGATAGAAGTAGACGGCGCGCGCGGCTTTGCGCACGAGGAAACGCGAGCCGAAGACGACATCGGCATTGTTGTCAAGGATGGGTGCGATTACGTCGGGAATTTCGGAGGGGTCGTATTCCAGGTCGGCATCCTGCACGATGACGATATCGCCCTTGGTGAGGCGGAAGCCGGTCTTGAGCGCCTCGGTCTTGCCGCCGTTCTGGGCGTGACGAGTGGTGATGATCAGGTCCGGGTAGCGCGCGACGAGGCCTTGAATGACCTGCGGAGTGCTGTCCTTAGAGCAATCGTCTACGAGCACGATCTCAAGGAGCTGCGGTATCTGGAGAATCTTGCTCACAATGGTTTCGAGCGTCTTCTCTTCGTTATAGATGGGCACTACCACGGAAAGGCATTTGTCGGCCATTGGTTCGATTCTCCTCAGTTTCCCGTCGCCTTAACGCTGCGGGCTGTTGCATCTTGTTGCGGTGCTGATGGTGCGGCGGATTGCAGGCGATAGGTGTCAATGCCGTTGTCCAGATAGGCATGGCTGCCGGCGACCAGGGCCGGAAAGACCCATCCGGGCAACGTGGGCCTGGTGACGCCGCTCAACTGGTAGCCCAGCGCGTTGAAATTCTGAAATCCTGAGTAGTCAAAATCGGTGTCGGCTTTGAGCAATGCGGCGCGCGCAGGGCGTTGGGGAATCTCCTCGGTCCACTTTTCGGTATCGATCGAGATCAGAGCGTAGGGTGGCCGACTGGCTTGCGATACCTGCATGATCATGTAGAGCGGGCGATGGTCGATAATACGGCCGTCCGGGCCGGGAGTTGGCTCAGTGTGTGAAGCGGACCACAAGCCAATGACGTCGAGGGTCGATCCCGGTGAGGTTTGTTGTTGAACCGCTTGCTGCATGAGGGTGTGGGTATGCGTAGCGGTGAACAAAGTGGTTGCGGATAGAGCGAAGAAGAGGCAGCAGGCGGAAAGAGCGAAGATTGCGATGGATTGCCTGGCTGTTGTCTGCGGTTGTTCGCGCGGAGTTTTGAGCCACTCGGCCAGCAGATAGGAGGCAGGGAGGGCCAGGGCCGGTCCCAGCGGCAGCATGAAGTAGATCGGCATATAGCCGCCGAGATAGGTGGTGAAGACCAGATGGCCTACGAAGGGCAGCCAGAGCAGCACCAGCGTGCGCGAGGGTCTCCGAAGAGTGCCAGCCAGCGCGAGTGCGAGCACGAGGAGACCTCCCCAACCGAGCGCGGCAAAGACCGCGTAGGCGGTATCGCGCAGGTAGGAGAGCCTGGTCTGTCCGGGGCCGGCCCAGGCTGCTGGGTCCTTGAGCGGACCGAAGACGTAGGCGATGCGGTCATGCCAGGCATGCGGGGCGTAGATGACGTTGATCAGCAGATAGAAGACCGGAACGGCAGCCATCGAGAGGACAAGAAGGCGCAGGAAACGATTGCCTTCTTGGTGATTGGAGCGGCGCGCCAGGAGTGCGGCCACCAGGAGCCCGAGGTAGGGCAGCATGAGGGTGGTCGAGGTCAGTTCTTTGCAGGAGAGGCTGGCGACGTAGAAGAAGGCCAGACCCAGAGCCGTATGGACGGTGATTCCTTCAAGGACGATAGAGGCGTAGTTGGCCAGCGCGCATATGAGCAGCGATACCATCATGCCGTCTGGCTTGGTGTCGGCGAGCGGCTCGAGAAAGACCAGGCTGGTGGTGAGGCAGAGCAAGAGCGCGATGACTGGCGCCAGGGTATTGTTCAACGTTCGCTGAAGGGTGCGGCAGAGATAGTAGACCGAGAGCGTGCCAACGAGCAGCACCGCTGTGCGCGCGGCCAGCAGCATATGGCCCATCTGTACGATGGCATTGTCAAAGCCGAAGGGGTACTGCGAAGTCAGTTTGCCGAGATGGCCGCCCAACTTTGCGGCGAGCAGGACGCAGGCGTAGACGGGGCCAAAGATCAGAGAGGGGAACGGGCCCCATTTATGGACTGCGGCGCCATGGGTATAAATGAAGCGCAGCGTCTTGGCGGGTTCATAGCTCTCTGTCAGTCCATCGTGTGTGTCGGGAAGCAGAAAGGGCAGAATGTGCAGAAGCGCGAGGATGATGATCAGGGAGGGTAAAGCTGCGAGCAGCTTGCTGCTTCCCGACGCGATCCGATTTGACGACGAGACCATGCTCGATCGAGTCCCCCAATAGGCTGAGCGATCACACAGCTCGGGTATATGCTCCCGAGGATGATCAGAGTTATAGGCGTCAGAGCGAGGCCGTGATCGCTCAAGAGGTGAGACCGGATACCTCGGTTATACCTTAGAGATTGCAACCGGTCTACCACTTGTTCGCAGCCTCCCTCGTGGGAGTGAGACCTGCAAGCAGGCGATGAACATATTCAGAACATCGTAGATTGCAAGCCACGGCAATGGCTCTGAAGTTTGTGGTGTGACTCAGTTGGGTGATTGTGGCCACGCACGTAGGCCGTTCCGGCTGAAGAGTTCCTTTAATTCGCGGTGGGTCTTCAGCCGACGGTCGTGGCTTATCGTGCGACGCTTTGTGGTTCAGGCGTGGTTGTGGAGAGGTATGAGGCCCAGGAGCGCACTAGATCGGCCGCTGGCGCGGTGGTGGCTTCAGAGGCGGCCCCATCGCGATCTGACACGTCGTAATGTGCAACATCAAGGGCTGCCATCTGCACGGCAAAGTTGCCGAGCGTGGAGCCTTCGACTTCTCCAGGGACGACCGGGAGGCCTGTGCTTTCTTCGGTCAGCCGGGCAAGCAGGGCGTTCCGGCTGCCGCCACCGAGGACGGTGATCCTGCGGAAGCTGCGGCCTGTCAGCTTTTCCAGGTTCTGCAGGACGATTGAGTAACGCGCGGCGAGGCTGGCGAAGATGACGCGAGCGAAGACCGCCTCGTTGCCGGGCTCGTCGCTGATCCGGTCCAGGCCTGCTAATTCCAGTTCGTGATTGATGCGCTCCGGCATCTCACCGGCCAGGAGTAACGGGGGCGCATCTACGTTGATCAGGCCGGGAATGCGGCGGACCTCACTGGCTGCTGCGATGAGTGTGGGAATCTCGATGCGGCGGCCTTGAGATGTCCAGTAGTCGAGACACTGCTTGAGCATCCACATGCCGTTGACGTTGGTGTGGAAGCAATAGCCGCCCGCGGCTTCGCCCTGGTTGGTAAAGCCATCGTGCTCGGCCTCAGCGAGTGTTATCGGCTTGTCGAGTACCGTTCCTACTAGCGACCAGGTTCCGGAGACGATATAGGCGGTGTCCCGGAGGTCATGGGTTACGGCGGCGATGGCCGAAGCCGTGTCATGGCATGCGGGGGCGATGAGCAGGGTGTCCTGGAATGCGGGCAGCTCCGCAAGCTTGCCGCGGAGTTTGCCGAGGACTGTTCCTGCGGGGACGATCTCCGGCGCAGCCTGAATGGAGAGGCCAAGGCGCGCGAAGAGCGGGCGATGCCAGTCTCCGGTTTCGATATCCACCAGACCGGTGTGGGTAGCGTTGGTGTACTCCGCGACCGGGCGTGCGCCGAGCCAGTAGAGCACGTACTCGGGCAGCAACAGCCACGGCGCTTTGGGGTCGACTCCGTCGGCGTGGTCGGCGAGCAGTTGATAGACAGTGTTGATGCGCAAGGGCTGTGCGCCGGTCAAAGCGAACGACTCTTCGGGTGAAACGACGACCTCGGCTGCGGCCTTTGAGGCTACCGTTCGCTCGTCACGATAGCAATATGGAGGGTGGATGGGCTGTGCGCGGCGGTCGCCCTTCGGATCACCGGACGGATCTCCATCTAAGCGCACCATGTCTACCGCCCAGCCATCGACTGCGAGCGAGCGAATGCCCTCGGGCGCGAGCTCCGCAGCTTTGCGTAAAGCCTCCTCGAGGCCGGCCAGAATCCGGTCGAGAGGCCAGTGCAGATGTTCACCGGACGGCACCGGACCGTTGGGGATCCGGTGCACCATCTCAATGTGGGGCGCGTTGCCTTCCCACCGCAGCAGCGAAACACGGCAGCTCTCGGCACCGAGATCGATTGCTGCCAGTGCCCGCCTGTCGCGAGGTTGCCCTGCCGGGCTCACCGCAGGAATGCCTCAGTCAGGCCGCCATCGACAGGAATCAAGTGGCCGGAGGTGCAGCGGGATCGATCTCCGGCAAGGAAAAGGATGGCCTCGGCGCAATCGACGGGATCGATGGGCTGATGGGTCAGCGTACGCTTGGCGTAGAAGCCGGCCAGCAGCGTGCGCAGATCCTCGTCCGACATGGTTTCGTCGAAGGGGATGTTGTATTTCGAGAGCGAGGCACGTACGCGGTCGCGGGGAAACATAGTGGAACCTTTGACGACGGTGGCGGGACTGATGCCGTTGACGCGGACACGAGGCGCGAAGCCGATGGCCAGTTCGCGTACCAGATGGCTCAGAGCAGCCTTGCTGACGTCATAGGCTTCACTGCCGCGCTTGGAGACGACGGCATTGGCAGAGCTGGTGAGCACGACGGAGACGTCGAGATCCTGATCCTTGAAGAGCTTGCCCGCCTCGTCTATCAGGAGATAGTTGGCCGTGACGTTCACGTTCAAGGTGGTAGCCCACATGGCGTCAGAGACGCTGCCGTCCGGCGAAGAGGGGAACAGAGCGGCTGTATTGACGAGGATATCGACGCCGCCAAAGGCATTCACGGCTTTGTCGAGCGATTTTCTGATGGTTTCGCGATTTGTTATGTCTACGGAGGTCCAGGTGCTGAATTCGGAGTGTGCGAGCTTCTTCAGCTCTTCCACAACGCGTTCTGCCCCGGTGGTGTCCCGGTCTGCCACGACAACATGCGCGCCGCGCTCAATGGCCAGACGCGCGACTTCACGGCCAATGCCACTGCCGCCGCCGACTACGAGCACGACCTTGCGGCTGAGTTCCTTCTCGGGAGGCTGACGGCGAATCTTAGCTTCTTCGAGGGCCCAATACTCGATGCGAAAAGCTTCGGAGGGCGGCAGCGCAACATAGTTGGTGAAGACGGAGAATTCAGACGCGGCTGCCGCGGGGCCAGCCTGGGGTACTGGATCGCCAGAGCAAATCTCGGGTACGCCGTAGCCGAGCGCGCTGGCGCCTTCCATGACGTGAATGGCGTTGGTGTAGAACTCGCCGGTGATGCGGGCTTCCGTCTTGTTTTTGCCAAAGCTGAACATGCCTACGCCGGGGATCAATACGACGGTGGGACTGGCGTCGCGAAGGGCGGGTGAGTCAGGCAATGCATGGGCGCGATAGTAGGACTCATAGTCCTCGCGGTAGGTCTTGAGCGAGGTTATGATCTGCGTCTTGAGCTCTTCGATGGAAGCGCCTTCAGCCCAGGGCACGAACATGGGCCGAATTTTGGTGCGGATAAAGTGATCGGGGCAGCTGGTGCCGAGGAAGGCCAGCTCGCGGGCGTTGCCAGAATTGACGAAGCCGAGTACGTCTTCGGAATCCGAATAGCTGGCGATGGCGCGGCGTTTGGCGCCGAGACGGCCGCGCAGATAAGGAAGGATCGCGGTCGCGATCTCGCGCCGGTCCTCGCGTACGGGCTGGGTCTGACCGCCAAAGATCTTTGTGCCGATCTTTTCGCCGTGAGCGCTGATGAACTGGCCGAGCTGGTCGATGATGGTGATCGTATTCAGATAGGACTCGCGCTGCGTTTGACCCCAGGTGAAGAGGCCATGTCCGCCGAGGACGATGCCGTCGCAGTCGGGATTCGCTTCGACAAGGCGCTTCATCATCATGGCCAATTCGAAGCCGGGGCGCTGCCAGGGCAGCCAGACCATCTTGTGATTGAATTCGCGGTTGAATTCCGCCATCTTCGCCTCGCCGTTGGCGGCGGCCGCGAGAGCGATGCCCCAGTCGGGATGTAGATGGTCGACGTGGGGATAGGGAAGGAAGCCATGGAGTGGCGTGTCGATCGAGGCCGCGACTGGATTGGCGCGGAAGGCTGCGAGAGGATAAAGGCCGACGATCTCGTCCTCAAATTGCACACCCCGATAGCTGTTTTCGAGCGCGAGGACCTTATCCAGATAGAGAGTCGCAAAGCCGGAGCGCTTGATGCTGCCGACGTCGCCGCCGCTGCCTTTGACCCATAGCACCTCGACGGATTTGCCCGAGAGCGGGTCGATTTCAGTGATCTTGGAGCTGGTGTTGCCCCCGCCGAAGTTGGTGATGCGGAGGTCGGAACCGAGCAGGTTGGACCGGTAGCGCAGGAGTTCCGGCTCATCGAGGGTACTGGCAATCTTGTCGTCCCAGCGGTCTTCCAGATATTTGAGGACGGGTGCGGCGGTCGTGGTCATGGTCTTCATCCTTATGGGGTTCCAGTGGCATAACGGCGAACGCCGTGCACGATGCAGTCAATGGAACCCAACCACCATATCACGGCAAAAACAATAGAGGAAGTGTTTCTTATTCGAATTTACAAGCTCTTGTTCCGCGATTCGGGAGGCGAGAAGTGCTGCGCGCGGATAGGGAATTATTCTCCCTCCGAGCCAGATTTGAGATCCTCCGGCGTCACGATGCGATGGCGCACGTAATTGTAGGGCGGAACGCTATTGCCGCGCACGATGGTGATGCCCAGCTGGATCAAACGCGGTCCATAGGTCTGCGCTTCATGGGAGACGGAGCCGATGATGGCGCTTTTGCCGGATTTCATTTCGGCGATGACCTCGGGAATGCAGTCCTGGCCGGCGATGGCGAAGTCCTGCTCGCGCCCGGCTTTGCGGGCGGCGTCGAGAACGCCAAGGGCACTGGAGTCCGTAGCGGCGGCGACCAGGATTCGTTCGCCGCGCCGCTGGGCGCTGAGGAAGGTGGAGACGGCGACGCTGCTGGGCTGGCGCATGCCTCGTCCTTCAAGGCGAACGAAACGGTCGGGCGGGATAGTGTTCAGGCGCGTGCGAATGCCTTCAAAGGCGCCGGCGATGCGGCTCTGGACGAAGCTGCCGGCCTCGGCGAAGCCAACGCCGAGGACCCAGTCCGCTTTGCCTTTCCAGCGACGGGTGGCGTGTTGCGCGAGCAGGACACCGGCCTCGTAGCCGACCTCAAAGTTGTCGACACCGAAATAGGTGGCGTTGGGGTGGGGGACGTCGATGGCGATGAGCGGAACCCCGGCGTTCTTGAAGATATAGGCGACGTGAGGGGCGACATGCTCTTCAGCTTGGAACTCTAGTACCAGGTCGACGCGTTTGGTGACAAATTCTTCCGCATTGCGGATGGCGATCTCGGCGTCGAAGTGGTTATCCAGAACTACGAGTTCCACTCCGGAACTCGCAGCTGCGGCGGTAACGCTGGCGGCCACCTGCTGAGAAAAGGGTAGATCGCCGCTCTGCACGGCCAAGCCAAAGCGAAGACGCTTGGGCCGGGAGACTAGTCGATATTCACCGCTCTCGGTGTGGGCAACGTAGCCACGGTGCACGAGCGTTTTGAGGATGCGGTAGACGCTGGTTTTTGAAATCTGGGTGCGCTGATAGACGTCCTCGAGAGTCATGGAGGCGTTCTGCTCTTCGAGCATTTCGAGCACATCGAGCGCTTTGGAGAGAATAGGGATCAGGTAGAGTCGTTTGATTTTGCCGCGCGCCAACTTGGTTCTCCTTTGCCGGAGTGGGACGTTTTGGACCCGGGCCTCTATCGGCATGATTTTGTATAGAAACTACGGTGCGTCCGTCGCACGCTCCGGTCCTAAGGGTGAGGTTCGCCCTTAAGGCCAGCTTCTTCACACATTTATTGCGTCTCAGAAGTCATCTTCGCAGAAAGTCGGTAAATCGTCTCCCGAAAGTTTTCCGGATGGTTTTTCAATGGGGGAATTTGTACTGACTCATAGTACAGGCTGCAGGCGAAGAAGAGAAGGCAGTCGTTGACAATCTAGAGGCGCCTCTCATACGATGCGCTCTGATTTCATTAAGCACAAAGTTTGCCAAATTAAAGGAAATAGCCACCTTTGCAGCCCAACCCGATCCTCGGCGTTTTTCTGCATTGGCTGGGCGGACTTGCGTCGGCCAGTTTTTATGTTCCATACCGCAAGATACAGGGCTGGTCATGGGAGACCTACTGGCTGGCGGGCGGGGTGGTGAGCTGGATCATCGCTCCGTGGGTGCTGGCGCAGCTGCTGACACACGACCTCTTTGCGGTGCTGCATCAGACGTCGATGCCGACGATCTGGTGGACTTATTTCTTTGGCGTGCTATGGGGTTTAGGCGGCCTGACTTTCGGGCTGACGATGCGCTATCTCGGTCTGTCTCTGGGCATGGCGGTTGCGCTGGGTTATACGGCTGTCTTCGGGACGATGGCGCCGCCGCTTTTTGCGGGTCTGCCGCAGGCGTATGCCGCCAATGGGCTGGGGGCTTGCTGGCCGGCATTGATCGAAAACCTGCACGGCCTGCTGGCGCAGCGATCTGGCGTGGTGATTGTGAGCGGGGTTGGCATCTGCGTGCTGGGAATTGTCTTTGGCGGCGCTGCGGGAATATCGAAGGAACGAGAACTTTCTCCGGAACAACAGAAGGCGGATATTCCTGAATTCAATCTGCGGCTCGGACTGATCGTTGCTACTTTTTGCGGGGTGATGAGCGCCTGTTTTGCGTTTGGGCTTTCGGCTGGCGAAGAGATCAAGCGGCTAACAGTTGAGCATGGGACTTCGGCGGTATGGCAGGGTCTGCCGGTGTTGATCGTGGTGCTTGCCGGAGGATTTACGACGAACTTTATCTGGTGCGCGATTCTCAGTTTTCGCAATCGGTCGTTCGGCGAATATCGGCGCATTCCCGCTGGGCAGCCCGCTACGGCGTCGATCGCACGCAATTACATCTATTCGGCGATCGCGGGATTTACCTGGTATCTGCAGTTTTTCTTCTACACCATGGGCGAGTCGCAGATGGGGCGTAGATATGGTTTTTCAAGCTGGACACTGCATATGGCCAGCATCATCATTTTCAGCACGCTTTGGGGCATTGCATTGCACGAATGGCGTGGCGTAGGAATGCGCACGAGGACGCTTGTTTTTCTGACGCTGCTGGTGCTTGTTTCTTCGACCGCGATCGTCGGCTATGGGAACTATCTGAGCGTTCATTAGGGGCAGAAGAGGACGTTAAAACGGAGCCTTGACGGAATGCAATAGATAATCTATATCTTTACAGAATCTTCGAGCACCCAACCGGGCAAGGTAAGCGGTCTTCAAGCAGGAAGCCGATTACAAACTGCGGGATTGAGGGGAACGAAGGCAGGGAAGGAATGAACGTGGGCACTAAGTCGAGCACGAGAGGAACAGACTGGGCGTTTTCGATCCTGGATGCGTTCCGGATTGAGATACCTTCCTGGGGGTTTGCCAATACGGGAACCCGGTTTGGCAAGTTTATTCAGCCTGCGGCGGCTTCCACCATCGAGGAGAAGTTTGCGGACGCTGCCGAGGTCAACCGGCTGACGGGCGCGACCGAGACGATGGCTCTGCACGTCCTGTGGGATCTGCCCAAAGGCCTGGAGGATGTGGAGACGGTTCGAGGCCTGCAAGAGAAGACTTCGATTCGGGCGGGCTCGATCAATCCCAATCTCTTCCAGGATCAGTCGTATAAGTTTGGCTCTTTGTGCAATCCCTCGGCGGAGATTCGACGCCACGCGATCCAGCACATGCTGCACTCGATCGAGATCGCGACGGAACTGGACTCGCGCGATATTTCGCTGTGGCTTCCGGATGGGTCTAATTATCCCGGTACGCAGAGCATCCGACATCGCATTGGATGGCTTGAAGAGGCGTTGAAGGAATCGCACGATCATCTCGCCGAGGGGCAGCGTTTGCTGGTGGAGTACAAGCCCTTTGAGCCGGCGTTCTACCACACAGATATTGCGGACTGGGGTATGTCGGTGCATCTGTCACAGGTGGCGGGGCCGCAGGCCAAGGTGCTGGTCGACACGGGGCATCATTACCAGGGGCAGAATATTGAGCAGATTGTGGCGTGGCTGCTGCATACGGGTATGCTGGGCGGCTTCCACTTTAATGACCGTCGCTATGCCGATGATGACCTGACCCTGGGCTCGATCGATCCTTACCAGGTCTTCCGCATCTTCCATGAGATTCATGCTGCGAGCAACGAAGAACTGGCGCTCGACGTCGCATTCATGATTGACCAGAGCCATAATCTCAAGGGCAAGGTGGAGGCGATGGTGCAGACGGTGAGCACGGCGCAGGAACTCTGGCTCAAGGCGGCTTCGGTTGACCTGGAAGAGCTGACGCATCTGCAGCACACGTGTGATCTGGTGGCGGCTGAGGAGCTTTTCCGGCGTGCGTTCTGGTCGGATGTGACGCCGCTGCTTGTGCAGTGGAGGGAAGCGCGCAAGCTGCCAGCTGACCCGATCGCGGCTCTTCGCTCCAGCGGTTATGTCGAGAAGATCACCAAGGAGCGCTCCAGCAAGCAGTCGGCGGGCGGCGGCAGCTACGCCTGAGGGCGACGGGCCCTCAATCATGATCCATCTGCCGCCCGGCTCTTTCAGCGGGCGGTTTTGTTTGCCATCCTTGCGGCGGAGACACGATGATGGCTGCGTTTCCGTTGCGGCTTTCGAATGAGGTAAGAAAGATGCGTTTTCGCTCCCATGTTTTTGTGGACTCCGGCGCGGTAGCCGGATTTTGCCAGACGATTCTGGTTGGTTTGCTGCTGACTTCGTCTGCGCTGCATGCTGCAGCCGCTGCAGGCTCGGGTGTACCGGTGAGCTTGCGTACCGACGACCTTACGACTCCCCTGGGACTCGATGATGCTGCGCCGCATTTTGGATGGCAGTTGCACGATGGACGGCCCGGCGCGAAACAGACGGCGTATCAGCTATTGGTAGCAACGCGTCGTGATCTGCTCGTGCCTGGAAAAGCCGATGCTTGGGACAGCGGCCGTTTGGATTCGTATCGATCGGTTGGGGTGGTCTATCACGGGTCGGCTCTCACGCCTTCAACGCGCTACTACTGGCGAGTTTTGGCGTGGGATAAGGAAGGCAAAGCTTATCAGCCAAGCGAAATCAGCTGGTGGGAAACGGGTCTGCTGGGGCAGGAGAACTGGCGGGCGAAGTGGATCGGATATCAGAGCTGGGACGAGGCTGCTGTGCGGTCTGCGGGCGCTATCTGGATTACAACCAGTGATGGAACCGAGTTGAAGTCTCACAAGGCCGATGAAGAGCATATTGCCTATCGCCTGCCTTTCACGCTGAACTCGCCGGTCAAGAAGGCGGTGCTGTTTGTGACCGGATTTGATGTTGCCTCGGCGTGGGTGAATGGCGTGCAGGTGACGAAGGGTGAGTCGCTGCCGCCGTGGAAGCAGTTGCCGTGGAAGAAGTACAAGCAGGTGGATGTAACTGGCCAGCTCCGAAATGGGAACAACCTGCTGGCTGTGCAGATCACGCACTATGTCGTTAATCCCAATGGCATGGCGAGTGAGGATACGCCGCCGATGAGTGCGACGCTTGTGGCGCAGCTTGCCGATGGCTCGACGGTACATTTTGCCACGGGCGCGGAGGGCGATTGGAAGGCTTCGATTCATCCGGCGGATGGCTGGACTGCCAGTGCGGATGCGGACGCTTCGTGGAAGCCAGTGATTGCCTTTGTTCCGACGCCGAGTCCGGCATTAGAGCCGCTTGGCAACCCGTGGCCTACACAGACGGTGAAGGCACTGCGTGGGGACTTCGAGATTCATAAGCCTGTTGCTTCGGCGCGCCTCTATTCGACGGCCTTTGGCGCGTACCAGATCTTTGTCAATGGCAAGCGCGCCGGGGATGAGGTTCTTTCGCCGGGATGGACAGACTATCGGCTGCGTCTCAAATACCAGACCTACGATGTGACGGCGAATCTGACGCAGGGGCACAATGCGCTGGCGGCGCTGGTTGCGCCAGGCTGGTACTCAACGCCGATGGAATGGTTCCAGCAGCCGAATGTCTTTGGTTCCACGCCGCCTTCGCTGATTGCGCAGCTTCGCATTCAGTACGCGGATGGCAGCGTTGACTGGATTCTGAGCGATGGGCACTGGAAGGCGGATCAGTCGCCGATCCTGAAGGCTGAAATCTATGACGGCGAGGAGCAGGATGCGCGGTTGACGCAGGCGGGCTGGAACACCGCCAGCTTTGCGGCGAAGGATTGGAAGCCTGTGGAGGTGCGTTCGCCGGACCTGGGGGACGTCAAGGTCGATGGGCAGGACTTTCAGCCGATTCGCGTGGAGCGCACGTTGACGCCGAAGGGCATGACGGAGCCGAAGCCGGGCGTCTACATCTTTGACATGGGCCAGAACTTCTCGGGTGTGGAACGGCTGCGTCTTCAGGGAGCGGCCGGCACGGACGTGCAGGTGCGTACGGGTGAAGTGCTGAATGCCGATGGCACGCTCTACACGGAGAACCTACGGACGGCCAAGTCAACCGATCACTTCATCCTTGCGGGGAAGGGCGTTGAAGAGTTTCAGCCGCAGTTTACCTTTCACGGCTTCCGCTATCTGGAACTGACGGGGCTGAAGGGCAAGCCGCTGGCGGACGCGGCGCGCGGCGTGGTCTTTCATACCGACGCGCAGTTCACCGCGCAGCTCAAGACGGGAAGCCCGCTGATCAATCAGCTGTGGAGCAACATTCTGTGGGGACAGCGTTCGAACTTTGTTGGCGTGCCGACGGATTGCCCGCAGCGGGATGAGCGCCTGGGCTGGACTGCCGATGCGCAGGTATTCTGGCGTGCCGCGAGCTTCAACATGGATCTGGCGGCCTTCTCACGCAAGTACACCGGCGACGTGCGGGGCACGCAGGTTGGGAGCGGGCAGGGAACGGAGATGGCGGGAGTGCAGTTCGGGATCTTTGCGCCGGGCATTGCGACGACTTCGTCGCAGTCAGGCGCTGGATGGAGCGATGCGGGAGTCATTATCCCCTGGACGTCGTGGGTCCAGACCGGCGATAAGCAGGTGCTGGAGCAGAACTGGGAGGCGATGACGAAGTATCTGGCCGGCATCGAGCGCTCCAATCCTGATTTTCTTTGGACGAAGAATGCGGGGATTGGCTTTGGCGATTGGCTTTCGCCGGAAGGTCCGACGCAGTATCCGCTGGTGGCGACCGCTTCGTGGGCCTATGACGTGACGCTGATGCAGCAGATGGCACATGCGCTTGGCAAGACGGACGAGGAAGCGAAGTATGCCGCGCTCTTTGCCAATATCAAGGCAGCCTTTACGAAGCAATTCATCCATGACGATGGATTCGTGCAAGGAGCTGATCTTGGTCCTTCGCAGTTTGGGGTGATCAACAATCCAGACGCGAAGGCCAAGGGTGGAGATACGCAAACGGGGTATGTGCTGGCGCTCCATATGAATCTGGCGCCGGAGAATCTCAGGACCGCGATTGCCGATAAGCTGGTGGCGAAGATCGAGGCCAATCATGGACTGCTGGGCACTGGATTCCTGGGCACACCGTATCTGCTGGCTGTGCTTACGGAGAGCGGGCATCGCGATCTTGCGTATCATCTCTTGCTGAATACGCAGTATCCGTCGTGGGGCTACCTGATTGATCATGGTGCGACAACGATGTGGGAGCGCTGGAACGGGGACCAGATGCGCAATGATCCCAGCATGAATTCCTACAATCATTACGCCTATGGAGCCGTCGCGGACTGGATCTATCGCTACGCCGCAGGCGTGGATGCGACGCCGCTGGATGCGGGCTTCCACACGATCTATCTGCATCCGGCGTTTGATGCGCAGTTGGGCAGTATCGACTTCAGCTATCCCTCGCCCTATGGAGAGATTCATTCCGCGTGGACAGTGAAGAACGGTTCGGCGCACTGGACCTTGACGATTCCGGCGAACACGACTGGCTGGCTGCCGCTTTCCAGCGAAGAGGCGGCGCACTACAGCGTGGCAGGCGCGCCGATGGCGCAGAGCAAGCTGGTGGCAGCGTCGCAAAAGGAAGGTAAGGCTGGGTACGTGCTCGCGCCTGGAGAATACAGCTTTGACATTTCCGGTGTTCACTAGCGCTAAGGCTGGGCCGAATCTACGATGGGCGTACCTGAAATGCGGACTGCGAGGATTGATTTCTTCATCGGATCAATACCCTGCAGATGTGATTTTGGGTACATCTATCGTGCCTGGCTATGGCGCGGAATTGCGCTGTGGGGCAAGGGCAGGGAAATGATAGGCTTGCCTCGATCCTGCATTTTTGCGTCAACGCCTGGAGATTGTATTGGAGCCGGCCAAGGGTGAGATAACGCTGCTTCTCGCGAAGTGGAAGGATGGAGAAGCCTCAGCCTTTGATGAGTTGATGCCGCTTGTCTATCCGCACCTGCGGCAGGTTGCGGCGGCGTATGTCCGGCGTGAGCGCAATCCGGATGTGATTCAGGCTACGGTTCTCGTCAACGAGCTCTACCTCCGATTGCTCAACCAAAAACAAGCCTGCTGGGACGATCGCAGACATTTCTACACCTTCGCTGCGAAGGTCATGCGCATGATCCTGATTGACCATGCGCGCGGCAACCAGGCGCAGATGCGTGGGGGTGGCATGCAGCGCGTTCCACTGGCGGACGATCTGGCGTGGATCGATATTGGCAGTCCGGAACTGCTTGATCTGAATCATGCACTGGAAGAACTGGCAATCCTTGATCCCCATAAGGTGGAGCTGGTGGAACTGCGCTATTTCCTGGGATGCACCTCAGAGGAAACCGCTGATTTGACGCACGTCTCGAAGGCCACGGTAGATCGGGAGCTCCGGTTTATCAAAAGCTGGCTCTACGGACGCATTCGGCCCGGCGATTCAGGGCAAGCCGCGAAAGGGTGAACTTCGGCACTTCGGCTTCCTGAGTCATAGTCCGGCAGCTTTCCGCATTCTCTGACAGGTTCTGCAACTCTCAGAAGGGGGCATTGATGCATCCCTCGACGGATAGCTTTCTGCGCCTGGAGCGGATCTTCCACGAGGCTCTGGAAGTCTCCGCGGAGACGCGCTCAACCTTTGTGGCGGAATGCTGCGGGGCAGATGCTCATCTGCGGAGTGAAGTCGAGGCTCTCCTGGCGGCGAGCAAAGAGGAAGAGCAATGGAGCACAGAGATTGGTGATGGAAAAGGCTTGATGGCGTCAGCCCGATTGGACGATGGCCCGGGCGGGCAGTCGTAACGCAGTCGCAATGACAGCGGCGATGAGAAAGCCTGCAGAGGTTGCGCAGAGAGCGTAGCGAAGTCCCAGGCTCTGGGAGAGCCAACCGATGATGTAGGGCGCAGCCGCGCTTACGACGCGTCCGCTGTTGTAGGCCAGGCCCATCGCATAACCGCGAATACGCGTGGGAAATTGCTCGCTGGCGATGAGGCTGAAGCCACTGAAATAACCGGTACCGAAGAAGCCCACGAGCGGGCCGAGCACGAAGAGGGCTGCGGGGCTGTGCACCAGGGCAAAGGCTGGGGTCAGGATGGCTGCGACTACCAGATAGCTCATGTAGGTGAACTTTGGATTGTATCGGTCGGCAATGAACCCGAAGAGCACGTAGCCGCAAAAGGCTCCGGCCTGCATGGCGATGGTGAAGCCGGAGGTCTGCACGATATTCATACCGCGGCCGCCGGCGCTGGCTGGCTGCGAGAGAAAATGCGGAACCCAGGTAAAGAGACCCCACCAGCCGAAGAGCGTAGCTGCGTTCATCAGGGCGCAGACCAGAAGGCTTCGTCTCACACCAGTGAGGGTTTCCGGACGTCTTGGTTGTTCCTTCTGTGTTCGCGTGGATTGCCAGGCTTCCGGTTCATGCAGGCTGCGGCGCATCCATAACGCAACCAGGGCAGGAAGAATTCCGGCAAAGAATACGGCGCGCCAGCCGAAGCGAGGCATGACCAGCGCGACGATGGCCGCACCGAGTGCGTAGCCAATGGCCCATGCGCTCTGCACAAGCGCAAGCGCTTTGCCGCGGTGTTTGTCCGGCCATGTCTCGGCCACCAGGGCGGCGCCAGAAGCCCATTCGCCGCCCATGCCGAGGCCGAGCAGGAGACGACAGAGCAAGAGCTGGAATGGGGTCTGTGTCAGGCCACAAAGGGCGGTGGCGACGGAGTAGATGAGCACGCTCCATGTGAGCGCGCGAGCGCGGCCGAAACGGTCGGCGAACCATCCGAAGGCGATGCCGCCAGCGGCGCCGGCCAGCAGTGTTGCCGAGACCATGGCTCCGCTGGCTGCCGGGCTCAGGTGCATCGCCTTCTGCACTTCGCCCAGGACGAGGGCATAGAGCATGACATCCATGCTGTCGAGCATCCAGCCCAGAGCGGCGGCAATCAGGGTGCGCCGTTGTTCAGCCGTGGCTTCAGCGAGCCATCCGTAGACTGCGTTCAATGCCGCCTCATGCTTTAGAGTTCAAACAGATCAGCCGAGGGCTCGATGAGCCGACGGTGAACTCAATATACGAGAGCCAAGCGATTTGCGCGTTGCCATTGATACCGGCGGGACCTTTACCGATTGCGTTTTTCTGCAGGACAGAGAGCTGCGCGTACGGAAGATTGCATCGACGCCCGCCGATCCAGCGCTGGCCGTCCTTACCGCTCTTGCCAGTATCCGCAGCAGCCAGGGGCTCGACGTGAGGCATGGGACGACGGTTGCCACGAACGCCATGTTGGAACGAAAAGGCGCTCGCGTTGCATTCCTAACCACGGAAGGATTTGAAGACACGATCGCGATTGGCCGGCAGACGCGGGCGAACCTTTACAACTGGCTGGCGCCCGCGCCGGTATGCCTCGTTCCCAAAGAACTACGTTTTGGTGTGCCGGAACGTATTGGGGCGGAGAGTCAGGTGCTGCGCTCGCCGTCTGATGTTGAGTTGCGCATGCTCGCCGAGGCGGTGGGGAAGAGCGGTGCTGAGTCGATTGCGATCTCACTGCTCTTTGCCTTCGCGAATCCAGTCCATGAGCAAAGGGTAGCGGAGGCTTTAGCGGGGCTAGGTCTGCCGATTTCGGTTTCCCATCGGATCCTTCCTGAGTTTCGCGAGTATGAACGCGCTTCTACGATCGTGGTGAATGCCTACTTGGCGCCCAGGATGGAGCAATACCTGAGGAATCTGGCGTCGCAGGTTGCGGAACTCGATGAAACCAGCCGGGTCAGCGTGATGCAATCCTCTGGCGGGATCGTTTCCGCGGAGATCGCTGCGCAGGAGCCGGTGCGCACCGTGCTCTCCGGACCGGCTGGTGGAGTTGTCGGAGCCTGTCGCATGGCGCAGCTCGCCGGTTTTAAGCGCGTTCTCGGTCTGGATATGGGCGGGACTTCGACGGACGTCTTTCTTTCCGAGGATGCTGCCGGGCCGAGCTTGACCCGCGAGTCGATCGTTGCCGGCGTGCCGGTAAGCGTACCGATGCTCGACATTCATACGGTGGGCGCAGGTGGGGGATCCATAGCACGCTTTGACGCGGGTGGTTTGCTGCGCGTGGGACCCGAGTCTGCTGGGGCTGATCCAGGACCAATCTGTTTCGGCAAGGGTATGCAGCCGACGGTCACCGACGCGAATCTGATTCTTGGCCGACTGGATGAAGCCAGCTTTCTGGGCGGCAGCGTGAGGCTGGATCGCGAGCGTACGGAGCGGCTGATGGAGGAACAAAAGGGGCCATTACCGAGCGCTGTCGAGTTTGCTTCAGGTATTGTGCGGGTCGTGGATGCGCGCATGGAGAGCGCGCTTCGGGTGATCTCGATTGAACGGGGCCACGATACACGGGACTTTACGCTGGTTGCCTTTGGTGGTGGCGGACCGCTGCATGCGTGTGCCCTGGCGCTCGCGCTGCGGATCCCTACGGTGCTTATCCCAGCGATGCCGGGCGCTTTGTCTGCGGTAGGCATCTTGCTTGCGGATACGGTGCGTGACTACTCGCGCACGGTCATGCTGCCTGGGACAAAAGTTGCCGCTGTGTTGCCGGTTTTTGCGAAGATGGAAGCCCACGGCCGCGATGAGTTTGCAGATGAAGGGCTGGCTGGCAGAGCCGAGCTCAGCGTTGACCTTCGCTACCTGAAGCAGGGATATGAATTGAATGTGCCTTTCGATTCCTTGGTGCCTGACGAGTCGATTGCTGCGTTTCACAAACAGCATGCGCAGAGATTTGGCTTTGCTCATCCGGATAAGCCTGTCGAGATTGTGAACGTGCGTCTGCGCATGAGCTCACCAGGAGAATCATGGGTGCCGGTGCGTCGTAGCCTCACGCCTGGGGATGGGCGAAGAGCCCGGGTGGGAGAACGGTCGATCTTTTTCGATGGCTTGCCTGTGTCGGCCGGTCTCTACCGGCGCGAGAGCCTGGTTCCGGGGGATACGGTCGAAGGGCCGGCGATGATCACGGAATACACTTCCGCTACGTTGTTGCCGCCGGGATTCAACGCTTTTGTTGATGGCTACGGCAATATGATTATTCAGGTTCCATCGATCGATCCTTTCAGAGGAGAACTTGCGAGTGGAGACTTTGCATGATGGATCCGGTATTGGACCCGATCGAGCTAGTGATCTTTCAAAACGCTGTCCACTCTATTGCAGAAGAGATGGGTGCGACCTTGCGCCGCACGGCTCTTTCGCCGAACATCAAGGAGCGGCGCGATTATTCCTGTGCTGTCTTTGATGAGCGGGCGCGCGTGATTGCGATGGGCGACCACATGCCGGTGCATCTAGGCTCGATGCCGATGTCTGTGGAGGCGGCCGTTGCCGCGATCGTTTTTGAGCCCGGCGATATCGCGATCCTCAACGATCCGTATGCCGGCGGAACGCATCTGCCGGATATCACTATGGTCTTGCCGGTGTTCTTCGAGGGCGCGTCGCGGCCGGCTTTTTACGTGTCAAACAGAGCTCATCACGCGGATGTTGGTGGGATGTTTCCGGGCTCGATGGGTCCGGCGCGGGAAATTTACCAGGAAGGCCTGCGGATTCCGCCGATTCGCATCGTGCGGAGTGGGCGTCTCGATCGTGAGGTGCTCGATCTGATCCTTTTGAACGTGCGCACGCCCGAGGAGCGTCGCGGCGATCTCGATTCGCAGATAGGAGCTTGCCGGGTGGGCGAGCAGCGCATGCGCGATCTTGCCGCGAAGTACGGTCTTGTGCGCCTGCGCTTCCTGAGCGAAGGCCTGTTGGACTACTCCGAGCGGCTGACGCGTGCCTGCCTGCATGCGCTGCCCGCGGGCCGCTTTTCAGCAGAGGATTGGCTCGACGACGACGGCGTTCGAGATGAGCCAATCCGCATCGCGGTTGCGCTCACAATCGAACCGATTGGGGGAAGTTTACAGGTTGATTTTGCCGGCTCTGCGCGACAGGTTGAGGGCAGCGTCAATGCAGTTCGCGCGATCACTCTTTCGGCCTGTTTCTACGTACTGCGCTGCTTGCTGGGTGAGGAAGCTCCTGCCACGGCAGGTATCCTGCGTCCGGTGACACTGAACACGCCAATAGGCAGTATCGTGGACACCAAGCCTCCGGCGCCGGTTGCGGGCGGGAATGTTGAAACTTCACAGCGGGTTGTAGACGTGCTGCTGCGTGCTCTGGCGCGGGCCATTCCTTACAGAGTGCCGGCCGCAAGTGCCGGAACCATGAGCAACCTGAGCATAGGCGGGGTGGATCCACGCAAAGGGGAGCCTTTTACTTACTATGAGACGATGGCCGGAGGGATGGGAGCGCGGTATGGCCTCGATGGAATCTCGGGGGTACAGACGCACATGACCAACTCTCTTAATACTCCGGTCGAGGCACTCGAGTATGCGTATCCGTTTCGGGTCCGCCGTTATGGCTATCGCTACGATTCTGGCGGCACGGGCCAATTCAGGGGTGGAGACGGGCTGGTGCGTGAGATCGAGTTGCTGGCTCCGGCGCAGGTGACGTTGCTGGCTGACCGGCGCAGGTTCGCTCCGTACGGATTGAAGGGAGGGGAACCGGGTGCCTTTGGCCTGCTCTCCGTGATTCATGAAGGTGAGGACAAGCCGCAGTTGCTGCCAGGAAAATGCAGCTTGCTGTTGGATGCCGGTGACGTGCTGCACCTTGAAACTCCGGGCGGAGGCGGCTGGGGAAAGGGATGATGCTGGCCAGTCTGTAACCGATGGCCTGACGAGCGCATCTACAGCGCATCTGGATGATTTAAGGATAGTCCTAGCGAGATCGGGTAGGCAGTGGCGAAGAAACGGTGATAGAGCGAGCTAAAGCGACGGGAGAAGCTGGAAGAGAGACGCTTGAAGGTAGTGCGTCCCTTGCCGTAATCGCTCGTATCCTCGGCGGCGATTCGCAGCTCTTTCATGAGTTGATCCGGCCGCTGGAGCGCGCGGTTTACGTCACGCTTTTTATGCTGCTGCGCAATGAATCCGATGCTGAAGATGCAGCCCAGGAGGCGTTTATCAAGGCGTACCGCAACCTGCGCAGCTTTCGCGGCGAGGCACGCTTTAGTACATGGGTTTTATCGATTGCGCGCAACGAAGGATTGGCCTGGCTGCGCAAGCGCTCGACTCGGCCGGAAGAGCCGTTGGAGCCGGTTCTGGATGAAGCGGCGGGCGACTATACTCCCGCTCTGCTGACAGACTGGCGCGAGGTGCCGTTAGAGGCGCTGGAGCGGGAGCAATTGGGTGTCTGTCTGCGCCGTGCTGTGCTGGGTCTGCCGACCATTTACCGCGAAGTCGTGCAGCTACGTGATATCGAAGAGCTGGACGTGCAGGAAACGGCGCAAGTTCTGGGTATTACTGCAGGCGCGGTCAAGGTACGGCTGCACAGGGCGCGCATCATGTTGCAGAAGCAGCTGGCGCCGGTACTGAAAGACTACGTACCTTCAACGCAGCCGACCTGGCGCAGGGTCTTTGGGAGACGGGGATGAGAATCGACTGCAGGCACGTATGGGAGCACATCTCGGCGTACATTGATGGGGATGTGGACGCCCTGCTGCGTGCGGAGATCGACCGACATCTAGAGCATTGCGAGATTTGCTCGGCGGTGATGGACTCGACGCGCAATATGGTCATACTTTTGGCCGATGACCGTGTCTTCGAGATCCCAGCCGGTTTCAGCGAGCGATTACATCTGCGTCTCGACACCGTTCTCGCGCAAGAGTAATCTTGCTTCTGCGTCGAAATGCAGGGAGCACAAATCCACTGCGGCCCCAGGATCGTACAGCAGATGAGGGCAAAACGACGATCAGTTCGAGGTGCGAACTCTGCTCAAACGTTTGAGCGGGGCGTACAAATTATTGAACGGGTCGCTGTTTAGACGTCAGTTGCAATGGCTGCTCTTGGAAGAATTTGATCAGTGCCTTGTAACCTTTGTTTCGTGGCTGTACTCCTACGGTGCGAAACAAAGCCTTCGTGGATGTGCCCAGCGCGGCCTCCGCGACGTTTCAACCAGCGGAGCGATCCGCCTACCCATTTCAAGTGAGGGAATCCACAATGAAGACTTCGATCAATGCACTTCTGCTCAGCGCGGCCCTGACCGGCCTGGTTGGCGGCGCCGCAGCCGCTTCTGCTCAGCCTGTCAGCAATGGTCCTTCGACCCCGAACGCTTCCAAGTCGGCCGTCGCAGGCGTCAAGCTCACTGGCATGGATCAGGACAAGACCAAGCACTCCTGCAAGGGCAAGAACGACTGTAAAGGCCAGGGCGGCTGTAAGGCCGGCGACAACGGATGCAAAGGCAAGAACAGCTGCAAGGGCAAGGGCGGCTGTGCGACCGACGGCTCCAAGGCACCAAAGAACAGCTAATTCTGGACAGCTGACCAGGACGGAGCCATCTTTGGTAAACCGTCCTGGTCTAAGTTTTTGACGGGCGTTTCGAAAGCCGAATCACCAATCTTGAGGCAATTATGTCTTCCAACCGGTTTAATGCGCATCAGAGTCACGGCGTTGGCATTGGGCTGCGCATTCCGCACTACGAGCACATCTTTGCGCATCGTCCGGCGGTGAATTGGTTTGAGATCATCTCTGAAAATTACATGGTGGATGGTGGTCGGCCGCTGCACATGCTTGACCGCATCATGGAGCGGTACAACGTGGTGCAGCACGGCGTCTCGATGTACTTTGGCTCTTCGCAGGCGCCTGACCGTGAGCATCTTTGCAAGCTGAAGCGGCTTGTGCAGCGCACCAAGACTCCCTGGCTCTCGGATCACCTCTGCTGGGGTTCGATTGACGGCACGTACTCGCATGATCTGCTGCCGCTTCCGTATACGTGGGAAGCCGTGGACAAGACTGCGGCACGGATTCGCGAAGTGCAGGACTTTCTCGAGATACCGGTTGCGGTCGAGAACGTGAGTAGCTATGCCGAATTTAACGATTCCGAGATGACCGAGTGGGAGTTTCTGAATGAAGTCGTCGAACGCGCCGATTGCGGCATTCTCCTCGATGTGAATAACATTTACGTCTCTTCTGTAAATCATGATTTCGCGCCGATGAACTACGTGAACGCTATCCCGGCTGAGCGGGTCGCGCAGATACACATCGCGGGTCATACGCGTTATGAAAAGTACATCCTCGATACACATGATCATCCTGTCATCGAACCGGTCTGGCAGCTCTATGCACGCGCCATTGAGCGTTGCGGACCCACGCCGACGCTTCTTGAATGGGATGATCGTATTCCTACCTTCGATGAGGTGTGGGCAGAGGCGCGCAAAGCCGAACGGTATCTTCAGCCACAGGCGGCGCGAGTGGAAGAGGATCACCTTGTAGGAGCCGAGCGATGAATCTCGAAGAGTTACAGCGCGAGATGGCCGCCGCGGTTATGCAGCCTTTGACCGCGGATGAATCGATGCAGGAGAGCGACACTATCGGCCGCTGGCAGGGTCGGGCGATGGAAGAGGTGGCCTCTGCGTTTATTCGTCCGAATGACCGACTTACTTCTTTCGAGCGGCTTGAGATTTATAACAGGCAGTACTGGTTTCGGCTTCAAAATGCCTTCGCGGAGGACTTTCCGGCGCTTCACTCTGTGGTTGGAAGCAGCCGGTTTGAAACGCTGGCGAATGCCTATCTGACCGCATATCCGAGCCGCTCGTTCACGTTGAGAAATCTGGGCTCGCACTTGCATGCATGGCTCAGCGAGAACCCGGAGTACGCTGGGCGCCGGGTTGCTTTGGCGCTTGACGTAATCGCGGTTGAATGGGCCTGCATTGAGGCTTTTGACAATGCGGAACTTGCGCCGCTGGGATCCGCAGATGCCGCGGCCATCGGCGCCGAGTCTCGACTGCACTTGCAGCCGCATCTTCAACTGCTTGCCCTCGACTACCAGGCCGATGAACTGGTACTTGGTATGCACCGCAATCAGAAGAGGGAATCCACGGAAGCAGGTGCGCGGCAAAGTGATACAGGCGATGAAGAATCGGCAGAGCCGTTGCGCCTGAGCAAACGGCCTACCTGGCTTGCGATTCATCGTTCGGACTACTCGCTCTATTACAGGAGACTTTCGCGGGGAGAGTTTCTTACCCTGAATGCCCTGCGTCGCGGCCTTACGCTTTCGGAGGCCATCGATGCGGGTTTTGAGCGATCAAAGGTTTCGATTTCGAATCGAGCACGCCTGCTGCAGCAATGGTTTGCGAGTTGGGCGGAGCTGGGATGGATATGCGCGCCTGATTCGGCATCCGACGTTCAACAGAGATAGGGATAACTTGAATGCAAGCTATAACTCGCGCCTACCATTTTGTAGTAAAAATTCTGAACTATCTGCAGAGCCCGCTCTTACTTGCGATCCGTCTTTACTGGGGATGGCAGTTTGCGCAGTCGGGGTGGGGTAAATTGCATCGCCTGCCGCAGGTAGCCGAATTCTTCACTAGCCTGAATCTGCCGGCGCCCCACTTTACAGCACTCATGGTCGCGCTCGTTGAATTTGTCGGCGGCATTCTGTTTGCGTTGGGATTTGGTTGCCGCATCGTTGCGCTTATTCTCTTTGTGAATATGACCGTGGCTTATTGGACTGCGGATCACGAGGCGTTTGGCCAGATTTTCAGCAGCCCGGACAAGTTTGCGGCTGCTGATCCGTATACTTTCTGGTTTGCGGCGCTGATTATTTTGATCATGGGACCGGGATATCTTGCTGTTGACACGCTTCTTCGCAGGAGATCCGCTTCAAGATAGCCGCTGAGGTTAGACCAGGCGTCAACTGCGAGCTGTTGCCAGCCGGGTGTGATACGCTCAATCGCGACACTACTCATCCAATCTCTTCACGGGCTGGCGATCGTTGCGCATCTTGTATATCGTCACTTCTCTGGGCGTCGGCGGGGCCGAGAGACAGACGATCTCACTTGCCGAAAGCATGGCCGCGCGAGGCCATGTGGTTGCAGTGCTCTCGCTCAAGCATGCTGAGCAGGAACTTCCCTTCAGGCTTCCTGCCATGCGGCTGAATATGCGGAAGACGCCGGCGGGTCTGTGGCGTGCCCTGGGCTTCGCACGAAACTTTGTGACGCTCTTTCGTCCCGATATCTTGCACAGCCACACCTTTCCCGGAAACATCTTTGCACGTCTGCTGCGACTCTTCATAAAGCGGGACGGGATGGCCCCTGTGGTCATCAATACGATTCACAACGTCTATGAAGGCGGGTGGTGCAGAAAGCTGATCTATCGGACTACCAGGAGCTTGGCGGATTGCATTACGGCGGTAAGTGAGGCAGCCGCAAAGGCCCATGGAAGCTGGAGTTCAGGTCTCCCAAAAGAGATTCGAGTCGTCAACAACGGTGTCGATACCGACTTCTACACTCCTGATCCGGTGCGTCGCACTCGTACACGGGCGTTGATGGGAACCGGCGAGCACTTTCTCTGGCTTGCCGTGGGCAGGATTGTTCGGGCGAAGGACTATCCGAATCTTCTGCGCGCATGGTTAGAAGTGCACCGCGAGCACCCGGCTGCGAGGCTTTGGATTGCCGGTGAAGGATATCCGGACGAGCTTACGGAAGGGATTCTGCTTTCCGGTGAAGCAGACCGACTAGGCGTGGAATGGCTGGGTCTGCGTCGCGACGTTGTCGATTTGTTCGATGCGGCGGATGGGTATGTGCTTTCTTCTGCATGGGAGGGTATGCCTCTGGCAGTTGCAGAGGCGATGGCGATGAAGAAGCCAGTAGTGGCTACGGATGCCGGGGGTGTGCGCGAGGTTCTCGGGGATACGGGCCTTCTGGTGCCAACAGGTGATAGTGCAGCTCTGGCTGAAGCGATGCTGGCAGTGATGAGCATGCCTCGGCGGCAGCGGGCGGCGCTGGGGGAACGGGCGCGCGAGCGTGTGCTGCGGTACTTCTCCATGGAATCCGCTTCAAGCAAGTGGGAGGAACTCTACACGGAGTTCGTGGCGCCGAGGGAGTTATGACAGGCCGGTTGGTGCGTCTTGTGATGCGACCCGGTCTTGTGGGGCCGGTGTTGGCTGCGGCAGTGCTTAGGGTCGGACTTATGCTGGCCGCTTTCCGATTGACCGGCACAGAGATCATGACGCAAGGCGATACGGCGAGCTACCTGACGCCGGCCCGTAGCCTTCTGCACGGCGCTTATACGACAGCAGGTTTGCCGGAGATCGATCGAACGCCTGGATATCCGGTCTTCCTTATGTTGTCAGGCATGAGTCGCGATAACGTTCTGCTTACGGTGCTGGCGCAGATCGCGGTCTCTATCCTTTCGTTGCTGCTGGTGAGCCGCATCGCCAGGCGGGTTTATGGAAGTCGGGAGGCAACGGTTCTGGCCGCGTGGTTTTATGCTTTGGAGCCGATTTCCATACTCTCCACGGTTCGCCTAATGCCGGAGACTTTGTTTGTCTTTCTTCTGCTTTGTGTTATCGACAGACTGCTTGCCTATTTGAACGATGGCAGGCTTGCTTTGCTTGGCGCCGCCGGAGTCTCTCTTGCCGCGACGACTTTTGTGCGACCGGTGAGCTACTATCTTGTATTTCCGATGGCCTTGGCGTTGGTCTTTGTAGGTCCGGCTTATCGAGGGCGTTGGTGGAAAGCTCCCGCAGTCTTGTTGATGAGCACGCTTCCCTGGCTTGCGGCGTGGCAAGTGCGCAACTCTATCGAAACTGGCTATAGGGGCTATTCAAGCATCGTCGAGAAGAATCTCTATTTCTATCAATCTGCCGAAGTAACTGCGGAAATTCACCACCTGACGCTTGCGGAAGAGCAGAAAGAGCTGGGGTATCCCGACGAAGCGAGTTATTTTGCCCGGCATCCGGAGCAGGCGGAGTGGCCGATGGTGCGTCGTCTGGCGTTTATGCGCAGTGCGTCGATGCATGTGATTAGGGAGCATCGGCTGCTCTATCTCAAGACGCATTTTCGTGGCGTCGTTCTGGTGGCGTTGACGCCCTGCGCATCGGAATGGCTGCAGTTGCTGCACGCCTATCCGGATCAGAAGACAATGCCGGGGCGTGTCTTGAACGAGGGGATTGGCCGTTCGTTTACGCGCGTATTCATTGCCTATCCGATGGTTGCCGGTGCGATGATCGCGCTGGAGGTGCCGTTATTGCTGCTTTATGCGGCAACATTGGCGGGGCTGGTGCGATCGCATGCAGATAGGGCAGCGCTTTGCCTGCTTACCGGCGTCGGGTTTTATTTTCTGCTGATTTCGGGGGGAGCGCAGGCAGTAGGGCGATATCGAGTGCCGGTCATGCCGGAGCTTTGCGTGCTGGCTGCGGGTGGAGTGGCCGCCTGGGAGATGAGGCCGAAAGCTGTTGCGGTGAAGCGCCATCCGAGTTCGAGGTGAGACCACCCCGGGGGAGGGGTATTAATTTTCTCGCCAACTTTTTGCTCAAGGGGATGACGAGTCACTAAATGGTCTGGTTGCGGGCTTGTCGAGAAGAATGTTGCGCGGAAAGTTGCATAGGATCAGTATGCACTGGACGGGGATAATATCCGGCAAGTCAAAGATGGTTGCAGAACACTCGGATTGTTGGCGAGCACTCCGTCTTTTTCCTATGTTCTGCGAGGGCGAAAGGAATCAGGCAGAGAAAAAGGCGGAGCATCGGGCTCCGCCTTGGGCTTGTGGCTGATGGCTTGTGGCTGATGGATTGTGGTTTCGGCTTTGCTTCCTGCTAGAAGCTGAAGACGGCTTGCAGGAAGATGCGACGGGAGGCGGAGCCGGAGGAGAAGATCTGTCCTGCAAGGCTCTGCGATTGGCCGAAGCGGTTGACTTCGCCGCCGGTAAGAGTACCCGGAGGAGTGACGATACCACTCGGAGTGCCGTAGTCAACGTTGTTGAAGAGGTTCAGGGCCTGGGCGCTGAAGTTCAGGCTGTACTTGCGGGCAACTGCGGTGCCACCCATGCCGGGAGGGCGGCCGCCGCCGCTGCCAAAGCCACCAGGGCCAAAGCCGCCACCGGGACCACCGCCGCCAGGACCGCCACCACCACCGCGACCACCACCACCTCCTGGACCGCCGCCGGGGCCAAAACCGTTGTTGTTATTGTTGCCGCCGCCAGTGACCTTGGGCCCAATCGCGAAGGTCTTGCTGAGCCGGAGGTTCACGGCGACGGCGGCGGGGCCTTTGCCGGAGTTCCGGGCGATGATCTTCTCACCGCTGGTTGGAGTGGTATCGAGGCAGCCGTAGACGGTCTGCTGATAGCGGGTGGAGTCGGCGGTGCAGTTCGAGGTGTCGACGACGCCGGGGCGATCGTTGAGGAACTTGTCGCCGTTGAGGTCGGTGGGAACGGTTATATCGAATGGCGCACCGGAGTTGGCGACGAGGAAGGGATTGATGCGGATTCCCCAGGGCGCGGTGTAGTTGCCGATGAGGAAGAGACGATTGTGGACGTCAAACTGGGCGCGGCCGTAATCGTGGGTCAGGTTCAGCGAGTCTGAGGCGAGAGAGCCGCCGGAGCCATCGGTTTTGGCGTTGGTCCAGGTATAGAAGCCGAATACGTTGAAGTTGGTTGAGAAGCGTGCATTGGTGTTGAGGATGATCTGGTCCTGTTTAAAGATGCCCTGGGGGAAGTACTGGTCGAGATTGCCGACTGAGGCGTTGTAATCAGGAAAGTAGGGAGCGTTACGGTTGATTTCGACCAACTGGTGCACGCCCTGCGAGTGGAGATAGGTAACGGTTGCAGTCTGTTTCTTGTTGATCTGGCGCTCGATGCTGGCGCCGAACTGCTGTGTATAAGGAGAGTGGTAACCAGGAGCTACCTGGAAGGTGGTGCGGCTGTTGGCGCTGGCGCCGGAGCAGGCGTCGACGTTGAACTGGGTGGCGCTTGCGGCAAAGCAGGCGGTGCCGGGGTTGGCGGACGTGAAGTTGATGTTGTACTGCTCGGTGGCGATGGAGCGATCGATGTTAAGCAGGTTGCCGATCTGAAAGCGGTCATAGAAGATGCCGTATCCAGCGCGGAGAACCGTCTTGGGGGCTTTGCCCTTGCTGCCATCGAGGGCATACGCCAAGGCGACGCGGGGAGCCCAGTCGTTGTGGTCGCTGACGTGATTCTGCGACTCCCAGCGGAGACCGCCGGAGAGAGTGAAGCGCTGGTTGACCTTCCAGTCGTCCTGAATGAAGGCCGCGCCATCGAAGACGTTGGATTTGACGCTTTCCTGGCCGGTGGAGTAACTGAGCTGTTCGGGGCTGGCGGATGCCGGCGTGGTGACGGCGGTGGTGTAGGAGCCGGTGTTAGCGAAGACGAAGGTGCCGTTGTAGCCGGAGTCCGCGAAGTTGGCGTCGCGGCTGTCGCGAATGCGGAAGCCGAATTTGATGGCTTGCTTCCCGTGGGAGAAGGTGGAGATGTTGTCAAGTTCCCAGCGGTCGGTATGGTCGTGAGTGTTTTGAGCGGAGGCGCCGCCGGCAGAGAAGTTCTGGCTTTCAACCTGCAGTGTAGGCGCGGTGCTGACGGGCGAGGAGTTCTCGAGAATGCGGTTGTACTGGAGGCGCGTCTCGTTGACCAGATGGTCGTTGATGATCACCGTGTCGCTGACCTGAAGGTTGTTGTCATTGGTAGTTTCACTGGTGGCGCCGGTGGGCAGTTGGGTGGCGCCCAGGTTGCCGGATTCGGAGTCATGGTAGTACTGGTAGCGCAAAGTGAGTGTGTTCTTGGCGCCGAGCTGGAAGTCGAGGCGCGGCGAGACGTTGGTGCGCGAGTGAGGATTGCTGATGGCTCCGGTTACGCCGTCGGTAGGGCAGTTGCCCAGAGCGTCGCAGGCGGAGTCATAGACGGAGAGGTTGTCGATGGAGCGGTGCTCACCGGAGACGAAAAAGGATGTCTTCTTGTTCAACGAGCCATTGAGCGTGCCGTTGTACTGGTAGCTGTCGTAGGCGGGGACGGTCTTGGCGAATGGATTCCCGGTGTTGAAGGACTTGTCGTTGCCCTGGATGAAGAAGGAGCCGTGAAGCTTGTCGGTGCCGGGCTTAGTGAGGATCTCGATGCGGCCGAAGCCGAGGCGGTCGAACTCCGCGGAGTAGGGATTCTGGTTGATGCGGATCTCACGGATGGAGGACTTGGGCGGAAGCTGGCCGCCGGTGAATCCATCGATGTAGATCTGGCCGCCGTTGGGGCCGGCCGAAGGACCTGCGAGCGCGGAGAGCTCATTGGAGAGCTCGTCGGGATCGTCGGAGAGGGCGTCGAGGTCTTTGTCCTTGAGGACGAGGGAGCTCTGATTGCTGTCGGCGTCGACGGAGACGGTGGGAGCATCGTCGGTGACGGTGACGGACTGCTGAGCCGCCTCAATCGCCATCGCGATATCGATGCGCTTGGCCTGCCCCGCTGTGAGCACCAAAGGCTGCGAAACAAACGGGGCAAACCCTCCGCTGGTAGCGGTGACGGTGTAGCTGCCTGGCGCAATGCCGCGAACTTCAAAGCTGCCCGAGGCGTCGGCTGTGCCGGTCGCGACCGTTCTTCCCTGGAGCGTGCTTACGGTGATGGATGTGCCGGGAATCAGCGCTCCGGACGGGTCGGTGATGCGACCACGCACGATGGCGGTGCTGGCGGCCGGCACTGCGCTGGCAGTACCTGAGACCGCGGCCGTCTGCGCGATTCCGTTGCCGGCTGCGGTGAGGATCAGGCTCAGCAAGAGGCCGAGATAAAAGCTGAATTTTGAGTACACGTATCCCCCAAGAATCCTACGAATGAAGTGCGTATCGATGACGTACTGTACTTACTGAGCCGCTTCAGCTCCGCCGGAGCTCATGCTCCAGTTGGAAAGCAGCATGTTCTGTGTCGACGCGGGAGCCTGTAACAGAGGTTCCACGCCGGCGAGGAGGGTGACAGCTGTGACTTCGCTGGTGCCTTGCGTTGATACCAGCATCACGGCATCCCCTTTTTGGAGATCGGCGAGATGAATCGCCGGAGCCCGGCTGAGCATTTGCTGCAGGTCGCCGCCGGCGCGCCGTCCGCCTGCTGCTCCGCCGGCCTGGTCGCCGCCTTGCTGTGCACCCCAGTTGCGCTTCTGGCCTTCCGGAGCAGGAGCAGCCGCGCCGGAAGGCGCTGCGGAGGTCGACGGTGCAGCGGGCGGGGCAGGGGACCTGGGAGCGCCAGCATTCGCGGGAGCGTTGGCGCCCGAGGCGTCCGAGCTTCCTGGTTTGGTCAAATTGGCCAGCATACTCGCCATGGCGTCAGGCAGCTTGCGCATCTGGGCTTCGTCGCCGATGTGCACGGTCACGGTCTGCTTGGTTATCAGATCCTTGAGCGTGAGCGTGTTGGCTTGCTTGTCGATGGCGCTGATGGTGCCTGAGATGTTGCGGAAGCTGCCGGATACAACCTCGTCTGCGGCTAATTCCGTGCCGTCGTCGTTTTTCTTGCCGCGCGCGCGAAGCTGGTCGCCGGTTTGAATCGTTTCGATGGGTGCAACTTTAGCCTTGTCGAAGTCGACAGAGTCGGGGGCATAACGACGCAAAACCGTCGCTGGCGTGGTGTGGAGGGTGATTGTCTTCTGCGTGGCGCCTGCGCCTGTGGTGATTACGATGATGCCGGTGCCGGGGTCGATGCTCTTGACCAGGCCGCCAACACCGTTTCGCTGCCAGGCTTCGCGGTCCTGCTGCTGCTTTTGCGCAACGGCTGCCTGTGGGATGGCGATGATGGAGATGGCAGTGACCGGATCTGTGGTTGGCTCAGGAGCGATGCGAACCAGGACGCGATCGCCGACGGCGAGATCACTGAAATGGATGACGGCGGCACTGGCCAGATCTTTCGCTCCCGGAGCCACGCGCTGCAGCCGGATGCCTTCTGGCACGGTCACTGTACGCTCGGCGCCAGCGTCGGTCTTGATGGTGAGCGAGCCGGAGCCGACAGCCGAGATGGTTCCTACGAAACGGTTGGCCGAGGCCGGTGCGGCAGCCGCCTGCGCCTGCAGTGGGGCTGCCGCGACGAAGGGAAGAACGGCGGGAATTCCGATCAGCAGCAGAGCGCTTGTCAATTTCGTCAAACTCATCGGGCTTAGGTACGACCTTTTCAATTGCGATGACATATCTTCTCCATACAAGGGGCGACTTACATGCCTGAACTACTTAGTGTGGAGCAAAGGTCGGCTGTGAAACAACTTGCCTATTGCTGGTGATGTAGACGAGCTGGTTTGCGGGAAAGTTTACCTTTTGGTTTGTTCGATTTGTAACGAATTGTGACCAAAGTTGTTACGAATCGTTACGGTTGCAGCTGTGCTGTGCGCAGAAATTCGAAGCTAGCGGAAGGGCTCACTGTAATGCTGCTCAAGCGCCGGTTGTGTACCAGAATCGTGTCCTGATACCAGAGGTTGATGGCTGGAAGCTCGCGGGCTAACAGCTGTTGAGCCTGGAGGTAGTCGGCGGTACGGCGTTGCTGGTCCGTTGATTCGTTGGCGTCCTGCAGCAGGGCGTCGAGCTGGAGGTTGCGGTAGCGACCGCGATTCGCTCCTCTGGGTGGAATGCGCGCCGAACTGAAGGCATAGCCGAAGATGTCCGGCTGCTCGTTGCCGCCGACCCACCGGAGCCCGTAAATCTGGAAGGATCCACGATTCAGATCCTGGAGGAAAGTGGCTGTCTCGAAGCTGCGGATTTCGAGAGCGATGCCGGCGGCTGCCAGTTGCTGTTGCAGCGTTGCAGCCAGCAGCCGGGTGCCATCGTCGGTGCTGGTCTTCATGGTCAGGTGGATGCGGATGCCTTTAGCGTCTGGCTGATAGCCAGCCTGCTCGAGCAGAGCGCGGGCCCGGGTGGGGTCATATGCGTATTGGGCCACATCCCCGGTGTAGGCCCAGTGCTGTTGCGGCAGCAGGCTTAGTGAAGGCTTGGCGTGGCCTCCGAGCAAGGTGCGAATGATCAGGTTGCGGTCAATGGCGCAAGCGATGGCCTGGCGGACACGGATGTCGCGCAGCAGCGGGTCGGTGGTGTTGAAGGCGAGGTACTGCACCTGTGTTCCGCCGATGCTTTTGATCTGCAGATGAGGCTCGCGCGCAAGGACGGGTAGCATGTCCGCGGGGATGGCGTTGCTGGCGATGTCGGCCGAACCTTTGCGCAGCTCGAGTGCGCGCGTGATGGCGTCAGGGACGACGGCGAAGCGAACTCGCTCGACTGGATGCGGGCCTGCGTTCTCACTGTGCGCAAAGGGGTTACGGTCGACGACGACTTCTTTGTCGATCTCCTGGCTTACGAAGCGGAACGGGCCGGAGCCGATGGGATGCTTCCAGAAATCGCGTCCGCTGCCCCAGGGGACGATGCCCATGGCGCCTGTGGAGAGGTTGTTCAGGAGGAAATTATCTGGATGGCTCAGGTGCAGGATTACGGTCGCTGGATCGGGGGCTTCGATCGACTTTACTGCGGCGTAGCTAGCGGCTTTGGCGGTGATGATAGTGCCGTCACGCATGGAGTTCAGCGTCCAAAGGACGTCGCGCGAGGTTAACGGACGGCCGTCGCTAAAACGGATTCCGTTGCGCAGATGGAAGATAACGGTAAGTGGATCAGGAGTTTCCCAGCGTTCGGCTAATCCCGGTGCCATGCGAAAGCTGGCGTCACGGACGACCAGGCAGTCGAAGAGCAGGGGCTGAATGTGTTCTGACTGAGCGTCTGAGCCTATGCGGGGGTCGAGGCTGGTTGGGCTACTTTCGATGAGGAAGACGACAGTGCCGGGATCGGGCGGATGCTGGCGGCAACCGGAGAAGAGCAAAAGGCTCAAAAGAGGCAAGATGGACGTTAACAAGTTGCCTATTTGCCTGGAGATACGTGGTCGAAACGCATGTGATTTAGACATACGTAATTTGTCCCAGGATCGCGGGCCGGTTGGCGCCGGTTGCGGAAGGAAGATTGCTCGGGCGGCGATGCCAAGTTTGCCAGGCGAGAAGCGCAAAGGCTGCGGCCTCCTTGGCTTCGGCCGGTAAGCCGAAGTGATCGCTAGTGATGACTCGGCATCCATGTGGTTGAAGTAGGGTTGTAAGTTGTTGCACTAGAGTGAGATTGCGCACGCCCCCGCCAGAAAGGATGAAGTCTATTGGGGCGTCTTTCATCTGGGGTGCGCAGAAATCAGCGTAAGCGCGGGCGATGGATTCGGCGGTGAGGGCTGTGGCTGTGGCGATGGCGTCTTCGGGTTTTCGAGTGATTTTGCGGCAGTTGGCGAGAAAATCGGCGGCGAATTCGCGGCCGAATTGCTCTCGGCCGGCGGTTTTGGGCGGCTTCTCGCGCAGGAACGGGTGCCGCAGACCTGCCTTGAGCACGCTCGATAAGACCTTTCCTTTAAGAGCGATAGCGCCGCCTCTGTCCATTCGGTGGTTAAAGAGCTGGAGCGTCAGGGCATCGATGACCATGTTGCCGGGGCCGGAGTCGAAGGCGAAGCATTCTTCAGGTCCGGCATTGGCGGGAATTGCGGTCATGTTGGCTATCCCGCCTATATTCTGCAGGATACGGTTTCGACGGGGATGACGGAAGAGGGTGTAGTCAAGCATGGGAACGAGCGGGGCTCCCTGGCCGCCTGCTGCCATGTCCGCAGGGCGGAAGTTGGAGACGACCGGGACGCCGATTTTGGCGGCGATGAGGGCTGATTCTCCGGCCTGCCAAGTGCAGGCAAATTGTTTGCCTGCATAGGGTTGCGGGATGGATTGATGATAGAGCGTCTGGCCGTGGCAGCCGATCAGATCGAGTTTCAACGGATGGCGCTCGAGGGTTGCAGCGACAGCGTCAGCGTATGCCAGGCCGAGACGCCAGTTTAGTTGAGTTAATCTAGCGGAAGTTGTTGATTTAGCGTTCATTGCGGCGAGGACTACCTGGCGCAATGCGGTCGAATAGGGGAAGGCTTCGTGGGCCAGCAGTTTGAGCTTGGGGTGGCTGCGAGCGCTGCCGCGAATCTCGACGAACGCTACGTCAATGCCGTCGGCGGAGGTGCCGCTCATGATGCCGGCGACGATCATTCCTCGGGATTGGCGTTGGCTGGATTGAGCCGGAGCGGGGGATGCTTGTTTTCGCGGCGTGCGCATAATTTTGCCTTTTCGGTGCAGGTTTTATCTTAGGCATTCGCAGGCGCTGTATGGATGGTTCGGACTATTGGTAGACATGGTACGGAAGATAGTAGAAAAGCTCACTTGGGCTGCCTGGACTCGACGGTGAGGGCGAAATTCTGGACGGCGGCGGTTAGAGCGGAAAGTTGAGTTGCGGAAAGCTGCCGGGAGGATGGCGCTGAAAATTGTCTAGCGCGAAGGCGGGCAGACGACCGGGCTCGGGCCAGCAGGATTTTACGGAAGGCTGCCGATCGCTCGGCTTCCAGAAGGACGGACTCATAGGCGCGGAGGATCAGCTCGGGGCTGTGGCAGATTTCGATGAGGTGCATGCCGGCGCGAACTGCGGAGACGACTGCTTCTTCGATGGGCATCTGTTTGAGGATGCCGCCCATTTCCATGTCGTCGGAGAAGACGAGGCCACGATAGCCGATGCGCCTCTGGAGGACAGTGGTGACCCAGAACGGAGACGCGGTCGCCGGGGATGAGCCGCTGCGTGTTTTGGGATAGGCGGCGTGGCTAACCATGACCATCGGCAGCTCTTTGCGGAGTGCCCGGTAGGGCGCCAGATCCTCGGACCAAAGCTGCTTCCAGGTGCGTTCGATGAAGGGAGTGGCGTGGTGCGAATCGAGCGTGCCGCCGCCGAGGCCGGGGAAGTGTTTGGCGCAGCCGGTGATGCCGCGGGCGGCGAGGCCGGCGAGAAAGGCGCGGGTGTACTCGATGACGCCTTCAGCATCTGGCGCCGCGGCGCGCGAGCCCATGACTGAAGTTGAAGTGGGCAAGCCTAGATCGAGGACTGGGGCAAGGGTGGTGTTGAAGCCGAAGGCGAGGCATTCACGGGCGATGAGCTCGCCGTGCTTTTGCATGAGGGCGGGTTTGCCGGTGCGGGCTACGGCTTGCGCGGATGGTTGGCGAGCTACGGCATCGCGGAGGCGGTCGACAAGGCCGCCTTCGAGGTCGACGCAGCGGAGATGGGCGTCGGCGCAATAGGCTGAGGCGTCTTTGAGGAGGCTGCGGGTTTGGGTGGCGTTCTCAATGTTGCGGCGGAAGAGGATTATGCCGGCGGGGCGGATAAGTTTGAGCCAGGAGCGTTCGAGGGGGGAGAGTTCGGGGCCTTCGAGGCCGACGATGAGGAGGGAACCTGCGGCTTGGCGGAGGGATTTCATAGAGTGACCGAAGCAAAGGCCTTTGGTGCGGGCTTTTGTGGTTCCCACATCTCTTCGAGATATGGGGCACCCATTTTCGTGCTGGTGGCAGACCGAAAAGTGGGTCCTTCGGTTCGCTCAGAATGACAAGGCTCTGGCTGGGCAGGATGGGTTTGTGGCTGGTGAGAAAAAGCCTGGTGAGGGGTTGTTGGGGTCATGGTTTGCCTAGTTCCTGCTTTAGCTCTTCCAGGAGGTTCAGGGCCTGGAGTGGAGTCAGGGAGTTGATGTCCGTTTCGGCGATGCGGTCTACAATGCGCTGCGAGAGCGGGGTGAAGATGGTCATCTGCATGGGCCCGGCAGCTTCCGTTTGGACTTCGGACTGGACGCTACGGCGCTCCTGTTTCTCATGCTGGCGGAGGACGTGGCGGGCGCGTTCGAGGACGGCTTTGGGAAGGCCTGCGAGTCTGGCGACTTCAATGCCGTAGCTTTTGCTGGCTGCGCCCGGCTCGATGGAGTGGAGAAAGACGATGCCGGCGGGTGACTCCTTGACAGCGACGCGGAGGTTGAGGACGCGGGAGAGCTTTTCGGCGAGCAGGGTGAGCTCGTGGTAGTGGGTGGCGAAGAGGGTGCGCGCGCCAATCTCGGCATGGAGGTATTCGACGGTGGCCCAGGCGAGGGATAGGCCGTCGAAGGTGGCGGTGCCGCGGCCCATCTCGTCGAGGAGGACGAGGGAACGGCTGGTGGCGGTGTTGAGGATGGTGGCGGTCTCGGTCATTTCGACCATGAAGGTGGAGCGGCCGCGGGCTACGTTGTCACTGGCGCCGATGCGGGTGTAGATGCGGTCGACTAGGCCGTAGCGCATACGCGAGGCGGGAACGTAGCTGCCCATCTGGGCCATGAGGACCAGCATCGCGGCCTGGCGGAGATAGGTGCTTTTGCCGCCCATGTTGGGGCCGGTGATCAGGAGCAGGCTGGGTTCTTCCGTGAATGAATGGATGGGCTGAAGCCCATCCCTACCAGCCTCGTCCTGTAATTGATCGTTTATGCCGGGACTAAAGCCTCGGCCTACCTTGTCGGGATCGTGGGCGTGGAGATAGAGGCTGTTGGGGATGAATCGGGTGGCGCCGCTTTCGCTGGGCGAGGATTGGAGGGCGTTCTCGATGACGGGATGGCGGCCGGCTACGGCTTCGAGGACGGGCTCGTCGACGAGCTCCGGGCGGCAGTAGTTGCGGAGCGAGGCGAGGTGGGCGAAGCCGGCGAGCATGTCGGCTTCGGCGACGATGGCGGAGCTGCGACGGATGCGGCCCGCGGCTTCAAGGACAGTGGTTCGGAGCTGGGCGAAGAGCTGCTTCTCGAGGTCGATGGAGCGCTCGTGGGCGGTGAGGACGCGGACTTCGTAGTCCTTGAGCTCGGGTGTTGTGAAGCGCTCGGCGTTGACGAGGGTTTGCTTGCGCTCGTAGTCAACGGGGGCGAGAGCGAGGTTGGACTTGCTGATCTCGATGTAGTAGCCGAAGACGGAGTTATAGCGGACTTTGAGGGAGTTGATGCCGGTGCGGGTGCGCTCGCGTTCTTCAATGGCGGCGATGGACTGGCGGCCGCTCTTGCTGATGGCGCGAAGGTCGTCGAGCTCGGCGTGGATGCCTTCGGCGATGGCTCCGCCGTCGGCTAAGGTGAGCGGCGGCTCGGGGACGAGCGTGCGGGTGATGAGGGTGGCTACGTCGGCGAGCGGGTCGAGGCGTGTGGTCAGGCTCTGCCAGAGCGGGGCGGTGAAAGCTAACAGGGCCTGATGGATGTTGGGGAGTCTGGCGAGGCTGGAGGCGAGTGCGGCGACGTCGCGCGGGCCGGCGCTATCGAGCGAGAGGCGAGCTAGAAGGCGCTCAAGGTCGAGCATTCCGGCGAAGGCGGTGCGCAGCGGCTCGCGGAGCATGAGGTTGCCGTGAGCTTCGGCTACGGCTTCATAGCGGGCGTTGATGGCTGCGGCGTCGTAGAGCGGGCGCAGGATGGTGGAGCGCAGGAGACGCTTGCCCATCGGCGTCTGGCTGGCGTCGAGGGCGTGGAAGAGCGTGGAGCGGGTGTCTGAGCCGGAGATGAGCGGGTCGACGAGCTCGAGGTTGCGGACGGTGACTGGATCGAGCTGGAGGTGGGTGCCGTGCTCGACGAAGCGCAGGGAGTCGAGGTGGAGAGCGTCGAGCTTCTGGGTGGTCTGGACGTAGTGAAGGATGACGCCGGCGGCGATGGCCGCGGCGGGATGGCCGGAGAGGCCGAAGCCTTCGAGGGAATGGACGCCGAGCTTGCGCTGGACGAGCGGGACGGCGTAGTCGCGGGTCCAGACCCAGTCGTCTACGCTGGTTCTTGCAATGATGCGGTCGCCTGTGCGGTCTAGATCTGCAGCCAGGTCGGGATTGGCTGAGTTGGGGAGCAGGAGTTCGCTGGGCTGGGCTTTCTGGAGCTCTTCGAGGGCCTTGGTGTGGGCTTCCGGACCGGTGAATTCGGCGGTGCGGAAGTCGCCGGTGGAGAGGTCCAAACACGCAACGCCAAAGCGGGCGATGGCGGAGGTTTGGCCGTCCGATTTCGAGTCCTGATACAGGGCGGCGAGGAAGTTGTTCCGGGCCTGGTCGAGGCTGGCGTCGATGGCGGTGCCGGGGGTGAGGACGCGCGTGACTTCGCGGCGGACGATTTTCTTGGTGAGTTTGGGGTCTTCCATCTGCTCGCAGATGGCGATGCGGAAGCCTTTGCGGAGCAGGCGCTGGAGGTAATTTTCCGCGGCGTGGTAGGGGACGCCGCACATGGGGATTGCGCGTTCGCGGTCACGGGCGGTGAGGGTGAGTTGGAGCTCGCGGCTGGCGGTGACGGCGTCGTCGTAGAAGAGCTCGTAGAAGTCGCCCATCCGGAAGAAGAGCAGCGTGCCTGGGGTTTCCTGCTTGGCTGCGGTCCACTGACGCATGAAGGGGGTCAGGGACTCTTCCGCGGGTGCAGCTGGGGTGGTGGAGTCGGTGGGCACGGTCGCTTTTCAGATTACCGTAACGGGCGATGGCGGTTGGTTTGAGCGTCAAAACCTCTTCGAAATGGCAGGGCAGGGGGTAGGGGTGGTGCTTTTTTGTTGTTTATCGTACTTATTTGGTTTGGAATCAGCTGATTGCGGACTATTTTTAGGGTGCATTTGCAGGGGTTTTGCGCACTTTTGGTGCGCGTTGAGGCTCTCCATTTGTTTTCCTCACGATCTGCGTAGCCGATAGCTTTTATCGATTCTGCCTAACCGTTTTCATTGTGCGCTTTTGTCCGGTAATTTTCTGCAACCCGTAGTGAGGGCGGAGGTGTGTGTTTCGTTTTTCTGGCCGAGATCCATCGCGCAAGAGTGTGTCCGCGTTTGGGGGATCGCGACACAGCAAGAATGATCAAGATGGCGTGAGCTCTGCGGGGTAGACTGCTCGCATGTTTCGCAGTGTGATCTCGGTATTGGCTGGAGTTGTGGTGCTGACGGTGGCATCTTTTGCGATTGAGGCGGTGGTGGATCCCGTGTTGCTCTGGGCATTTCCGCAGGCGTTGCCGGATGCGACGATGCTGCGCACGAACCCATGGGTCGTGACGCTTACGTATGCCTATGGATTGTTGTGCGTGGCTGCCGGCGGGTATGTGGCTGCGCGGGTTGCGCGGCGGCTGCCGATCCGACATGCGCTGGCGATGGGCATCGTTCAGGGCATGCTGACAATCGCCGCGATGTTTTCGCCGGAGTCGGGTCACGCTTCGCGCTTGCAGTGGATCTTGATTGCCGGGTTGAGCGTACCGGCTGCAGTGGCGGGAGGAATTTTCTTCAACAGGAGACGGAAGCCGGATGCGGGATTGGAAGAAACTCCAGCGCGCGCTTAGGTACGCGATCGCGAATCGTGGCAGGAATGTGTTGCTGTCGGAGTTGGCTGCGAGGACGGATCAATCCGTATTTCATGCGCATCGGACGATTCGTGCGGCTCTTGGTGAGACTCCAAAGCAGTTCACGTTGCGGCTGCGTGTGGATCGCGCCGCCGCTGCGCTGGTGAGTACGCGGGCTTCGATTCTGGAGATCGGGCTGGCGTGCGGGTTCGAGAGCCACGAGGCTTTCTGCAGGGCGTTTCGACGGCGATTTGGGATGAGTCCGAGCGATTACCGAAAGAGAGGCTTGCATGGGATGGATGCGCTGGTACATACGAAGCTTGTGGCTGAGATTGGACCTTGTGTGGGGCTTTACCATTTCGATTTAAAAGAGGAGCGTTCGCGAGAGCCTATGGAATACGCAATTTCGAGACAGGAGCTTGTTGCGCAGCCGGTGCTGGTTGTGCGGCGGCGGGTGCGGCGTGCCGAGATCGCGGCGACGATCGGAGCGGAGATACCGAAGGTGTTCCTGCACGCGCAAAAGCGGGGCATCGCGATCGCCGGTTACCCGATTACGCGGTATCGCGAGATGAGCGTCGGCCTGGTGACGCTGGAGACGGGGATGCGGGTGGCGGCTCGGGACGGTGCCTGGACCGAAGCCGAGGGGGAAGGCGACGTTCTGGCCGAGACGCTGCCGGGCGGCCCGGCGGCGGTGACGATTCATTCGGGAGCGTATGACCAGTTGCCGGCGGCTTACGCTGCGCTTGAGGAGTGGATGGTTGCGAATGGGTTCAAGCCGGGAGACGCGCCGTGGGAGGCGTACTTGAATGATCCGGCGGATCATCCTGATCCTCGGGAATGGAAGACGGAGGTTTGTTGGCCGTTTCGGGTTTGATTGGCAGAGGCCAGAGATCAGAGAACAGAGGCCAGAGATCAGAGAACAGAGAGCAGAGAGCAGAGAACAGAGATCAGAGAGCAGAGAACAGAGATCGAACTCAAAAAGCTGCGGAGGCGAATGATTCCTTCGGACGGGATGTTGCGCGGCTTCGGTTTGTGAGGGAGAATCTCTGCATCATGGAATCTGGTTCGAGGATAACGCCTGGATCATCGCAGCTGGAACTGGGGCAGTTTGTATTTACGACGGACAAGACGATCTCACCGGCACAACTGCTGCCCGGTGATCTTCTCTTCACATGCCAAGATAAGACGAGC
>Ga0206974_1014_pt1 | contig 43770 bp, 51 predicted proteins | sample Alteio_BWOrgHeat_84_FD_152920 | JGI IMG/M metagenome (GOLD analysis project Ga0206974, IMG submission 152920) | Enriched cells from forest soil in Barre Woods Harvard Forest LTER site, Petersham, Massachusetts, United States -... | ecosystem: Environmental > Terrestrial > Soil > Temperate forest >... | reverse complement strand
CCTATATTGCTTCAGCAGTGCTTCATACACGGAAGTCACATCTTCGTTCACTGCGGGGAATTTGTATTCGGGCAACCCTCGGTAATTTACCGAGATAACCTTGAATCCCCCGGTACCAGAGATCGGAATCGATTCTGCGACCCCGCTCCAAATATCACCGTTTGCGCCGCCTCCATGAAGCTCTATCAAGACCATGTCTCGGTGCGTCTTAGGAATTCCATTTCTCGGAGTGACAACTTGAACCGAAATGCCTCCTAGTGTCTCGCTCTCAATGTTTACAGCCCATCTCGCCTTCGCCACAACCAATTTCGGACGTAACCAATACTCGATCCATTGCAGGTCTGGTGGCATCCCCGTGGTTTTCAGGGTGAAAGACGAGGATCGCGGATTCTCAGCTTCTTCAACGAAGCGACTCTTAGCTTCTTTGCTCATGTAACTCGATAGAGGCACAGCATAGGCGGGCCGATGAACTGTGCCGTCAGATGTGATAGCTACACTTGAACTTTGATCCGGCGCCGCATCGGCACTCAGTGCGATGGCGAGAGAAATCAAGGAAAAGATCAGCCGAAGTGAGAACTGTCTGCATCGCATAAAGACTGGCCTCGCAATTTGGCGGAAATCCAGGTTCCGGTTACGCACATTGCCGATGAGATTCCAAGCATGGAATGAACACCTCTCTCCCACCCGATCCTGAAACCTAGATGTAGTTGACCTGGACAAGATCGGAATGCCATCATACCACAGGCAGTTTCGACGCCTTCGAGAGCGTCCTGCCTCGAAACATTACAATTTGATCTAAAAGGGGACTGTCCAAAATGAACATGGTCGATGCATCGAGTGTCGCTGAAGCTGGTCCTCAACAGACGAGGCAGTCTGACCTTGGAGACTCGACTTCCGGGCAGGGGTTCGGGTGGCGTGGAGCACGCGATGTATCCGGTAGAGCGAGATCGCTGCTCCGGATTTTCTCCTTTGGAATTCTCTATTGCCTCGTCTCTGTTTGCGGATTCGCCGGAGGCTCTGCTCACGCTGAATCAGACGAGAGCGATCAAACTCCTGCTGCCGCACAATCGAGTCGCGCCGAACTCGCTCCCGTCCTCACGGAGTTAGTGGTGACGGCCGAGAAACGCGAAGAGCGTCTACTGGAGGTGCCGGTCCCGGTCAGCGTGGTGGACGCTTCCCAGCTGACCGCGGCAAACCAGGTGCGGTTGCAGGATTGGTATAGCCAAGTACCGTCCCTGGCCTTTGACGAAGGCGTGCAGTCGAATCAGGGTTTCTCAATTCGAGGACTCGGGGCAATCGTGATGCTTGATGACGTTCCGATTTATGGGGGCGTTATCCCAGACATTGATCCAGGTAATCTTTCGCGCATTGAGGTGCTTAGGGGGCCACAAGGGACGCTCTATGGTGGCGGTGAGCTTGGCGGGGTCGTCAACATGGTCACGCTCGACCCTTCCACGAAAGCGTTGTCCGCGCAGGTGCAAAGTGGTGTGGATACGGTTAAAAATGGGTACGATCTCGGATATACCATGCGAGGTGCTGTCAATATACCGGTGTCCGAGACCTTCGCATTCCGACTCAGCGGATTTTCGCGGCAAGACGCAGGCTACATTGACAATCCGTTACTGGACATTCAGGGCATCAACAGAGATTCGGCCCATGGAGGCCTCATTACAGGTTTCTGGAAGCCTTCAGATTCATTCTCAGCCAAGCTTGACGTCCTTTATCAAGAGATTCGCGGCGGCCTGAATGATGTAGATTTTTACGACTCTCTAACAAATCGGCCCTTGGGTGACCTGCAGCAGGGCTACGTGAACGGGATTGGCCCGTACGACCGGCGACTGACTGGCGACATCCTCGTGCTGAAGGGGGATATCGCTAATTTTGACATTTCGTCCATAACCGGTTATCTCGTCAATCACGTCACCGATTACACGGAGACGACGCCTATCTTCGGTACCGGTGCTGCCACGGTATTCCCTCAGGTCGCAGTCAGCATCGGGGGCACACCGACAGCAGGAGTGCCGCTCTACACTGACCAATACGAAACGGTTCTGACTCAGGAGCTGAGACTCAAAAGAACCTTTGCGGAGAAGCTTGACGTGTTTATCGGTGGATACTATGCCAGAATACGCGCGCCCACTCGCTTGACGGTACTGGCAGACAATCCGGTAACAGGCGCATTGGGCGGCGTGTTTGGCACGTTTTATTTACCTACGCCTCAGACGGAGACGGCAGGCTTCGCCGATCTAACATACCGCTTTACCGATCAGTTCGATGTTCAGATTGGCGGCCGTTACAGTCATATCGCGAACACTTTTCAGACGATCGTTGGAGGCCCGTACGTAACCGTTTATGGCGTGACTAACCCAGTCGGCCCGGAGACGCATGCGTCCAGTAATCCTGTGACCTACCTATTCACTCCGAGGTATAGGTTTACGGCAGATACGATGATCTATATGCGACTCGCATCCGCATTTCAGCCTGGAGGGGCGAATGCACCAGGGCCTGGTGTGCCACCAGAATACGGGCCGGTTAAGACCGAGAACTACGAGGTAGGCTTCAAGGGAAGCTTCCTGGATCACGCGCTGACCATCGATACTTCCATCTACCGCATCAAAGAGGTCGACATCTCAAGCCCGTTCTACAACTCGACGACTCAGGAAACATATAATGTGGCTGCGGGAAATGCACGGAGTCAGGGTCTCGAATGCACCGTGCAGGCGCGACCCACTGGGTCGCTCACGCTTACTTCTTGGATCGTGTTCAGTGATGCGTACTTGACCGGTTTCCCTCAAGACCAGACCGCGGCGGCGGGCGGCGAGACCGTTGGCGACCCATTGACCAATAGCAGCCGATTCTCTTTCAACGCCTCGGCGCACCAGGAGTTCCCGCTGTGGGGGGCTACTGGATTTTTGGAGGCCACTACGGGCTATATCGGTGAGCGCTTTGGACCATTTGCACAACCACGCCAGGTCTATCCCGCCTACGCTAAGACTGACTTTCGGGTCGGAGCGACTTATGGTTCTTGGGCAGGAAGCCTCTATGTCAACAATGTCGCTGATCGGCGCGGGGAGATCTCCGGTGACACTCAGAGCTTGATTCCGTACAGCCGGTACATTATCAAGCCACGTGCGGTGGGTCTGTTGGTGGAGTGGAAGTACTGACCAATCTGTGTTGGGGAAACTCTAGGCATGTCAAGGCCCGAAGACGATCTTGATACCGCGTGAAGGACGGGATGTCCAGAGAGTCCTAGGAGCGAGGCCTCTTGAATTGAGGAAGACCGCGCATATGCGTGCTTTGATTGTCGCAGCGACGCTTGTGCTGGCTCAACAAACTCAGGGCGCCGCTACAGCCGATTTTCTAGCTCCGATCCATGTCAGCCCGGACGGGCATTTTCTGGCCGGATCGAAGGGCGAGCCGTTCTTCTGGCTTGGCGACACGGCATGGGACCTGTTCGATCGGACCGATCGAGCAGAAGCGGAAGCGTATTTGTTAGATCGCACGCACAAAGGTTTCACGGTCGTTCAAGTGTCGCTCTTGCCGCTCTTTTTGGGGGCCAACGGCGTTGGCATGGGAGTCAATAGGTTTGGAGAGATTCCATTCATTCGTGGCGAGTTCTCACAACCAAACCCTCGCTATTTCGAGCAGGTAGATTGGATCGTAGAGCGCGCCGCACAATTGGGGCTGCATGTCGCGATCGTACTCGCCTGGGGAAGTACCTACGTGGATGTCATCGACACTCGGTCAAAGACAGACGCACCCAAGACGTTCAGCACGCTTGACGCGGAGGGCTTCGCCAGATGGGTCAGTTCTCGCTATCGCCATCGCGGCGTCATTTGGATTCTGGGGGGAGACACCACGCCGGTTGCGCCAAGGCTAGGCTATTGGAAAAACGCGAAAGGCGAATGGCAAGTCGTTCCCCGGCCGGTCGAAGTGGTGGACTACCGGGCAGTTTATGACTCCATGGCTAAGGGCATCTCTGAAGGAGATGCCAATCATCCTCTCATCACCTATCACATTTCCGGCAGTAGTAACTCAGGAACTGCGTTACCGAGAACATCCTTATATTTTCAAGATCGGCATTGGCTGGATGTGAATATGCTTCAGTCAGGACATTATGCCTCAGGCATCGACGTTAGTCAGGCGGCGGATATGGTCTTTCGCTGGAATGGCACATTGAATTACGAGCCGGTCTTAGCCGAGTACAACTCAGTTCCGGTGCGTCCAATAGTTGATGGCGAGGCCCGTTTCGAAGACCTGGCGATAAATACCCAAGTCGACGCGAACGGTGATGCAGTTGCGGGCTATTGGAGCGGAACGGATGCCCGCAATGCCGCATATCACGCCGTTTTCGCGGGGGCGGCGGGCCATACGTATGGAAACGGAAATCTCTGGCAGTTTTATGACCCTACGATCTCACGGGAATATCAAACCCCTAGGAAGCAGTATACGTGGCGTCAGGTTCTCGATAGACCGATATCGCATCAATTGCAGTACTTAAAGGCCTTAATGCTTTCGCGGCCTTACTTTTCGCGCATTCCGGACCAGAGCGTTCTTGTTGGTGAAACGGGCGAGGGCACGGCGCATGTTAGCGGCACGAGGGACAAAACTGGAGCCTATATATTGGTCTTCAGCCCGACCGGGCAACCTGTGACGGTAGATCTCAACAAGGTGTCGGGTGACCGCGCCCGAGCCTGGTGGTTCGATCCACGAACTGGCAAGGCAACTCAGATTGAAGGAGAATTTCCAACCACTGGCGTCAAGCGCTTTGTCGCACCCAGCAGCGGTCTTGATGAGGATTGGGTTTTGGTCATTGACGATGAGAGCAAGGGCTTTGCAGCGCCAGGCACAAATGTCCACGTCGCGGGGCAAAGCTGAACCCAAGGCAACTTACACGGATGAGGTCGTTCGTAACAAATGCGAAGTGGCTACCAGTATCGAACTGTGATCGAGCGGTGAATAATGATTAATGTTGTTCTTTACTCCCGTGATTGAGTTCAACACCGCGGGTCGCAGACGTTCTTCAGTGGTCGTCTTTGCGCTCGGGGCGTTTACGGCGATATTCGGCGGTAGATCGAGCGAAGCAGCAACACTCGGCTCCGTTTCCGTCGAGCGCCTGAGTTCGCAGGAACTGCGTGTTCAATGGTCGGGATCATCCCCCGTCGACATCTTCGTTTCAACGGCACCTGGCTCATCGGTGGAAGAGGCTGAGCATGTCGCGACAGCCTCTTCGGCCGGAGTCTTCGATTTCAAACGCAGACTGGACCGGCGGCCTTACTTCATTCTGAGAGATCAAGCAGACGGAAAGGTGCGCCGCGTGGCGGAGCGGAATCTTCCGCTCGAGCGCGGTTCGAATTTCCGCGACATTGGTGGATATCCGACCGTGGATGGGAGGCACGTGCGTTGGGGGGCAATCTATCGTACAGCTGCGATGCCAGACCTCTCTGAGCGCGACCATCGATACATTCGCCAACTTGGAATTCGCGAGGACATCGATCTTAGATCGTCGGACGAGAGATCAGTTTGGCCCGACAAGCTGCCGCTTGAGACAGGAGCGTTGTATATCTCAAACGATTATAAATTTGACCGGACGAAGCTCGCCTATAGCGACTGGTTGACGGAGCTGCGCCCCCAACTCAGGCAGATGTTCCAGGCGCTCCTTCGTCATGATGGAGCTGTAATCGTGCACTGTTCCGCCGGCCAGGATCGTACGGGCATAGCAACGGCCTTGATTCTCTTCGCGCTCGGTGTTCCTCAAAACGTAATTGTGGATGATTACCTTCTCTCTGCCTATTACCGAGAACCTCGATATGAGGTGAGTGCGGTGGATCTCGGGCGCTTCCAGGAAAATGCCTACGTGCAGTTTATCGAGCAGATTGGAGGGACTGATCCGCGCCAAAAGCCCGAACCGCTTTACGACAATCAAGGCATTCCCTATCTCATGAGCGCCTTCGACGACATGTCGCGACATTGGGGGAGCGTAATGACGTACTTACGTGGTGAACTTGGCGTGGGCCCGGTTGAGGTGCAACGACTGCGCTTGATCTACCTTGAATAAAAACGACCGCTGCTCCTTACCAGGCAAACAATACCGAGCAGCCAACCAATTCGCCCATGAAGGTGCTTCGGTGCCTATTCCATGGGTGCATGTTGGCGATGTTCCCGCTGCTTGTCGTTCGGACGCTTGCTGCGACGACGGATGACGATGCGATGCATATTCCATCAAAGAATGTCTCTATTTCGTCGTTCTTGGACGACGAGGCGCGGTCTGGAAAGTGACGTTGCAGACGATGAGGAATATGACCGGGCATACGAAACTTGTGATGATATCGACCACAGATGCTGAGTGGTGCGCCGGAGATTAGAAAATGCGAGGCGTAAATGTTTTATAGATTTGCTCGCTACAAGCGCTGTATCAGAGACATTCTGTGCATATGACTCCGCAGCAGATCGGGGGGGATCTACAAGGACGAATTTACCCCCGCCGGGGGCATCTCGCGGCGAAACGCCAGACGCGTACTCATCAACCTTCACGGATGTGGATTTGTGGAGAACGCCCGGACAGAGAATCACCTGGAGTCGGTCCCGTTCGCATCGCTTGGCTGGGCTCAACGCGGCCATGTTGCATCGTTGGGTTAAGGAGGCCGAGCGTAGCGGAAGACCTATTGCAATACGGGCTACGGTACCGAGCGTGGCAATCGAGAGTGGCGAGAGTTTTGTGCCGGTGGCGCTGCCTTCGAATCCCGCCGAGGGTACGATCCGCATCGAAGTGCGGCGCCGAGGCGGCACGGTGAGCGTAGAGTGGCCGGCATCGGCGGCGCATGAGTGTGCGCGGCTGTTGCGCGAGCTCATGATGATCCGCGTCGATGCGGTCTGGTTCGCAGTAGAACCGTTCGACATGCGTGCCGGCGTAGATAAAGCGCTGGCCCGCGTCGTGAGTGTGTTCGGTGTAGCGCGAGCTCATCACGCCTACCTCTTCATCAACAAACGCGCCAACCGTATGAAGGTGCTGGTGCACGATGGCTTTGGCCTGTGGCTGTATGCGAGAAAGCTTTACGAAGGCAGCGTCCAACCAAGGTTCCCGTAGTACTCACGTACACGCTTATCTCTAGGGCTAAGCGAGTACCCTTCCATCAGAAGACATTCGCTGAAAGGTGACTTGCCCGGCCGCTTACGGAAGAAGAGCGCCACGACAGACGTGGCGCGCGCGGGAGGTATTTGGAACGAGATGAAAGGCCATCCCGATTGCACGCACGTGACCGCCGATTCCGATTTGGCCTGACCGGGTTTTGGGGTTGGGTCGGAATGCCGACGGCAAGCCTAAGTCTCGAAATGCACTACTACACTATCATCTGCCGATCGACCGTAGATCGAGCATCATTATTGTTTGATAGCCGCAGGGACTCGCGTATTTGCCGGCCGCGGGCGCATCGTCACGGCTGACCGCGCCAGCGTAAAGAATATCCCGATAAATAGTTAGGAAATATGGAAAGGTTGGTAAATCTGATCGTGGAATGTAGGAGCTCAAATCCTCCCATTTTCCATCCTCGAATTCCTTCCAAGTGCGCCATCGAATCAGACGATCAGGCCATGGGTTACCGCCCATCGACCAAGTTAAGGAAAAATCATTGGACCCGTAATACCAGCCATCATCCGATTTCTTGACACTGTCCAGCACCAAGCCCGTTGTGTCCAATGCGCCCGAGTCAACGTCGCCATATGGGCTATCAACCCACAATCCGGGTTTTCGAGGCCTTGGACTCTTGAACACGGTAAATTGGCGCTTTGCATAATCGTCAATTCGAATTACCTCTCCGCGACTCGAATGGATAATGTGCAGATGGCTGTCGAACCACGATAGAGATCTGGCGTACTTGAGCTGGTCTGCGGTAAACGTCCACACATCTACGGGCCCTTCTAAGTCTCTGAATCTGTACAATCGCGCATTTCCGTCGATTACATAAACGTACCCCGAGCCTGGATCGACGAGTTGATCATGCGGTGCGAGCAAAGCGACACCACCGAGTTCATATCGGCTGACGATACCATCTTTGCTGCCGAGATCGTCAACGCGTACCATTCGATTATGAGCCGTGTCGTTGACCAGCCAGCGGCCGTCCGGAAGTCGTGTAAGCGAGTGACTTCCAACTTCGTCGCTTATCGGCGCTCGAAGCCACGGGCCATCTCCGCGACGGTACAAAATACCGCTTAATTTAGCGACCTCACTTGGTGCCGCTGGATTTGGGAAAATTGTACCCACGAGTGTCGTCATGTCTGGATAGATGCCCACTTGCGTGATTCCACAGGCCTTACCGATAGCACCCAAATTGACGTATCGACTTGATTCGGGCGCCGTAGAGGCTCGGCAATTCATGCATATCGATAGACACACAGTTACGATGATGATCGCCACATATAGTCTTCTGTCCAAGCGGTACCGCAACATTTCCGCATTCTGCTTATTCAAACTCTAGCTCGTCCAATTGCTTATCGTGCTGAGTCGATAGCAGACTACTATTGCTCGAATCATCCAGATCTCTGGGCGGCGCAGCTCGAGGAAGGCCGAAGCTTCGACATTGACCCTTTTGGCGTCGAGGCGCTGCTCCACGCGCGCATGGAGAAAGGATTTCTGCACATCGGTGCAGACACGGACGGGACCACTGTGTCAGACGATGTGGGCTTCGGCAAAGCCGCAGCCGCCAAGAAAAGCCACTACATCGGCAAGCGCTCGCTCAGCCTGCCGGAGAACGTGCGGTCGGATCGTCTGCAGCTGATCGGGCTCACCGGGGAGGGGGCGGCCCCGTTTCCGGTGGGCAGGCGCTTGCTGTTACCCAAAAGCATGCAGGCGACTGACGGGTGGATCACATCGGCGGGATGTTTGAGCACCGACGCCAGACCCGTTGCGATGGCGGTGCTTCGTGCGGGGCGCGGCCGGTTGAATCAGCGCGTTGCAGTGTACGACAATGGACGCGTCGTTTCGTGCGCGCAAGTGTCCGCGCCTATGTTCTATGACCCGAGCGGAGCGCGAATGCATGCTTAACTGTGTACTTGATCCCTGCAGCATGGTCTGCGTTCAGACATGGGACTCGACCGCCCCCGACTGCTCTCGAATCGCCGAGGCGGTGGGAGTCGACTGGCCTACGAATACAGGGTTACTGCGAGCGGACGCGTCGAGGTCCTTTGTCTCGGCCCCATGGATTGGTTGGTCATGACCACGGACCTTGATTCTGATTCGATCTTGCGACAGCTTGCGCCGACCCTGATCGGACTCATTTCGGGCTGCGAATATGTCACAAGCGCTCTCGCGCGTGCGAATTGACGGGTACCAATCCCGCGCGCTTCTGGCCAAGGGATGCGCGCTCGATCTGCATCCGCGGCGGTTTCCATCGGGGCGTTGCGCGCGCACTCGGCTCGCGGGAATGCCCGTGATCGTCCGATGTGTCGGGGAGTTCGCATCCGAATGTGTCGTGCCGTCAAGTCACCAGGCGTATTTCGCGTCGTACCTTCAGGATGCGGCGGTGGAGTTCGTTCTGACGAACACACACTTGGCTGCGAGGTGGGTCTGCTCTGACGGCCCACTAAAAGCGAATGAGCGACCTTCGAATGTCGGTGACGGGTGATCGGCTACGCGATGCCACTCGCATTGTACGAGATTACGGTGCTATCGTTCGGAAGGGCCCTTTCCGGGCCTCGCACGAGGTCTCGGTGCTGCCTGAATCAATTATAGTCGTAAGAAAACGGTGAGGCCTTCGCGAACGATGTATCCCCGTCCGGTCCGGGCCATTCTGCGAGCTCGGAGAGCTCACACAGAAAGTTAACGACGAGATTTCTGGGCGTAAGAGGGCGGCGGAAACGTGCACATGCAATACGGCGGCGGAGTCAGGCAAAAGTTTGGGTCCCGGATCTAGATCTCCGTAGTGGATTGAGCTGCTCATGCACACCCAGGCGTCCAGGCGTGGCTGACGGTCGAGAGTCCGCCAGTGTGTTGGTCTGCGTAAACCATTCAAGCGTTTCGGCAAGTCCATTAAAGTTAAGATGTCTCCAGTCCGTCATCGCTCAGCCATTACGGCTGGGCGATTACTCCCTTTTTGTCACAATTGGAGCGATATCGACGCCGGGCGTAACTCTTGCCTCACTTCACGCCGGACTCCGCCATTCATATGCTCGCGAACATAAGACATTGGCTGTTTGGCAAGATTGGATTGTTACGTGCTTGCGGCGACCGGCTCACTGAAAGGCGAAACACACCGGTCGGCAGGCTCTGACATTTGATATTGAAGGTGGTCGGGCAGTCGGGGCTCACATCGGCCTCGCCGATGTCCTCTACCGATTGGGGGTACGGCAATGTTGCCCGTATATAACCGTAGCAACTATCTGGCCGCCGGTTGCCTGGATGAGGACCACGGCGGATCGGCGTATGGGCGTGAAGTGATATGCGAAATGGAGCATCTTGGGACGGTGCGGTACCGTGCAGGTCCGTCAGGGCAGCGGCGCACCGATAGCGTTTCCAGATCGGGCTCATGCGATTCTCGATTGGCACGCTCAACCCGATCAGCGCGATAGTAGCGGCGGTAGCTCGAACGCCCAAGGCAGACTTGCAATTTTTCATCGCATCTAAGTCGCTCGCCCCTCCGGCACCGAGGCATGCAATGAGCACGCTTTCATACTGCTCACTATCGCCTCGATCTGATGGTCCCTTGTGGGTTCACGCGCTCGCCTCGCGGCCATGCCCCTTCCATTGCAAAACAGACCCTCGGTTTATAACGGCTGAAAGCACGCCGCCTTTACCCTGATCGATGCACGCATTATGCCGGTTGGCCATTCGTTCATTCAATTGCACTTCCTCAATCTCCGCGCGCAGACGCGCCAATGCCGCACCCGCTTTCGTCGACTCCGCGCCGCGCAATCATCGTGGAACACCGAGAGCTAAAGTATTTCGTTGCGCTCGCTGAAGAACTCCACTTCGCACGGGCGGCGGCGCGGGTAGGCATCGAGCAGTCACCCCCCTCTAAGGCGATCAGTGAAATGGAACGGCATCTCGGCGTCCAGCTCTTTGTTAGAACACGCCGCCGCACCCATCTAACTGATGCTGGTCGGATTTTATTGCGCGACGCACGACCGATTTTGGCCGCTGTTGAGCAAGCGCGTTGCAATGTGAGAAGCGCCGCGCTTGGACGACAGGGACGCCTTCGGATCGCGTTTTGCGATGGGGTACCGCAGTACAAGGTGGCGAGACTCGTCGACCGAATATGTCGGGAAATGCCCGACGTCGAGATACGCCTTGTGTATAAGCCGTTGGCGGTGCAGTTGCGTGACTTGCACGAGGGTATGTTGGACTTGGGGTTTGCCCCATTTAGGATCCAAGACAAAAATTTAATGGTTATTCCACTTTGGAACGACGAGCTTATGGCGGTAATGCGCCATGACCATCCGCTCGCGGCGGATGCAATCGATCTGCAATCTCTTGGTGGAAAAGCGGAGCGAGTGATTGTGCTGGGCGAGCCTGCGTCGGCGCATGTGGCGGCAACTTGCCGCGCGCTATCTGCCGGCATTCCGCCAGCCGTGGATTACGCACCTACTCTTGGATTTTTCTTGACCGTTGTCATCGTCGAAAACGCCGTGGGCTTGGCTTTTTCCGGAGCCATCGACACGCAGTGTCTCCCCAACGAGCTTACTAAGTGCCGGGCGGAGGCCGAACGCTGTGCGTCGAGCACCTTTTTGCTTCGGCGGGGGAGCGAATCTTCAGGAGTTGTGTGCCACTTTGCGTCGCGGGCATCGGACTTGAGTGCCGAGCGGTAAAGGCGGGCAATTGCGTCGCTACATCCGCGATTGTGGCGGGCTCGTCCTTTTAGGGTGTGATCGATTGGGAAAGACAGCTTTCGTGATCGATGTTTGATTCGTTACCTCAAGAGGCTCAAAGTGGCGTCGCGTTACGAGAGCCAGGAAGGAATGGAGGGCATGAAGTCACGACTGGAATGGATTGCGACGCTCGTGATTGTCCTGTGCGCTGTAGCTACGACGGAGCTTCTCGCGCACAGGGAGCTGAGCACCAAAGGTTCGCGTGAGCAATTCAAGAACGCCTATATAAAGGACTGGCGCTCGAATCTCTCCGTCGGCACGACCTTGGGGTCAGCGCAGGCCAAAGTGCAAGTTGTTGAATTTGCGGACTTTGAATGCCCTTTCTGTGGTTCCTTACATCCGCGTCTGAAGCGGCTGAGGGGTCGTTATCCTCATGACGTCGCGCTGGTGTTCGTCCACGTTCCAATAGATGGGCATCGGTTCTCGATGTCCGCGGCTCGTGCTGCAGAGTGTGCCGGTGATCAGGGGCAATTCGAGACCATGCACGACAAACTATTTGAGGACCAGCAGGAATTGGGGCGGAAGCCTTGGTCTTCGTTCGCTGCGGAGGCGCGGGTACCGGATCTGTCTAAGTTCCAGGCCTGTGTTGACTCCGGCGTAGTCACGCCGAAGATTGCGCAAGGCCAGGAATTGGCGCAGAAACTCTCCGTGCATGGGACCCCCACCGTAATGGTGAATGGATGGCTCCTATCTAAGGCCCCCAATGATGCGGATTTCGACGCGATCGTGGCAGCGATTCTTAGCGGCAAAGAAGTGGCGTCGGCAATTGGTCCTACTTGGATTTGTCGTGCTCGAAGATGAGAAGACTTCTTCGAGGGCGATTTGCAGGCTTTTGAGCATGACGTGGATTCACACACAAAAGGAGACGGCATATATGTTATTCAAGCGACGGATTCAGTTGGCGGCAGTATCGGTCGTACTCGTCAACGGTGTCATCGGATTAACTGCGCCGGAGCGTGCCAGTGCCGGCTCCTGCCCGAACAAGGTATACGGCTGTGAGCTCCAGTGTCCGATCAATATCGCAAGTTGTCAGGCCATAGCAGCTCCGGGATGCACCGCAATCGGCGAAGAATGTCTTCCGTTGGGGTGCCAGTCGGGGTTCAAAGAGGTGGTTTGCGAATACGAATAACTGGTGCTCTGTCGGCGGCGTGCCCGCGGCACCCTTCGGGTGTGCGGGCACGCCGGCGGTCGCCGGCGGTGATCCAATGGCGCAGGATCCCTTTGATTTCTCATCTTTGGGCACCACCAACTTACGCTTCTACTTGGATTTCGGACGTCTGCCATGGATGCGAAGCGCGGCCTGGGCTCAGAATGCAAGGGCTTCGCTCACGGTCACGAATATGTTCGACCGCCGGCAAACCGTGCGCGGTGCCGATGGCGCCACTCCAACAGCCTTCAAACCCGGCTTTCTTGATCCCTTGGGCCGCGTATTGGTGTTGACCGTCCGGAAGGTGTTCTAAGCGTGGCCGGTGGCCGAAGAAAGAAGCACATCGGCCGCGAACCGTCGATGTGACAATCCTTGGTCATTCGTGGCGAATCCTGGAATTATTTCCGACGAGTGTTGGCTAGGAGGTTTTCCGACACCAATCGTAATGGCTCCCTCAGGTACGGGTTGACGGTTGAGAAGATAGCGAGGACAGATGCTGACCTGCCAACAGAAGCGCCGCATATGAATACTTTAAGGTCCGTTCAGCTCTTTTACGATCGGATTTGGAACGAAGGTGATACAGTGGCTGTCGCCGAGCGCTTGGCCGCCGAATTCTCTTTTCGAGGGTCCCTTGGCCCCGAGCTGCGAGGCCGTGAGCCATTTTGCGAATATGTCCGTGCTGTTCGCGCTGCGCTCCAAGGATACCGATGCGACATCCTGGATTGCGTAACTGAAGGCCCAAAGGCTTTTGCCAAGATGCGCTTCTCTGGAAAGCATGAAAGCATGTCGGATCGTTCAGAACCTTTGCGCCGAACGGCAGACCTGTGGAATGGTTAAGCGCGGCGCTTTTCGTATCGAAAACTCACACATCGCCGAGTTCTGGGTCCTCGGAGATCTGATTTCACTGGATGCGACCCTCAAGAACAACGCCGCGGAAGAACAGCGCTGATGCTTTGTACGGCCACTGAGCGCCTCAGACTGAGAGCATAATTGAGGAGAATCCCTGAGTGATAAGTTTGATGCGAGTCCCAAGGATTGTGCGGATAGTGATGTTTGGTGCCTTGATCGCTGCAGCGAGTAGCCTGCGGTCGCCGTTACTCGGCTGCAGATCAACGAGGAGCAATTCATTCCGATTGGCGGTCTCGAATAGTGGGTAACGATAAGGGGAGATGATCGTGGGAACCGCGTTGTGCTGGGCCTACACGGTGGCCCAGGCTCCGCATTTAGCTCCTTCGATGATTCTACTTTCGGTCAATGGCGCCGGAGACTTACCGTCGTCCAGTGGGCTCAGTGCGGGGCAGGTAGGATCTTCAGCCGTAGCCGCGGAGCATCGATTGAGGCCACGATGACCTTCGAACGTATGGTGCAGGATGGCATCGAAGTCTCTGACTACATCAAGGATCATCTCCACAAGCAGAAGATCGTCCTCTTCGGGCGTTCGTGGGGCTCGCTCCTGGGAGTCAATATGGTCATGAATCGGCCTGACCTTTTTTGCGCCTACGTGGGTACTGCGCAGGTGGTGCGTTTTGACTTCCAGTCAACCTATGAAAAGGTCTTAGCGATGGCCACAGCCGCGAACAACCAGGCCGCCATCAACTATCTCACTGCCATCGGACCACCCACCCTGGCACTCGTTCCAGACATTAATGACTCTTATTCGATGGGTTCGTGCATACGAGTTAAAGCACGCGACGCCGCGGAATATGAGCGCGTCCGCAGAATACGGCTCAAGTCGGGAACGTGAGAATTGGGGCGCGGCAATGGCCTTTTCCGTGCAGCATTTCTTCGGCAAGGATCTTTTCGGCAAGGATCTTTCGGGGCCCTTGATCAAATCCGAGTTGCCAGCGCTGGGTACGGATCTAAAGGTGCCGATCATCATTGTCCAAGGAGAGATGATCTGAGAGCACCTCCTGACCTGGCGCGCAAATATTTCGACAGTATCCGCGCACCCCGCAAGGAGTTCTACTTGGTTCCCGATACCGGCCAGGACCCGTCGCCGGAATCGATGAAGATGATCTTTCACCTCCTCTCAGATCAAGTGCGTCCGTTATGCCACTAGTGGGCGGCCAAGATCGGTCAGGATTGACGGATGACAAGCGATGCGCCATCAGGTAGGAATGACAGACGAGCCGATACACTTGGCGAGCATCGCGTGGGAGCGGGGGAAGCGGGCGGATTTCCCCGGCAAGTACGTACGCGAGCATCTGTGGCATTTCGCCGGCGGCGCGAGGCTCGGGGCCTCGGAGTCGCCGTTCCTAACACCGGAGAGCTATCGAGACAACGCGAAGCTCGATCCGGAGAAGCTATACGTAGCGACGATTGCGAGTTCGCATATGCTCACCTGGCTCGAGATCGCCTTTGCCATGGAGATCGACGTGGCTAGCTATCTGGATTCGGCCCACGGGATCGTGGACGAGCTCAAGGATGGGGTCTACTGGGTAAGCGAGGTGATCTTGCATCCGAAGATTACATACGGCCCGCGGCGCAGCACCACCGTGGCTGCAGAAGAACGCCTGCATGACTTGGCGCATGAGCAGTGCTTCATCGAGCAGCCGACCAAGACCAAGGTTACGGTGCGTGCGCAACCGGCGTGAGTCAGCTCGAGTCGAGCACCTTGGCGCCTTCGGATGCGGTAGCGTGCGGAGACAAATGCGATGGTGACAACAGCGGCTTTGGGGCACTTTTCGGGGTATCGACCAACGACCTGAGCTGGGCCAAAGGCCTTTTCGCGGATTCTGAAGGCCTAACGCATTGGTTTCTGAAGCGAATTTCGCAAAGTTGGCAGCTCGAAGTAAACCTAATTGATGGCTACACGGCGCATGTGTTCGAACGGTTCAGGCGCTCAATGGTCACCTTTGACGAAGTGTACGGGTGTACGTAGTCTTCCTGAGTGATTGTGGTAGCGACTGCAAACGGGCTTTCGTGACTGCGCTGGCGGTGGCGCGGGAGCACGGACATGGGGCCTCCATCGCCGGCTTTGGCTGCGGTTGCCGCCAAAGCCTGGCGGTCGTGCACGAGGCACACACGGAGAGAGCATCAGCTACCAGCTATAGGCATGTCACTGAGAGCACCGTCATAGCGTACGAGTTGGGGCGGCCGACAGATCGTCGAACTTACGCCGCCGCCCGTGCGATGCACAAAGCTAGGACTTCTGGGCTTCGTTCGTCTGGATGACTAGGGGCGATCGATAGGTGCCGGCAAGTCATTGGAAGGAAATGGTGGCTTCACGATTCGCATGGGACGTGCATTTCACGACGGCCGCAGCACACTCCGGTATCGTGCCTGTCGAAAATCCCCGGACTTTAGAGACAAGGGGCGTATGTTGACCACTCGTCGCAAATATTCTGCACGGACCGCAACTGCCGGTCTTCTTGGATTCGCGTCTACCCCTTTCGCCCAGCGACGCCTACATCGAGCGCGTCCGGAACGGTGGAAACCTTGAAGAACTACAAGATACCCCAAACGGATCTGACGGTCTCTCGCGTGGCCTATGGCTGCGGGATGATCGGGTTCGACTTCCGCAGCCCTGATTTCGTCGCAAAAACTGTGCCCAACATTCACGCGGCTTTGGAGCAGGGTATTAACTTCTTCGACACCGCCGATATATATGGTTCAGGTAATTCAGAGCGCGCGCTTGGCGAGGTGGTGAAGCATTCTCCCGGCCTAAGAAGCAAGATCGTGCTGCAGACCAAATGCGGCGTCCTCGAAGATGGCAGCATCGACAATAGTCGAAAGCACGTCCTGAACTCCGTCGAGGGGAGCCTAAAGCGCCTATACACTGATCATATAGATGTTCTCCTCCTGCACTGGCCAGATGACTTGGTCGAGCCGGAAGAGGTGGCGAGAGCGTTTGATGAGCTTCACGAGAGCGGTAAGGTACGCTACTTCGGTGTCAGCAATCATAACCACTACCAGGTAGAGCTGTTGCAGAAAGCCGTTCGCCAGCCATTGGTGACTAATCAGATCCAGCTAGGCCTCGCCCATTGGAACACGCGGGCGAATCACGGCAAGGGGGCAGGTGCCGCGACACTGGGCCACTGCCGCGTGCATAACATCCAGGTTCAAGCTTATGCTCCGTTGAGAGTCGGAGACGGTAATATCAATCTACTGAAGCCACAGGCTGATGCCCGGACCGAAATCAAGAACGCGGCGCAGCTGCTTCAGGACGTGGCCAACAACCATTCGACCTCGCCCTCAGTCGTCATGCTCGCTTGGCTTCTTCGTCACCCGGCTCAAATCATTCCTATCATCGGCACGACCAAACCGGAACATATTATAGACAACTGCGCCGCGGATCGAGTCGAGATCACCCGCGCCGAATGGTACTCGCTCCTGGAGGCGGCCTCGCGGATTGAGTTGGCCTAGATCTCCTAGATTCGAAATTCCAAAGCTGGGACCCAGGATTCTGTGATCTCGGGCATACGCTCGATGGGGCGAACAGGTGCGCGTTCAGTGCTCTTTCCGGTAAGTGCGATTGGAGCGCTCGATTAAGGCGTTTTGACCTGGCACTCCATGTAGGAATTTCGCTGCTTGGCCCTCGATATACCTGGATTCGCGCCTCGATACCTGATACCTAGGGCCTTGAAAAGGCTTATGCCCATCAAGCGTATTGACATCGACGAAAGGAAGATCGACGCGATATTCCGTGAGCTAGATCAATGCAACTTGCCTGGCGCGACTGTCGGTATCGAAATCGGTGATAAGCCGCAATGTCGCAAGGGCCTCGGGCTGGACTTAAAGCACTTTGGAGGCGTTATCCATGGCCACTGACGAAATGTTGAAGCGGTCTTTCCGCTTGTCTAGCTACATGAATAGGAATCTGCGTTTCAGGCACATCGAATGACTACGACATCGACCAACGGTCGCGGCAGAATCGCGATGACTCTAACGCTCGAGACGTGGCCACTGAACTCGCCTTTTCAAATCACGGGCTACACATGGAGCGAGCTCGAAAATATCGTGGTGAGCCTGCGCAAGGACAATTGCTGCGGTCGAGGAGAAGCGGCCGGAGTATATTACCGAAACGATAGACCCCAGTCGATGCTCCGACAGTTGGAGGCACTCCGCGGACAGATTGAGACAGGAATCACCCGCGAGTCCGCGCAGGCCCTGCTGCCGCCAGGTGGTGCACGCAATGCGCTCGACTGTGCGCTCTGGGACCTCGAGGCCAAGCTTACTGGGCAGCCGGCGTGGCGCAGCGCAGGGCTCGACCTCGCGCCGCGTCCGCTCGTAACCACTTTCACTTGCGGGGCGGACGACCCTGAAAAAATGGCTGCCGAAGCGATGAAATGGCGACAAGCGAAAGCCATTAAACTCAAACTCACGGGTGAGCGGCTGGACACGGAGCGCGTTCGCGCGGTGCGCGCGGCGCGTCCTGATGTGAAACTTGGAATAGACGCAAATCAGGGGTTCACTTTGCCATTCTTGGAGTGGCTGCTTCCAGTGCTGGTTGATTCGGGAGTTGAGCTGATTGAGCAGCCTCTGCCCATTGGGCAAGAAAAGCTTTTGCTGCAGCTCCGCTCACCCATTCCACTGGCAGCTGACGAGAGCGCACAAAGCCTAAAGGATCTGCCTGGTCTCGTGAGTCTGTTTCAAGTGGTCAATATCAAGCTAGATAAATGTGGCGGCCTTACAGAAGGGTTGGCTATGGCCAAAGCAGCAAAAGAGCTGGGGTTACAAGTCATGGTCGGAAATATGATGGGCACGGCACTCGCAATGGCTCCCGGATTCATTCTCGGGCAGCATTGCGCCCACGTCGATCTCGATGGCGCATTGTCTCTGCGGCAAGATCGTCACCCGCCGGTAGACTACTCGGGTGGCCTGATCAGTTGTCCGCCGCAAGTGTGGGGAAACCAATGCTGAGGACGTTCATTGCGTTCCAGAGTTCGAAGGGCGCACTTGGCGGTCGTCCGTAGTTCTACGAGCGAGCGAGCCTCGAATCAGTGGCTGCCTTTCGGGAGAGCATTTCTCCTCGCATCTAGCAAACCCCTCAAAGTTCTGCCAGCATCAATCTAATCAGCCCTCGGTACGAGTCGACCAGATTTCATTTGTATAGGATTTACGCGATTCGCACGTCTTTAGGCTAGGGAAATCTCCCGACAGTTTCCTAGTTTGCTCAAGGAACCTGCTTCAAGAATCGCTTCCAGGAGCGTATCTATGTCAAATGTGGACCGGAACTTGTCGGTCTCCGTCAACGAGGCCACCGTTGACGCCCTCTTTACAGACGTGAATCAGTGTCAGCTACCAGGGGCAGCGGTGGGAATCGCCGTGGATGGCAGACCGGTTTATCGGAAAGGGTTCGGTCTCGCGAGCATGGAGCTGCCCATAGTGCTATCCCCCGCCATTCGAATGCGGATTGGCTCAACGTCAAAGCAGTTCGCGGCATTTGCATTCATGCGCCTTTGCGAAGAGGGTCTTGCCACACCTGATGATCCCGTGGGTAAGTATCTGCCGGAGCTCAACCCGGTGTGCCACGCGGTCACGATGAGACAGCTCATGGGCAACATCAGTGGCCTCAGAGACGCGTGCGACCTCGTGCACCAAATCGGTTCAGATGGACGTCGAGTTACTACGGGCGATCTACTCTCCGTCTATCGAGAAGTACACGACGTCAATGCGGCGCCCGGGACAGCCTTCATCTACAACAACGGTGGGTGGGTGATCTTGTGCGCCCTTATGGAGCGAATCACCAAACAACCTCTCGAGGAGGTTTTCTCGGAGCGCGTATTTAGGCCTATCGGAATGAATGACACACATCTACGTCGTTGGGATGCTGACTATGTTCCTAACAGCGCCAGTTGCCACAGGGCTCGCGGTTCTGGCCGTTACATACGCGTCGAGACTACGTATGGCCTCGATTACGTCGGGGCAGGGTCAATAGCCACTACCGTCGACGACATGTTGCGGTGGTGCAAGAACATGGCCGACCCATCGGTAGGATCTGCCGATACCTGGAAGGCGATGCTCACGCCTCAGCAATTGCGGAATGGCACATCGAGCGGCTATGGGCAGGGGCTCTCCAGCTTCAAATACCGAGGTGTCGATGCCATTGAGCATTCGGGAGGCGGCGCGGGCAGTAACGCGCAAATGCTTAGAGTCCCTTCCGTCGGCCTCGATGTCGTCGTGATTTCGAATCGATCCGACAAGAACGCATCGACCTATGCAGAACGGATCGTGGACGCCTGTATTTCGGGTCTCGATGCGTCAGAACCTAGTTATGAAGGCCCGTTTCCAACAGGTGTGTTCTTGTCGCCGAGCAGCGGTCGAGTAATCGAGCTGGTCCGTGGACAAACGTCCCTCCACGGCGAGGCGGAGGTCCCCATATGTGCGTTTGACGGATTTCGCGCACCGGCCCTCGTAGATGTCGACGGCACAATTCGAATTTGCGGGGTGGCGGCACCCATCCTCAAAGTGGCCGTGAAAATGATAGGTGACCCGGCCCGTCCAGCTCGACTGGAGCTCGATCACTGGGGAAACCGTGATGAGTTGGTGCGCGCTGGCCCGCCATCGTCTACCGAGGTCGAATTGGTCATCGGGGAATACAGCTCGTCGATTCTAGGGTCGACAGCAATAATAGCCGTGGAGGGAGACCGAGCTACATTGCGCATGGCCGGTCGTTTCGGCTCAGCGAGCCATATCATTGAGGCGATCGGACCCGGGATATTCCGCAGCGCACCGGTAGAAGATTTCATTCTTCCTCCTTGGGGCACGCTCGTCTTTGGAGAAGGCAAGCGTTCCTTCGCGTTTTCCAATTACATGACGCGTAGACTCACATTTACGCGTCGCCAATAATCTTATGTTTTCGCCGGATGTCGCGGACGGCATTTCCATTCGCAACGGGCGAAGACCGGTGATCGCCAGTGCCTCATAACGGAGCGAATTACTTGCCTTTCAAAGGTGTCGAACATCCACCGAGCAGCTCGCCACCAGATACTGGAACTCGAGATCGGAGAAGCTCGGTGACGTCGATTCCGACGGCGTCTTCAAACGGCACCTTATCACCCTCGTCGCGCAACGCACCAACGTGACCCGTACAATGTCCCTTACCGAGGAGTAGGCTATTGAAAAGCCAGACGAGGTTGGTGCCGATAACCGCGACGCTCAATGGGACTTCATTAAGAGATGTTGAACTTCCGATTCCGGCTGAGCGCGGTCAGCAGCTTCCAGCCGGCACTCTGGCGCCGGGTTCTTCCATCGTTGCTGCTTTGGCCGCGTTCATCTGCTTCGACAACACCCAACATCGCCGATGAGCTTGTTTTCTCGCACCAGCGGCGCGGCACTGTTCGCTGGCTCCATCATGGTCTCCGCGCCAGAGTTATTCTCTGGTCCGGTACGCACCCCATCAGGAAGTGCACACGATCGCGGCCACCGAGGTCAGGCGCATCATTGTGGGACTTAAAGACAATCGTTAGATCGGTGGGGCCCGGTCTAGTGAGAATGATTCGCAGAGTGCGCAGCTCGTTCGGTACGCCCAGCAATGGCTCGGGATGAAACTCGAGTGTGGCTCCCGCAGGCACGTCTCCGACGAGCTGCGCCACCAGCCTAGAAGTCACAAAACCTTGGTTGACGATCTTCACCGCGACTTCGGTAGGTGTCCCGCAACGAGCCGGAGCCGGCAGCGCGCCGGATAGCGACACGCTGACGCGGGCCTCGGGATTAATTATGATCTCTATAGCAGGATCGTCCGGGGAGGCGGCATAGGGCATGTGCTCGCCGGCCGCAATTGCCAATGCAGGAAGAAGCGCGTGGGCGAGGAGCGCCCTCATGTGATGTCACACTCGCTGATGATCTGTTCGTACGTCTTGCGCGCGTGGTCGAAGGCCTCCGCGGCCGCGGGTTGCTCGCTGTCTCGCATGAGAGGCGCCTTGACCTCCCACACCTTATCAACGCAAGCGCGGCACCACTGCGCGCTGCGTTTAGAGGCGCGCAGTGGTTTATTCGCAACGGTTACAAAAATCGGATGAGTGTGCGACGACGGGAGAATTCGAAGTGCGATCCAGGAGCTCCGTGCGATCGCCGTCTTGAACTTAATCATTCGTGGCGTCCCGTCCGCCACCAGCGTCGTCTTTTCAACCGCAATGCCGTTTACCACCAGATCTACTGCAGGATTTCGGGTGATTGGACCCACCTAATTTCGTCTGAATGGGACCACCCGATTTCGGGGTAATGGACCCACCCGATTTCGTCCCATTGGGACCACCGGCCGGGGCCGCTTTTCGAGTCTGAGCGAGGGTCTTTTGACCGTCGCCAGGCTCCAGGAGTGGAACGGCGATGCAAAGACAAATTGACCGATTTTCCAGGGTAGCTACGGTCCGGGTCCTCCCCGATCGCCGCTCCTGGCGCGTCTGCGGCGGTCCACTTTCGGCGAGCACCCCAAGAACCGGACCGGGGCGCTCAGCCCGTGCAATCCAGTACCGTCGTGCCACAACAGACACGGGAGAGCTGGATGGCGCGAAGGGTACTGACGGTGGATAGGCACGAGGAAATCAAGCGCCGCCTGGCCGACGGACGGAGCCTGCGCGAAATCGCCACGGCCCTGGGCTGCTCGCGCCGCCTGGTGCGCCAGATACGCGACGGCGAACGCCTGACGCACGAGACAGCGGCGAGCCCGGATCCGCTGTGGATGTCGCAGCTCGAGTGGCCGGTGATCATCCACGAGCTCGGGCTCGGCCATCCGATGAAGTTCATCTGGGAGGAGCGAGCGAAGGAGCTCATCAGCTACCCGAACTTTTGGAAACAGTTTTATCGCAAATTCCCGCAGTACCGCGAGGCGACCATCACGGCGCGCGAGTTCGAACCCGGGGAGCGCGTGGAAGTCGATTACGCCGGCGATACGATCGAGTGGTACGAGATCAAGACCGGCGAGATCCACAAAGCCTACGTGTTCGTCTCCGGGCTCGGCTTCAGCCAATTACTCTTCGCCTGGGCGGCCGAGGACATGAAGAGCCGCAACTGGCTGGGCTGCCATCGCCGGATGTTCGAATATTATGGCGGCGTCAGTCACGTCACGGTTCCGGACTGCTTGAAGACCGGCGTCGTCAAATGCCATCTGTACGATCCCGATCTGAATGAAGACTACGCGTATCTCGCCGCCCACTTCTCCACGGCAATCGTTCCAGCCCGCGCGAGAAAACCGAAGGATAAGGCAATTTGCGAGGGACTCGTAAAGATCCTAATGCGCTACTTCCGGTTCCGCTTCCGACGCTCTCGATTTACCTCGATCGCCGAGATCAATCGAGCACTGATGGCGTGCATCGAGCGCATCAACGACCAAACCCATCGCCGCTTTGGAGTCTCCCGCCGTGAGCGCTTCGAGCGGATCGAGAAATCCGCGCTGAAGGCCTTACCTAGTGTCGAGTACGACGGCGGCGAATGGAAAACGGCGAAGCTGCATCCGGACTGCTACCTCGCCGTGGACGGCGACTATTATAGTGCCCCGCATATCCATCGCCACAAGAGGCTACGAATCAAGCTTACCGAGCACCATGTCGAGATCTTCTTAAATCTCGAACGCCTGGCGATCCATCCGCGGTGCCGGCAGAAAGTCGGCCAGCGAATCAAGATCCTCGAGCACTTCCCGGCGAACTCGATCGCCTTCTATGAGGCGACTCCGCAGAAACTGCTGTCGCAGTCGCGCTTCATCCATCCGGATCTCAACGCTTTGTTCCTCGAGCTCTTTAACGCCGATGTCTATGCGCATCTGCGCCGCGCCATGGGCTTGGTCTCGGCATGCACCAAGGAGATCAGTCGCTCGGGCCACGCGCTGGCGAATGAGCATATCGCTTCTGCCATCGCAACGATGCGCCGCTACAACCGGATCCGGACACCATACTTCCAGGACTTACTGAAACAAGCCCGCCAGCAGTCCACGAACCCCCAGCCGGCCCGCGACATCGTGCGCCGACCCGGTAACCCCTTCCTTCGGTACGTTGGCGGCGCCGCGCTGCAGGCCATTGACGAACCCTCCGTCCCACCAACTGCTGCGCAGGAGAAATTACCCTTATGAGTATCGCCATTGCCAAGAACCATATGGCCGAGATGAACATGCACGGCATGCTCGCGGTCCTGGATCAAACCATCGCCGATGCCACTCGCGATAAAATCAGCTACAGCGAGTTCGTCGATATCCTACTGCAGGCCGAAGCCGATCACCGCCAAGAACGTAAGGCCGTCAACCGCATCAAAGCCGCCAAGTTCACCGTGCGTTCCGCGTTCGAGGACTTCGACTTCACCGCCGAGCGCTCGATCACGAAGGCACAGATAAAGGAAATCTACACCCTCGGATGGCTCAACGATGCGCGTCCGCTGCTGCTCATCGGTGAAACCGGGGTCGGCAAGACCTTCATCGCCCAGGCCGTGGGCCTGCATGCCTGTGAAAGCGGCAAATCGGTGCTCTACATGAGCATCACTGCGCTTCAGGAAAACCTCGCCATCGCCCGATCCAGCGGGCACTATCTGCGGTATCGGGCCAAGCTCGCCAAGTTCGATCTGATTATCTTTGACGAGATGGGCATGCGGAAATTTACCGCGACCGAAGCCCAAGATCTGTGCGAGATCATCGAGGAGCGATCCATCGATAAGTCGATCGCGTTCACCTCCCAACTCCCCGTGGACCACTGGAACGAAGTCATTCCCGATGCCGTGATCTTCGACGCTATCCGTGATCGGCTGGAGCACTCCGCGCTCACCATCAAGATCACCGGACCCACCTATCGGGGCGTCAAAGCGCGAAAACTTGCCTCAAAGAAAAAGGACGCGTAGAACTCTCAAACCGCGGCTCCGCCGGCAACCCATGCAAGGTGGGTCCATTAACCCGAAACCGGGCGGGTCCATTACGCGAAATCGTGCAATCTACCGGGACGCCGCGGGTTTTTCCCATGCGCGCCCACTCCAGATGCCAGCCCCAGTGAGGTAATACCCGCTTCGGCGTGGTTTCGGCCGTAATCTCGGGTTCCAGACGAGCGGCGACAAGCGCTTCGAGATGTACAGTTTCCGGGGTCTTCAGTGCCAGATCGTCTTCGCCGCCTCGGTGTCCGTTCACTTTGAAGTCCAGGAAGTGACTGCGGCCGTCACCGCAGTAGAGCCGCCCCTGCTTCAGGGCCTGCACCCACGCCGCGTAATCGGGGCGTCCTCCATCGGACGCCGATCGAGCCGGACACAGCTGCGACCAATGCCGGGGCGGTCTCCACATGCACGGATAATCCGTCTCCCCCACCATGCTTAATCGGAACCCACAATTCAGCATGTGGTACCAGGCGTTCAATTCGCCAATGGGACTCGTGTCGCAGCCGGAGAGGAAGTCGACTGCTCCGTGGGTCACGTCCACGATCGCCTCATTCGTGCCGATGCTGTCGAAAGGCGGGATCTCGTAATTCGGCAGTTCCGTCGAGTCCGTTACCATTCCGATACCACAATGGGCAAAACCTGCAACGGCTCCCTGTTCCTTGGCCCATTTCAAGATGGGCAGAGTCCAAGACGGCCAGTCTTCAATCAGCTTCGCACCCGGATAAGTCTGTTCCCTCAGGCGCAGGAGGACCAAATGTCCGCATAGGCTCGATGGAAACCCTGAGACCTCCACGTCGTATCGCAACTGGGTCTCGGAGTCTTCCGGCGTAGAGTGCGGTTGCCAGGTCGCATTGTTTGCCTCTTGCAACTCCGGGTATTCCAGCGTCGCCTCTGGGCTTTCGGCCTTACCGGAGAAAAACTGCTTTTGGTAATACCACCCCGGTCCCCAGCTCTCACATCGCCGATAGACAATGCTTCGCCGCGCACATGCCGAATCATCGTCTCCGGTGAGACACCTTCTGTGGGTACCGCATAATGCGCGCACCCCGCGGCATGGATATGCGTGTCTCCGGAATACCACCCCCACTTCGCAGGATCGATCCAACGTTTGAGCCTAACCTCGATGCGGCTATGATTGGCGTCTATCTTCACTGGTTGGTGAGTGACCAGATATTCTGGTCCGCGCCTGGCCTCGACGGTATAATCGCCGTCCGGCAGCCGGATCGTCTCGCCGTCGCCCCGATATATCTGGGATTGGAAAAACATATCGGGCGCGAGCCGCATGGCCTGCGGTGGATAGACGTGATCCCGCTGATCCTTTATGGTCAGTCCCGCGACGCACCCGCGACTATCCGTATCCAGCACTCCCAGATCAACTGTGCGGGAAGGCAGGCAGTCGAAGGTAAACTCTCGATGACCGGATGCGCCGAATCCATCGCCCGACTTTGGCAGGGTATAGACGGTTAAGTCGGCGCGACGTTGTCCGTGATCTCGACTGTAGAGCTGAATCAGGTGGTACTCGACCGAGATACCCGACAGAGGAACAACAGGTATCTCCGTCCCGTCGCGAATGATAGACGTGGCGCCGTAAAGCTCAGCCATCAGCCACATCTTTTCGATGAGGGGGCCCTTGTTCAGGGTATCCATGAGATTCGACCGCTGCGCTCCACTATCGGCAGTCGGATTCATTCGACCTGGAGTGAACCATCCCGAGGAGAACCACACGCTGTCACTGAGGCCAGTGGAATTGGCGACCCTCACCAGAAACACTCGCCAGCCCTGTTCGACTAGCGTCCGGGGCGCGCCTCCCAGCATCACGCGCGCGGAAGTTTCCGATTCAATCGAGAGATTTGCAATGGTGTATCGCTCCAAGATCCCTTCGGCGGCAGTTACCGCAGCACTGTCGCCTTGCGCGGCTAGCGACCCTATCCGTTGCGCATCGCTGGGCGCCATGGGCGCACCGAGTTTCTCCAGAGCCTCGAGCGCACGGTTGACACTTGCGAAGTACGGTTGGGCGGGAATGTCGACAGAGCCTACCGCAAAGCCAGGAGGCAAGCGCGCGCTAGCGATAGCTCCTCCAGTCCAGATGAGGACCTCGCGCCGTGTTAGCTGCCGTTTCCCCGTAATCATTCTGCTTTCCTTCCCCTTAGCTCTGTTCATATGTTCTGTAGATCAGCACGGGCTGTGACGCTTTCCGTAGTCTGCAATGCTGCAAGATCTCTCAATGGTCTCTCGCTGCGCTCTGCTGATTTACTGCGTCAGGGACAAACGTAGCGATCCACCTGAAGATCGATTCCTTGCAGGAACTACAGCGTCTGTAGGCGATCAGCGGCTTCAGATAGCGAGGATAGGAATCCCAGCTCCTGAAGAGATGCGGCGCGGCCTGCGGAATGCTCTGGGGCCGAATTGGGTCACTGGCGAGATTCTCCAGCATAGTGTAGATTGTATCCAATCTTCAGCATCCGTGCGAGTTATTAAGGGAGCTTTCGATATATGGGAGCGAGGTGGAAGGGGGTATTCCCGGCGGTTACGACCAAAATGAGTCGGTTGGGGGAGGTCGATTTGGACGCTACTCAGCTAAGCATCGAAAGACTCGTGACAGGTGGCGTCTCGGGAATCGTGATGCTGCCCATGCTCGGGGAAAATGCGTCTCTCAACCCTTCCGAGCGGGAGCAAGTCATACGAGCGGGTATCGAGGCAGTACGCGGGCGTGTGCCGCTGCTTTCAGGGCTAGCGGAAATCACGCTCGAGGGTGCCAAACGCCAGGCTCGGGCGTACGAGAGCTTTGGCGCTGAGGGTTTGATGGTTTTCCCGAGTTTGGCCTACAAGACCGATGCCGATGAAACGGTTGCTTGGTACCAAGAGATCGCCTCTGCTTCCTCACTTCCCATCATGATTTATAACAACCCGATCGCTTATGGCGTGGACGTCACACCGTCGATCCTTCGACAGCTGGTAGGCCGGGCAGAGATCGTCGCCGTGAAGGAGGAATGCGGCGACATCCGCAGAATCACGGACATCGGTATCGAGCTTGGCGAGCGCTATACCACTTTTTGCGGCGTCGATGATCTGATCGTGGAGAGTGTCGCGCTAGGTGCCACGGGATGGGTGTCCGGAATGACGAACGCGTGGCCCAAGGAGTGTGTTGAGCTTTTCAACCTTTGCCTCGAGTACAAACTCGACAAAGCTCGAGAGATCTACCGGATTTTGACCCCCGCCTTTCATCTCGACACACACGTCAAACTCGTGCAGTACATCAAACTCGCTGAACACCTCGTGTACGGCGCCCCGGAATGGACTCGCGCGCCGCGTCTGCCGTTGGCCGAGAAAGAACGCAATGCCGTTGCGCAGGTCATTTATACGGCAATGGAGAGTTTGCGCGCCCGTTCGGACGCCAGATGATCGAACTCGATTCCCCTCCACCGAGCGTACGACCCCTTCGTGAGCGGCATATGCTTGAGGCGTTGGAATCCGAGGGGGCGCTACGCGCCTATTTATTTCGATTTGTCAGAAACGACGCCGATGTTGATGAGTTACTCCAGGAAACCTACGCAAAACTTCTGACTAGGACGCCGTCTAGCAATGAAATCAGGTCGGTCCGCGCGCTGGCATTGACCATTGCTCGAAATGTGGCCCTCGATTGGCTTCGGCATCGAGATGTGATCCCAATGGAGTTAGTATCGGATTTTGCCGCGCTGAACGTCTTAGACGAGAAGGCCCAGGTCGAGGAAATCGTCAATGCACATCAGGAGTTGACCCTGTTGTCGGAAGTGGTGGCAGATCTCCCGAGACGCATCCGTCAGGCGTTTACTCTGAGGCGGGTCTACGGGCTATCGCAGCAGGAAATTGCGCAACATATGGGAATCTCCGAGAAGACGGTCGAGCAACTGCTGGTTCGGGCGGTGCGTCGCTGTGCCAGGGCGCTCTGCGCGCGCGAGGTTTCGGCCGATCGTCCCTATTCGATGAGTGAACGGCTCAGTCGACGCCTAAGAGCGCCATGACGAGTTCGGATAATATCGAGCTGCAGGCCGCCCAATGGCTCGTTCGCCGTGATGGCGACGACCGTGAACAGAATGCAGCGTTCACCGCGTGGCTTACAGCAGACCCGCGACATCGAGCCGAGTATTTGCGCCTGGCGACGGCCTGGGGCCGGACCGGGCACCTCCAGCGTCTACGTCCAGTGGACGCTCACATCGATTCAGATATTTTGCTGCGCCGGCGGCCTCGGCAGGGGCGTTTGGGCGGATCGCGACCGTTTGCGTTTGCGGCAGGCATAGCGCTTGCTGCGCTCGGTATCGTGCTGGTGTCACGCGTGTCTCAAGAGCGAAACGAGCTGGCGTATCGCACCGAGGTGGGCGGCTTGTCACGAGTCGTGCTGGCCGATGGCTCCACGGTAACGCTCAATACCGAAACGGAAATTCGGGTGAGACTTCTAGCCAAACGGCGCGAAATTACGCTGGTACGTGGCGAGGCCCAGTTTACCGTAGTGCACGACGCGAGCCGTCCGTTTGAAGTGTGGGCGCATGGCCACGTCGTGCGGGATGTCGGCACCGCATTCGACGTTCGCTTGGACTCAGAACAGGGGATGTGGGTTCTCGTGACCGAAGGACAAGTCGCGCTCAGCGGTGCACCATCAAACCCGTGGTTCACGACCACCAACCCATCGGTCACTATGGTATCCGCGGGTGAGAGTGCGGTGGTGTCAGGCAAGAGTGTCACTGTGAGCCACGTCGGTGCATCCGAGTCGACCCGTCCGCTGGCATGGCAAGTCGATGAACTGTCATTCGAAGGTGAGACGCTTGGCGAGGCGGTCGCCGAGTTCAATCGATACAACGAGCGAAAACTGCGAATCGAAGACCCGGAGATCGCTGGGCTGCAAATTGGCGGAAACTTCCAAGCCCTGGACGTAGACAGCTTCGTCGCCGCTTTGCAACGCTCGTTTAGCCTCACTATAAAGAAATCCTCGAAGAAGTCCTCGAACGACAGCCTGATCATAGAACGCTCCGATGCCGCCCGGCTTTGATGATCATTTCCCATAGGACTGAATCAATGGCAGTGTGCGGTTGAGCTACTACCCGATGGCCTCCGACGAGCTAGCCGAGGTTGAAATCCGCTGGGACGTACGGGTGCCCATGCGTGACGATGTCACGTTGAGCGCCACCCTGTACCGACCGGAAGCGAGCGCGCCAAACGCCGTCATCTTTGCCCTGACGCCTTATGTGGCCGATCACCTCCACGATCGCGGGATGTATTTCGCTGCTCGCGGACTCCCCTTTGTTGCCGTCGATTGTCGGGGTCGGGGGAACTCCAATGGCGAGTTCTGGCCCTACCGTACCGACGCGCAGGATGGCTACGACGTGGTCAAGTGGCTCGTCTCGCAGCCGTTCTGCAACGGCCAGGTCGCGATGTATGGTGGATCGTACTTTGGTTACACTCAATGGGTCATCGCGGCCGAACAACCGCAGGGGTTACGGACGATCGTACCGACCGCCGCGCCGTTCATCGGTCTCGACGTGCCGATGCCAAAGAACATTTTCTCTCCCTATTTTTTGCGATGGCTATCCATCGTAGGAGGCCGTACCGCTCAACCGAAGCTGTTTGCGGACGAGCGATTTTGGACCTCGCGCTATCGAAAATGGCTGGAATCCGGCCTGTCATTTCGAGATGCTGGTCGGGTCATCGGACTACCTTCAGCCATTTTCCAAGAATGGCTCGATCATCCAAGTCCAGATTCCTATTGGGAATCGAAAAATCCATCCACCGAGCAGTACCGTCGGCTCGAAATTCCGGTCCTCACCATCACGGGGATCTATGACGGAGACCAGTTGGGCGCCTTAGAACACTACCGGCGTCATATAGCGCATGCTTCGCCTGAAACGCGAAAGCTCCACTATCTCGTCATCGGCCCCTGGAACCATGCTGGCTGTGGCGCCCCAGTCGCCGAATTCGATGGTCTCAAGATCGATCGAGCCGGCGTGATCGATATGTTCAGGCTCCACTACGAGTGGTACCGATGGGTTCTTCAAGGGCGCGCAAAGCCCACCCTTCTCAAACGCAATGTCGCTTACTATGTCACGGGAGCAGAGCGCTGGCAGTATGCGGACGATTTGCAGGCGGTGACGGTTGGCACTCAGACCCTCTATTTCTATTCCAAGAGCAATCCCACCGACATCTACGCATCGGGTGCATTGAGGAGCACTCCTCCAGAGCAAAGTGGGCCTGACCATTTTAGGTACGACCCGTTGGACACGAGTCTCGCGACACTCGAGACTACGCTGGAGGTGTCGGATCGGACTGATCAGCGACTACTTCACGCCGCGATCGGCCATCATTTGATTTATCATTCTGCGCCCTTCGACCAGGATACTGAGATATCAGGTTTTTTTAAGCTCAACGCATGGATTTCACTCGACCAACTGGATACGGACCTACGAGCAAGAGTTTATGAAATCGATCGACAGGGACGCAGTGTTGAACTGACTTCCGACTACGTTCGCGCTCGTTACCGCGGGGGTTTGTATGCAGAGCGACTGGTCGAGCCAAACGCCGTCACAGAGTACGAGTTTTCGGGCTTCCCATTTGTTTCGCGGCTCATTCGTAAAGGTTGTCGATTGCGGCTGGTCCTCGGACCCTCCAATTCCATCCACGACGAGCGAAATTTCAATTCAGGCGGCGTGGTTGCCGATGAAGCCCATCGCGACGCGCGAGTGGTCACGGTGACGTTGTTCCATGACCAAAACTACCCGAGCGCGCTATTCATACCCATCGGCGCAGGACCCGCCGCCGACGAAGGAGGCGAATCGGACTGCTCGCCGTCACAGTGAAAACCTATCGATTTCCCGCCGATCGTTGTCGAACGCGAATGTGCTTTCGCGCGAAAGCTTGCATTGGGACACCCCGGGACACCTGGATCGCTGTCCTAGGAGGGTGCCGCGGATCCTATCGGAACTTTGTGGGCGAGGGTGTGTAACGTCTATGTAGGAATTCCCCGGTTGGAGCGTCTATTAGATAAGAGACGTAATTCGGTCTCAACAAGCCATTCTAACAAGGGGAGAACTATGGGGCGGCTTACGCACTTCCTGCTCGGCATTGGGCTCTTAACAGGGGGGTATTCGAGTTACGGAGCAGCGCAGACGACATCCACCTTGCCGTTTGACATTGCGGCCGGCAGCGCGCCTAACACGCTGAAGCAATTTGCCTCGCAGGCACACGTCCAGTTGCTCTTTGACTACAAGGCAATCAAAAATCTGCAGACCCCGGCGCTCAAAGGTCAACTCTACCGCCGTCAAGCCCTAGAGCTCCTCTTACATGATACCGGGCTCTCATTTGGAGAGATCAACGATCATACGATCGCCATCTCATCTGCCCAATCGAGCACCGGATCCACGGGCCCCATCAGCAATACGGTGGAGACGCAATCGCAGGCGGTCAATACCGGTCCGCAGTCAACCGGTGTTGAAGGCCGAAAGACCAAGCTGACCTCCGGCGAATCCTCCGCGGGGCTCGAGGAAATTATCGTTACTGCAGAGCGACGCGGAGCGGAGCGACTGATCGACACTCCCATTTCCGTCACTGCATTAGATGCAAGCGCGTTGTCACAGTCAGGAATCAACAGCATTCCTGATCTCGTCAATTTTGTTCCCGGCATGACGATCAGTACCAACGGGCCCGGCATCACGCAGATCTCGTTGCGCGGTGTGACAGCAGGCCAGGACATCAGCGCAACCACCGCCATCTACTACGATGATGTGCCCATCGGCTCCCGACAGGTGCTCTACAACTTAGACGCCTCCCTATTTGATCTCGACCGCATCGAGGTGCTGCGCGGGCCTCAAGGAACCCAATATGGCGTTGCCTCCATGGGCGGATTGATCAAGTACGTGACAAAAATGCCGGACCTCTCGACCTTTAGTGGCACCGCGCAGTCTGGGGTCTCAGATACGCATGGCGGCGGCATCAGTTTCAATGAAGCAATGGCTGTCAATGTGCCTGTCATCTCCGATGAGCTCGCTTTCCGCGCCGCCGCTTTCGAGACGCATGACGGTGGGTACATAGATAGAGTCCAGCTGGCAGACCCCAACGGGCCTACCGCGGGAAGCAACGTGCTCCTGAAAGATAGAAATGCCAATCGCTCCGACACCTACGGAGCTCGTTTAGACGCGCTTTTTGTGCCGGTCGATTCAGTGAGCTTGCGGGTCTCGGGGCTCGAGCAGACGATCAATCGAGCGGGTGGCGCTTCCGTGGACTTCGCTCTTAACGGGCAACCTCTCGTGGGCCCCTTGGACCAAGTACGTTTCGTGGCCGAGCCATTCACATCGCACTTCAGCATGATCGACAGTACGATCAGCTACAATCCAGGGCCGGTACAGCTCATATCCATCACGAGCTACCAGAGCCTCCGAGATACCGTCGTTCAAGATCAAACCCAGGAGCTGGTACCGTATCTACCTCTTTACTACAACATACCAAACGTTGCTACGGCCGCGGGAATCGTGGATTACAACGTAGACAAGTTTACGCAGGAAATTCGAGTGGCGTCCTATGGGTTTCACGGACTCGATTGGCTGGTTGGCGCATTCTATAGCCACACCTCCCTCCCGGGTAACGTATATGTCGAGGGGTACGAAGCCAGCGGGATAGTTTCGCCCTATAGCCTTTATCACTCGACCACCGACGGGCACGAGGATGAGCTATCCGGGTTTGCGAATTTGACACTCCATGCGACCGATCGCTTCGAGATAACGGGTGGCATTCGCTATGCGGATATCACGGTGCAAAACGACACCTACACGACGGGCGCGCTTTCACCAGGCAACAATCCGCCACTCAAGGCGACGAATCACGTGCCCACCTATCTTGGTAACGCTAGTTATCACATCGATCCGAATCAAATGGTCTATGTGCGCTATGCGACGGGTTATCGACCGGGCGGTCCCAACGCGGTGCCACCCTCGATCGGACCCGCGGTCTATACGTCGGACTCGCTCAAGAGCTACGAGGGTGGCTACAAGTCGAGCCTGTTCGACCATCGAATCGGCATCGATTTTGATGTTTATAAAGTGAATTGGAGCAACATCCAAGTCAACACGCTCAGCGCCTCACCCGCCGGCGTCTTCGGTTTCAACATCAATGCGCCCGGAGGAGCGAGCATCACGGGATCCGAGCTCGCGTTGACCGCGCGACCAATGCCGGGCTTGGAAATATCTGCAACGCTCACCTATATCGACGCATACATGAGGGAAGCCGACATACCGCTCGGTGCAACTGCGGGAGAGGTGCTACCAAACGTTCCACGGTTCGCGGGAAGTCTCGGTGCTCAATATACATTCGCTCAATATAGTATCCATCCTTGGATTGGTGCATCGGCACACTACACGGATGCTCGATGGGCATCCTTCAATAATGCCGTGAGCTACCCACAATACCATCTACCGGACTATACAACGCTCGATCTGAAAGGGGGTGCCCGCTTTGGCAACATTGATGCTCAACTGTATGTGCGTAACGTCACCGATAAGCTCGGGCAAAACTGCGCCAACACAGCCGTCAGTCCTTTTGCACAAGTATGTCTCACGCAGCCTCGGACCATCGGCGCATCAGCCAACGTCCGTTTTTAGTCGATCGATTTAACGTGGGTTCCTTCCGTGGCCATCTACACATGTAACTTTCGGTGTGTCTCGATGAAGCGCGACGGACAACCTTCGAGCATATCTTGGTCACCTAATTTATGATGGCATTTGGATGGGGGAGGGTAGCCCATGAGACGACTTTAAGTGCCCTTCGTACGTTGGCCAGGTGGATGTGTCGGTCATTGCTACAACTGGCCTGACGACACAGGGCTTTGCGAAAGCCGTCCCGCGCGCTGCGATGTCAATTCGGGCGGGGTCAACGAAGCAGGGGGAGTTGCCCGCCTTTGAGACACGACGCCCAGGTGACAGCCATTGGAGTGACGCTACTAGCGCAGCAGCAAAGAGGCATGACGAGACCTAGGGCACAGCACGTCGGGATATCTTCGGGGAACCCGAGGCTCTGTGCGTGTCCCTTATCGCGTAGTCTCAACGGACCATACAGCGGCCTTCCACTTATCGCTAAGACGGGAGATTTGCGCGACCCGTGCCTGAAGCGGCGAGCGAAGTGGATATTGGTATGAACCAGCGGTCTTACAAGACCTTTCTCCTGCTGATGCTAGCAGCACTGCTGACATTCACAAATACGGATCGCCAGCTGCTTGGCCTGTCGATGGAGAGCATTAAGGCCGATCTCGCGCTAAGCGATACTCAACTGGGGCTGTTGACGGGTTTCACATTTGCGCTCTTCTTTACCTTACTTGGGATACCTCTCGCGCAACTCGCAGATCGGCGCGATCGCGTCTGGCTGATTGCGACGACGACCTTATTGGGCGGTGTGGCGATATCTTTGTGTGGCTTCGCTGTGACCTTCACGCAGCTCATCCTGATTCGGATTGCAGTCGCTATCGGTGAGGCAGGGCTTCTTCCTGCTGCTAACTCACTCATTCCTGATTACTTTACGAGTGCAGAACGCCCGCGCGCGTTCGCGTTCTTCCTAATGGGCGGTCCGATCAGCGGTGTAGCAGGGTATCTGCTCGGCGGGTGGCTAGTTGAAACGATCGGGTGGAGGCGGTCTTTCGTTGCATTCGGGCTTCCTGCCGTTGTCTTGGGCGTGCTCGTGTGCATCACTCTGCAGGAGCCTCGCCGCCGTCAATTCAGGCACGTTGAGGCTATTGTCCGAGGCGCCAATGTCAGTTCTGAAAGCAAAGGGCCGAGCTTAGTCGAAGTATCCAAGGCACTATGGCTGAACAAAACATTCCGCTACCTGACACTCGCAAATTGCGCGTTTACGGTGGTCAGCTTTGGAATGTCACAATGGATAGCAGTTTATTTTAGCCGGACTTATCACCTGACGACCACCGCGATAGGTGCTGCCTTGGCAATAGTTTGCGGCGGCGGGGGCATGGTGGGCATGTACGCAGGAGGTCGATTTGCCAGCAGACTGACGGGGGCAAGTCCGAAAGCGCAAGTACAAATTGTTGCTTTCAGCTACTTGGGCACGGGCGTGATGAACACGTTACTGGTGCTGGTGAGCGGCAGCGCCACGCTCGGATTTGTGCTTTTTGCACTCGCTGGTCTCGTCGGGGCCAGCGGCAGCGCGCCAGTGTTCTCGATCCAACTCAGCATTGTTCCAGCGAGAATGCGCGCTCAATCGCTGGCCATACAGCTTTTTGTGGTGAACCTAGTAGGCATGGGGCTTGGGCCAACACTGGCGGGCACGTTGAGTGACTTATTAGTCCCGAGATTTGGGGCGGATGCGCTGCGTTGGACGTTCTTGAGCTTCTTCCCGGGGTATCTAATAGCGACATGGTACGCAGTGCGTGCCACCCGCACCGTAGGCGCCGATCTTGCACGGCAGAGCATCAAGAGCGAGAAAGATGTGGGCATCCTTGGTGGAAGCGACGGTGACTCCGGGGGCCTCGCAGATATATTGTAGATGTCCGTCTGTGATGCGCGGTAGGCAATTATGCGGTGTATCTGTGTCATCTGACACGAATGGACGTCGAAATAGTGTTGGCGTCAAGGTGCACTATGGAGCGATGGAATATCGCCAATCAAGTAGGAGGTTCAACACATGGAGAGTTCACCACCGGCGGAGAGAAAGCCAGGAGGGTACCCGTTCGGATTAAGCAGTCTTCGTGAGGAGCACGCCCTGACACTTCACAGGGGAAGCATCATCGTCGACCTTGTAGCTCAGCACGCCGGGGGCAGCAACATATTTGGCTGCTACCCCGATGAGCTGTTGAAGGACCTGCAGGCTCGGACAATCGGCCGGTCTAGCTGGGAGGTGCTCACAGAGGCGGAGTACTGGCCGTACGAAATGTCCAGGCAGGGCAAGTCCCATCTCATCCGGGACTGGTACTTCGAATCCGGGATGACATGCGGAACTTATGGAATTGGCGTGCATGACGGGCATAACCCGGTGTACTTGTACTTAGATCGAGTCAATCAGATATTTTCTGAGTTGCCGTGGCTCCGATGCGTGACGACAGCACGGGAGATACGGGAAGCCAAGCGAGATGGTGTTATCGCGCTCTATGCTCAATGTCAGCCTTTCGTTGTGCCTGCGCCGCGTGATCTGAAGGCGCTGGACGTTGCGTATGCGCAAGGGCTTCGGTCATTTATGCTAACCTATAATCAGATGGACAATATAGGAGTGGGATGTACGGAGCGTGTTGACGCGGGGTTGTCGAGGTTCGGAGTCTCCGTCGTTGGGCACTGCAATGAGATTGGAATGATAGTCGACGTGAGTCACTGCGGAAATCTAACTACCCTCGATGCTTGTCGTCATTCGAACAAGCCGGTCACGGCCAATCACACCGCGGCTCGTGGCGTCTATGCTCATGCTCGCGGAAAGACAGACGATGCACTCAAAGCGATCGCCGATACCGGTGGAGTGATCGGAGTCGTAGCTGTGCCCGCATTCCTTACGCGGGCAAAGTCGTCCAGCATCGAGCACATGCTTGACCATATCGACTACATTAGCGAACGCGTGGGCTGGCGGCATGTCGCTTTGGGCACGGATTGGCCAATGCAGGCTTCACTTGACATTCTGAAAGTGAGCCTGGACGTCGAGATCGCAAATCTCGGCTTTCGGGATGAAGACGCCTTGGACCATACCGTTCGACTCGACGGGTTTGAGGATAGTCGCGACTTACTGAATATCACGCGTGGCCTAGTGGCTCGCGGGTACGATGATGAGCAGATCAAGGGCATCCTGGGTGAGAATGCGCTGCGAGTGTTCGCCGCGGTCTGCGGCTAGGCGCAATACGTGAAATGCTGAAGGTACACTCTGGTTCGTTCAAACACTTCGGGAGTGTAGGAAACTCGCATATTAACTTACGAGAACCAAATCGCGATGCTAAGTGAACCCCAGCGCATTTGGACCGGCAGTTGGTCTGTAGCGTCCGGTGCTTCTCCGCCTTTAATCGCCTGTGGAACTGTGCGAACGGTCGTGCGCTTAACCGCGGGGGGAGAGTATTTGCGTGTGCGCTTTAGCGATCAGTACGGCCGGACTCCACTGACCATTGGTGCCGTCCGCGTTGGGACAAAAGCGACAGTCAAAATGGCACTTTTCGACGGAACACAGAACATGACGCTACTCCCGGGAGCGTCGGCGGTAAGCGATGCAGTGAATCTCGAGACCTCAGCGAATTCGGATCTGGTGATCTCGGTCTTCTACCCAGAGCAAGTCCCTCAGGAGCTGACACTGCATCCGGATATTCTGGGCGCGGGGGAGCGTAATAGCTTTATTCCCGGGAATGCTGTCGATGACATGAATGCTGCGGTGGCGTTCGTGCTGGACGCCACTTACTTCCTTGCCGGTATCGAAGTTCAACATCCCGCATCCCGCGGCACAGTCATTGCTTTGGGAGACTCGATTACTGACGGAGGCGCGGGCCGCTGGCCCACGCTATTCGCGCAACGACTGTTGGCTTGCCGCCGAGACTACGGAGTCCTAAATGCAGGTATCAGCGGTAACCGTCTTCTGCGTCATGATCGTGGTTTTTGGGGGCAAGTGCCAAGCGCACGAGAGCGATTTCACCGAGATGTGCTCGCGCAGCCTGAGGTGAGATATGTAATTCTGAGTGTGGGCATCAATGATGTCATCAATGCGAACCATGAGCCATCGCAAGGGGTTGCCACCTGTGAGATTACCGAGTCTATCGCGGCTCTGAGGAGGTGCGCAAATGAGCACGGAATAAAGTTATACACGGCGACACTGACGCCATTCGAGGGCATCGCGACGCCCGATTTTTCAAAAAAAACCTAGTGCGACTGGAGGTCAATTCCTGGATTCGAAAAGCGGATGAAATCGATGGATTTATTGACTTCGATCTCGCGCTCTCAGATCCTGTACATCCCAGCCGTATTCGGGGGGATTTGGACAGCGGTGATCATCTGCATCCGAACGACGCGGGGCAACGCGCCCTCAGCGATTCGATTGATCTTAGCTTCTTTGCTTAGCCACTTTCCTTCTCCTCAAGGTACCGGAGCAGGAATTCGTGCATCGTGCTGTAGGCATTTTGGATTTGCACCGAATCCCCTCCCATTAATCCGTGGAAACCGTAACAGCACGGACTGACTGGCCCGGGAATTGATCGGCTGATATATGGCAGCGCAGGTTTTCATTGAGAAGGACCTGCGAGATGACGAACGCATTGACGCTAGCGACGCAATCCGCGGCGAAGCCGAGAACGAGGGTGAACTGGACCGCGACGGAAAAGGCCGACTGGCTGGCCCTGTACGAGAAGAGCGGCCAGAGCGTGAGCGAATTCTGCCGCACGAACGATCTGCCGACGGCGACGCTTTCGGCGTGGCGCAGCCAGCAGAAGACCGGAGTGATCGTCGGGGCCGACGACGAACCTAGCACCTTGGTCGAAATCCCTGCGGCTGCGTTGGTCGGGGGGCCGACTCAATGCGGTCGTGCGGATGCGGCTTCCCAGCGGTGTGCGCATCGAGGTTCCGAGCGGCACTGATCCGGCGTGGTTCGTGGTCAAGTGCCGTGTGCGGGCGCCGGCCATTGTAGAAGGCAAGATATTTTCCGATCCCGTCTTTGGCTGCGTATTCCGACGATGCCGGTCCACCTTTCCATCTGATGCCGGTCCAGCATTCCGGTTGATGCCGGGCCGGGTGTGAAGCGGAATCGAACTGTCGGATAGAACGGGGTTTAGGTCAATTGCTTTTTGATTTAACCGTCATCGCTTTGATCGGAAGAGTTTTGTGTCGCCGCATGGACTCGCCCTTGAGCACCAGCCGGTAACTGTTATGCACGAGTCGATCGAGGATCGCGTCCGCGACAGTGCGATCGCCGAGGTATGCGTGCCACTGATCGATCGGCAGTTGACTGGTGATGAGCGTTGAGCGCCTGTCGTAGCGATCATCAAGGATCTCGAGGAGGTCCCGGACGGTCTCATCGCTCAAGGGCGCGAGGCCAAAGTCATCGAGCACGAGTAGATCGGCCTTGGCGAGTTGGCGGAACAGCGCCGAACGCTTCTGCATGGCGGCGTAACGAGCGAGTTCCTCGATCAAGCGTGGTAATCGGAAGCAGCGAACTGAGAAGTCCGCGCGACACGCTGAGTGTGCGAGTGCGGCGCCTAAATAGCTCTTGCCGACACCGGTCGGGCCCGTGACCAGCACGTTCAGATGCTCTCGGATCCAGCCAAGATCGGTGACTTGAGCGAGCTGCCCGGGATCAAGTCCGCGGGGACTTCGGGTGTCCAGATCCTCGATGCAGGCCGGCATCGGTAGCTTCGCCCAACGTAGCCGCTGCGTGAGGCGGTGCGAGGCTCGTTCGGTGAACTCGTGCTGGATCATGACGCCCAATCGATCTTCGAACGAACGTTCGCAGCGATCGGGGGATGCCAGTTGCTGCGCGAGTGCGGCGGCCATGCCGTTCAGGCGCAACTGATGCAGTTGTTGGAGCAGAGGTTCGGTCAGCATAGATCTCCCTTCGGTTGTGGTTACTGGAAATACTTAGCTCCGCGCACGTTCTCATGCGCGAGATCGAGCGCCGGTGTCGCCGGCGCCGAAATCGGGGTCTGGATCAGGGTACGGATGGCGCGGTAGCTGTAGGCTTTAAGTGCCAGGGCACGCTTGCAGGCGGCCTCGAGCCGTGCAGGCGTGAAGTCGTGCGCGAGGCGAAGGATGCCCTGCGCACCGCGCAAGGTCTCCTCCACATGCTTATGGGCTAGGGCTTGGTGCTCCAGCACTTTAAGCGTCGCGGGGCCGATGAGGCGGGCACGTTCGGCCAAGCGCTCGACCGTCTGATCGATCACGGCTAGGTGCTTCTCGGGCCGGTGAACCCGACGAGTCAGACGCTGGGCACGGCTCTGCGCTCGCGCATGAGCGGCCACCAAGGCGCCTTCGTGAAAGACTTCGACGCCGTGGGCGGTTAGGCGTACATCGACGCGCTCGCCGATCAGCCGGTATGGCACCGAGTAATACGCACGGGCGACTTCGATATGATAATCCGGATGCACCTTGGCCTTGCGCCACTCGCCGAACTCGTAGGCTCTCCCCGGCGAGGGCTTTAGCAGCCCACGCTCGCCCGCCTCGAAGCGTGAACGGCGGTTGCCGTCGATCTTCTTGAAGGGACGGGTGTTTAGGCGCTCAAGCAGCTCGCGGATCGAGGTGTTGAGGTCGCCCAGCGAGAAGAAAGTGCGGTTACGTAGCCGCGCGAGGATCCAGCGCTCGACCACCAGCACGCCCGTCTCGACCTTCGCCTTGTCGCGGGGCTTGCGCGCTCGGGCAGGCAAGATGGCGAGCTGATAGTGCTCGGCGAAGTCGTGGTACGCACGGTTAAGCTCTGGGTCATAGCGGTGCGCCTTGGTGACACCGCTTCGTAAGTTGTCGGGAACAATCGCCCGCGGTGCACCGCCGAAGTAGGTCAGCGCACGAACGTGCGCGCCTAGCCAGTCGGCGGCGCCTTGCGTTAAGGACGCTTCGGCGTAGGAGTAGTTCGAATACCCCAACACGGCGACGAAGATCTGGGCCTCACGCGTGTCGCCGGTGAGGCGGTCCGTGATCGACACCGTCTGGCCAGCGTAGTCGACGAATAGCTTATCCCCCGGCGAGTGTTCCTGGCGCAGCACGAGCTCCTGGGTGGAGAGCCAGCGGCGATACTGATCGCAAAATACGCTGTACTGCCAGCCGTCGGGATGCGCCGCCTTATACTCTTCCCAAAGAAGCAGCCGGGTCACGCCGCGGCGGCGCAACTCCTCGTGCAGATACGCAAAATCGGGCTTGGGCGTGCGCGACAGCGGTACCACGCGCCGATACATCCGAGCGTGCAACGCCGCCTCGTCCATCACCGGCGATAACGGCCAGGTGACGCCGGCCTCGCGGGCTCGCCGTACGCACTCCTGCACCGTCGAGCGGGCACTGCCGATGGCAGCGGCTATCTGTCGGTCGCTAAAGCCCTCGGCTTTGAGCCGCAGCACCTCGCGAATCTTGCGCACGGGTAACTTCTCCTGCCCCACCGTATCTCCCTTCCGAAAGGAAAAAGAGACCACGGTAACGGCGGTTAACCCGCTTCACACCCCCGGCCGGCATCAACCGGAACGGTGGCCCGGCATGGACCGGAATCGCGGCCCGGCATCCTCCGGAACTGGTGGCCGGCATCGACCGGAATACGCAAGCTGCAGATCCGCTGCAGAAGCAGCCACGGGCTCGTAGTACAACGAAGCACGCGACAACTGCAGCAACTGCGCCTGTCGGGTCAGACTCAATCCATGTTCGGGGTTGATCATCGCTTGGCGCTCGATCCGGGTAACCGTCCGAGCGCGCCGACTAAAATCATTCTCAAGCGCGAGTTGTCCGATCTTCGCATGCAGAGATTTGATATCCGGACCAGGCTCCGCAGCTGCTGCGGCACCGTCGAAGGCTTGCGCTGCTCGTTCCAACAATTGGTTCTTCCATTGAACAATCTGATTCGGGTGAACATCGAACCGCGTGGCCAGTTGCGCCAAGGTCTCTTCGCCCTTAAACGCAGCCAGTGCCACTTTGGCCTTAAATGCCGCAGAATGATTGCGGCGGGATCGCTTCGTCATAAAATTCCTTCCTTTCAAGCGATATCCTCGCTTGGATTGGACGGAGTTGCCACTTATCCCGTTGTCTCAAGAAGCGGAGCCACCTCTATAAACGTCCGCAAGAATCTCATGACCGTTAACATTTCTATAAGCTACGGTTACCTTGTTCAGACCAGTCGGGATCAATGTTGGTTACCAAGTGTCATCGGGTTTCCCCCGAGGGGTCGTTGCCGAGAAAGCGTGTCAGGGGACGACGCCTTAACTCTGCGTTCACGGTACGATCACGTTTCGTCGAAGAATTCCACTCCCCCTAGAGTCGATCTTGAAGAACATTGAGGTGGGTTTCCTTCGCCTCAAGGTACCGGAGCAGGAATTCGTGCATCGTGCTGTAGGCATTTTGGATTTGTACCGGATCTCCTCCTATAAATCCATGGTCTGCGTTCTCGATCGGCGTGAAAATATGAGGCACGCCGTGCGTATTGAATTGCGCAGAAAGTTTCTGAGACTCTTCGATCGGATGGTCGGTATCTTGAGTGCCGTGAATCAATAAGGTCGGTGGGTATTGGCGCGTGACATTCCGGACGGGCTCGTAAGGTGTGATATTGCGAGCGAAGGACTCTGGAGAAAATCCACTGACTTCTTGAGGCCAGAGACCATTCTGACGGTAGTGCAGATAGATCTTCCAACCGTCGCCCTTGCGACGGGCGCCGTCTGAAACGACGGTTCCGTCAGTTTGTTGTACCGCCTCCTCTCGGCTGACTATCTGTGCCCTATACTTCGGGTCGGGGCTCGGTTTCGTGTACCAATCCGCGTTCAATTCGCCGAAAGGGCACAGCGCCACGAGTGCCTTAGGCCTTGGATTAACACGATAACCAGAAAGCAAGACCAAATATCCGGCGCTACCAAACCCGGCTACGACCATCCTCTCTGGATCAAGACGAAAGCGCTTCGCACCGTCACCACCCAGCCAAGAAAAGGCGGCTTCGAGATCGCTGACGATCTCTGGTAACTTCGTCTCTGGTGCAAGGCGGTAATCGATAGAGATAACGGCATAGTTCTTTTTCTCCGCGAGCGAGAGAAGTTGTATCTCGAGGTGGTCGTACTCACTTGTCGCCATTTCTCTATTTCCGACGATCAAACCGCCGCCATGGATGTAGACAATCATCGGACGCACTTGATTGCCCTTCCCGCAATAAACGTCCGCGAGGATTTCGTGACCATCGACATTTCTATAGGCCACGGTCATTTTTTCTAGACCGCCCGGCGTCGTTATGGCTTGACTAACAGTCATAGGGTTCCCTCCAAAGTTCACTTGAACAAACGTCTCAGGAGACGCCCACAATATGCATTTGTGGTACTACCACGTTTTTTGCCCTAGAGC